>Ga0209526_10000470_pt1 | contig 26364 bp, 17 predicted proteins | sample JacPinW_OM2H0_M1_FD_188566 | JGI IMG/M metagenome (GOLD analysis project Ga0209526, IMG submission 188566) | Forest soil microbial communities from Algoma, Ontario, Canada - Jack Pine, Ontario site 1_JW_OM2H0_M1 (SPAdes) (version 2) | ecosystem: Environmental > Terrestrial > Soil > Boreal... | reverse complement strand
GAACCCGGCGGCTATCTGTTCTACGATTCGACCAAGCCGATGCCGACGTCGAAATTCCGCGCGGATATTACCGTGATTGGCGTACCGCTGACCGCGATCACCAATTCGACCTATACCGATCCGCGGCAGCGCCAGCTGTTCAAGAACATCATCTATCTCGGCGCGCTGTGTGCGCTGCTCGACATGGACCCGAAGCTGATCGAGCAACTGATCGGCGAACAGTACAAGGGCAAGGAGAAGCTCTTGTCCTCGAACGTGCACGCGCTGCACCTCGGCCGCGATTGGGCGCTGCAGAACCTGAAATGCCCGACAGGCTTGCGCGTCAAGAAAGTCGACAGGGTCGGCGACCGCATCTTCATCGAAGGCAACAGTGCCGCAGCGCTCGGCGCGGTCTATGGCGGCGCCACGGTCTGCGCCTGGTATCCGATCACGCCGTCGTCGTCGCTGGCGGATGCGTTCGGGAGCCACTGCAAGAAGCTGCGGCACGATCCGAAAACCGGCAAGGCGAAATACGCGATCGTCCAGGGCGAGGATGAACTCGCCTCGATCGGCATCGTCATCGGCGCGTCCTGGAACGGCGCGCGCGCCTTCACCGCGACCTCCGGCCCCGGCATTTCCCTGATGACGGAGTTCATCGGCCTGTCCTATTTCGCCGAAGTGCCGGCCGTGATCATGAATGTGCAGCGCGCCGGCCCCTCGACCGGCATGCCGACGCGGACCCAGCAATGCGACATCATCGCCTGCGCCTATGCTTCGCACGGCGACACCAAACACGTATTGCTGTTTCCGGAAGATCCGGCGGAAGCCTTCGAGTTCGCGGCCGCAGCCTTCGATCTCGCCGAACGCCTGCAGACCGTGATCTTCCTGATGCTCGATCTCGACATCGGCATGAACCACCGCCTCTGCCGTCCGCTGAAGTGGGACGACGCCAGGCAATATGACCGCGGCAAGATCATGACCGCTGAAATGCTGGAGGAAGGCCGCGACTTCGGCCGCTATCTCGACGTCGACGGCGACGGCATCCCCTACCGCACCTATCCCGGCACGCACCCGACCAAGGGCTCGTACTTCACCCGCGGCACCTCGCGCGACCGCTACGCGCGCTACTCCGAGGAAGGCCCGGTCTACGCCGACAACATGCAGCGCCTGGTGCGCAAGTTCGAGACCGCGCAGGACATGGTGCCGCGGCCGCTGCAGGCCAACGCGGCAAAACCGACCAAATACGGCGTGATCTATTTCGGCTCGACCTCGCCGGCGATGGACGAGGCGATCGGGCTGTTGGAGGCGCGCGGGCATATGCTCGATCGCCTGCGAATCCGCGCCTTCCCGTTCCACTCCAGCGTCGCGAGTTTCATTGCCGACCATGATTTCGTCTACGTGGTCGAGCAGAATCGCGACAGCCAGCTTCGCTCGCTGATCGTCAATGAGAACGGTATCGATCCGGTCCGGTTGATTCCGATCGTGCATTACGACGGCTCGCCGATCACCGCCCGCTTCATCGCCAAAGCCATCGGCGACCACCAGGACCACCTCAAGGTGACTCCCCTCCGCAAGGCCGTGTCATGACCTACATCGCAAAACCGAAATTCCACCATCCGGGCCTTGAGAAGAACGAGCTTGGCTTCACCCACCGCGATTACGAAGGCAAGATCTCGACGCTGTGCGCAGGCTGCGGCCACGACTCGATCACGGCATCGATCATCGAGGCCTGTTTCGAATTGTCGATCGAACCGCACCGCGTGGCGAAAATCTCCGGCATCGGCTGCTCCTCGAAAACCCCGGACTATTTCCTCGGCAATTCGCACGGCTTCAATTCGGTGCACGGCCGGATGCCGTCGGTCTTGACCGGCGCCAATCTCGCGAACCGCGACCTGATCTATCTCGGCGTTTCCGGCGACGGCGATTCCGCCTCCATCGGCTTCGGCCAGTTCGCGCATTCTATCCGGCGCGGTGTCAACATGACCTATATCGTCGAGAACAACGGGGTTTACGGCCTGACCAAGGGCCAGTTCTCGGCGACCGCCGACCGCGGCTCGAAGTCCAAGAAGGGCGTGATGAATACCGACAACGCCATCGACCTGGTGGCAATGGCGCTGCAGCTTGGCGCGAGTTTCGTGGCGCGCAGCTTTTCAGGCGACAAGACGCAGCTGGTGCCGTTGATCGCGGCCGCGATCCAGCACAAGGGCGCCGCCTTCATCGACGTGATCAGCCCCTGCGTTGCCTTCAACAACCACGCCGGTTCGACCAAGAGCTTCGACTATGTTCGCGAGCACAACGATGCGGTCAATCGCCTCGACGTCATCACCGGCCGCGACCCGATCACCGTCGACTACGCGCCGGGCACGGTGCAGGTGGTCGAACAGCATGACGGCACCAAGCTGGCGCTGCGCAAGATCGACGCCGACTACGATCCGCATGATCGCGTCGGCGCCATGGCGTTCCTGGCCAGGCACGCCGCCAAGGGCCAGATCGTCACCGGGCTGCTCTACGTCGATCCGGACTCCGAAGACCTGCACTCGCATCTCGACACGGTCGATACCCCGCTCAATGCGCTCGATGAGAAGGCGCTGTGCCCCGGCTCCGCTGCGCTCGACAAGATCAACGCCAGCCTGCGCTGAACTCTTCACACGCAGGTTGAGGGCCTGAAATCCGTATTCGCCTTCAACTCGTCGTGCCCGTAACCTTCAATTCCCCCGCGCGCCGCGCGATGATAATATGGACAGGTTGGATCACACATAGTTGGGGAGTTTCCCATGGTCTTGGGCGTCAAGAGCGAGGTTGCACGTGACGTTGGTGGTGAACCGATCAACGTTACTCCAACCAAGGCTGCGCTGGGCGCCGAGATTCGCGGCGTTGACCTGAAGAATCTCGACCCGTCGCAGTTCGCAGGCGTCAAGCGCGCCTGGCACGATCATGCGGTCGTTCTGGTGCGCGGCCAGACGCTCAGCGACCAGGATCTGATCGACTTCAGCCGCCGCTTTGGCGATCTCGACTGGGCGCCGGTCCAGGAGACCGGCCGGCGCTTCGTTGAAGGATTGCCGGAAATCTACATCGTCTCCAACGTGATGGTGAATGGCGAGCCGATCGGCAGCCTCGGCGCCGGTGAGGCGGTTTGGCATACCGACATGTCGTATCTCGACGTGCCGCCGATGGCAAGCATGCTCTATGCGCTCGAGGTGCCGCCGGCCGGCGGCAACACCTCGTTCTGCAGCATGTACGCGGTGTACGAAGCGCTGCCGGAAAATATGAAGCGCCGGATCGCGAATTTGAAGATCAAGCACGACGGCACCTATAATAGCGGGGGCTATCTGCGCCAGGGCGTCACCGCGACCGACGATCCCAGGACGTCGCCGGGGGCGGTCCACCCGCTGGTCTGCACCCACCCCGACACCGGGCGGCGCATGCTCTATCTCGGCCGCCGCCGCAATGCGTATCTCGTCGGCCTCGAGCTAGCGGAATCCGAGGCGCTGCTCGACGAACTCTGGGATTTCGTCGCGCGCCCGGAATTCGCCTGGGAACATGCCTGGCGGGTCGGCGATCTCGTGCTGTGGGACAACCGCTGCACCATGCACCGGCGCGATCCGTTCGACGCCTCGGCACGCCGCATCATGCATCGCACGCAGATCAAGGGCAGCGCGGCGCCGGTTTGATGCGCAGGCTCAGTGCCTCCAACACCGTCCTTTTGATCATCTGCCTGATGTACCTGATCCTCTATGTGGATCGGGTCAACATCTCCACTGCCGCGCCGCTGATCAAGGCGGACCTTAAGCTCAGCAATACCGAACTCGGGCTGGCCTTTACGGCCTTCGCCTATCCCTATGCGTTGTTCCAGCTGATCGGCGGCTATTTTGGCGACAAGTTCGGTCCCCGCCTGACGCTGTTCGTCTCTGGCCTTATCGTATGTGCGGCAACGGCGGCAACCGGCGCGGTCGGCGGACTGTTGAGCCTGTTCGCCGCGCGGCTCGCCCTTGGAATCGGTGAAGGCGCGACTTTCCCGACCGCGACGCGCGCGATGGCGGCCTGGGTACCGGAGCGCAATTGGGGTTTTGCCCAGGGCATCACGCATTCGTCGGCGCGGATCGGAAACGCGGTCACGCCGCCTTTGATTGCCTGGCTGGTCTTGCTGGTATCATGGCGCGGGGCGTTCGTGGTCCTTGCGCTCCTCAGTCTGGTCTGGGTCGTGATCTGGCTATTGAACTTTCGCGATGTGCCGAGATCGCCGCCACTCACCGCCGAGGAGCTTGCAGCTCTTCCTGCACGCAGCCGGGGCAATGCGGCCAAGACGGTGCCGTGGCTCAAACTGTTTCGCCGCATGCTGCCGGTGACCGCGGTCGATTTTTGCTACGGCTGGACGCTGTGGCTGTTTCTGAGCTGGATACCGTCGTTCTTCTACCAGAACTATCAGCAGAACCTGACGCAATCGGCGTTCTATTCTGCCGGCGTGTTCCTTGCCGGCGTGATCGGCGACACGCTGGGGGGCGTGGTGAGCGACAGGATCCTGCACCGGACAGGAAAGCGGACCGCGGCACGGCGCAACGTCATCGTGGCCGGCATGCTCGGCGGCTTCGTGTTCCTGATTCCGGTGATGCTGGTTCACGACGTCAATGTTGCCGCGATCTCGCTCGCCGCGGCATTCTTCTCTGTCGAGCTGGTGGTGGCCCCGATCTGGGCGGTGCCGATGGATATCGCGCCAAACTACTCGGGGTCCGCGAGCGGAATGATGAATTTCGGCTTCGGCGTCGCCGGAATCATTTCACCGCTGGTGTTCGGCTTCCTGATCGACCGCACCGGAAGCTGGACCTTGCCGTTTGCCGGCTCGATCGGCCTGTTGCTGCTCGGCGCCGGGCTCACGTTTCGCATGCACCCGGACCGGCCGTTCGAGGCGGCCGAATCTTCCTGATCAGGTCAGGCTCGCCGCTTCGATTCAGGCCACCGCCGCGATCGCGCGCGGGTTCAAGACGTACTCTTTGACGACCTTGTCGGCGGCGTCGACTTCGACCAGCGACACGTCATAGCTCCAGAGATCGGCAAGGTGCTGCAGCACGCGCCTGGCATCCGCCTCGTTGAGCTGCGCTCCCTTGACCACGGCATGGCGCAGCATCAGCCGGCGATCGCCGGCCAGATCGACATCGACGACCTCGATATTGGCGTCGATGAAGCCGACGTCATACTGCTTGGCCAATTCGCGGCGGACACGCCGGAAACCGCGGTCGTCGTGGATGGCGTCGACCCTGACGCCGGCGCGCTCTTCCGGATCGTCATGCAGGTGGAACATGCGGAATTGCCGCATCAGCCGCGGACTGAGGAACTGGCCGATAAAGCTTTCGTCGCGATAATTAGCCCAGATGTTCCGCAATACGCCCATCACGTCGCCGTTCCCGGCGATCTCCGGAAACCATTCGCGATCCTCATCGTCGGGCTTGGTCACGACGCGCTCGATGTCCTGCATCATCGCAAAGCCGAGCGCATAGGGGTTGAAGCCGGAGAAGCGCTGATCGTCGAAGTCCGGCTGGAACACCACGTTGGTGTGCGACTGCAGGAATTCGAGGAAATTGCCGTCGGAGATCCGGCCCTGTTCGTGCAGGCGGTTCATGATGCGGTAATGGACGTAGGTCGCAGTCCCCTCGTTCATCACCTTGGTCTGGCTCTGCGGATAGAAATACTGCGCGATGTGCCGCACGATCCGCAGCAGCTCGCGTTGCCAGGGCTGTAGCCGCGGCGCGGACTTCTCCAGGAAATACAGCAGGTTTTCCTGCGGCAGCCCGAGCAATTTGCGGCGGCGCTCGAGATTCAGCGTTGCATCGCTCTTGGCCTGGCCGGTCGGCACCGTCGTGCGCCATAAGTCGTTGAACTGGGCTTCCTCGTGCAAGCGGCGCTTGCCGGCGCGCTTTTCCTCGGCGCGAAGGTCGAGCTTCTTCTTGCCGGGGTAACGGTCGATCCCGTGCGACATCAGCGCATGCGCGGCATCGAGCGTCTGCTCGACCGCGAGCCGGCCCTGACGCTCCTCGCACTGCGCCACATAGGTCTTTGCGAATTCGAGATAGTCGAGGATGCCGTCGGCGTCGGTCCATTGCTTGAACAGATAATTGTTCTTGAAGAAATGGTTGTGGCCGAACGCCGCATGCGCGATCACCAGCGCCTGCATGGTCGCGGTGTTTTCCTCCATCAGGTAGGAAATGCACGGCGAGGAGTTGATCACGATCTCGTAGGCGAGGCCCATCAGCCCCTTGCGGTAGGACGCCTCGTGAAAGGCGAAGTGCTTGCCGAACGACCAATGCTTGTAGAACAGCGGCATGCCGACCGAGGAGTACGCATCCAGCATCTGCTCGGCGGTAATGACCTCGATCTGGTTGGGATAGACATCGAGCCCGAGTTCCGATCGCGCGATCTCCTCGCAGGCGTCGTGGATACGCTGCAACGTCAGGAAATCCCAATCCGCCCCCTCGAACAGTGGTTCTGCGGTTGCGGTCATGGTGCGGTTTTCTCCTGTTTCCCACGGCGATGAAACAGATCGTGAAAGACCGGGAAAATCTCGCTGCGCTCGCTGACCTTGCGCATCGACAACGGCACTCCATTGGCGCGCAGGCGATCGTACAGCGTCCAAAGCGCCGAATCCGGCATGTCGAACGTGTATCCGCCGGCCTCGCCGACTTCCAGATAGGCAAAAAACTGGCTGACCGGCAGGATCATATCGGTCAGCAGCCTTCCCGCGACCTCGCCATCCGAAATCGAGTTATCGCCGTCGGAGGCCTGCGCGGCATATATGTTCCAATCCGAGGGACGAAACCGCGACCTCACGATATCGTGCATCGCCTGCAACGCGCTCGACACCAGCGTGCCACCCGACGCCGGCCCATGGAAGAAGGTATCCTCGTCGACTTCCTCCGCCCGGTCGGTGTGGCGGATAAAGACGATTTCGACGTGGCGATAGCGCCGCTTCAGAAACACGTAGAGCAGCATGTAGAAGCGCTTGGCGAGATCCTTCATGTGCTCCGACATCGAGCCGGACACGTCCATCAGGCAGAACATGACCGCCTGCGCCACCGGCTTCGGCGAGGTTTCGAAGCGGCGGTAGCGAATATCGATCGGATCGATGAACGGGATCCGGCGCGCCTTTGCCTTGAGCGCCTCAAGCTCGGCGGTCAGCTCGGCGCGGCGCGCTTCGTCGCACTCCGCAAGCTCCGCTTCCAGCTTTTCGATCGTATCCAGCCGCGGCCGCCGCAGCGCGACCCGTCGCGCCAGCGCGCGGCTCACCGTGCGGCTGACCGAAATATTCGCGGGCGAACCGGAGGTCGCATAACCGGCCCGGCGAAGCCCCTCGCTCTCCGCTTCGGCCAATTTCCGCTTGGCAAGGTCGGGCAACTCCAGATCGTCGAGGAACAAATCGACGAATTCATCCCGGCTCAGCACGAACCGGAACGCATCCTCGCCGTCGCCCTCGCCCGGATCCTTCGGTTTGCCGCCGCCACTTTCGCCGGAACGCGGCAGGATGTCGCCTTCGATGAACTTCTTGTTTCCGGGAAGCACCATATCGCGCGTGCCGCCTTCGCGGCGAAAGCGCGGCTCGTTCATGCCGTCGAGCGGAATAGAGACTTCGCCGCCTTCCAGGACATCCTTGATGTCCCGGTCCTGCGACGACTTCTTGACCGCACCCTGAACCAGCGCTTTGGCACGACGCAAGAACCGCTGACGGTTCTCGAGACTCTTGCTGCCTGGATTCAGGCGCCGATCGACGATGTGAATGGCCACTTTTTCATCCGCCTCAACCGGCTTGTTTTACGCGCATATACCACTCGACCAGCCGACGAACCTGACGTTCGGTGTAGCCGCGTTCCACCATCCGCTCGACGAACTCGCCGTGCTTCTTCTCGGTATCGCCGTCCTTTTTCGAGCCGAACGAGATCACCGGAAGCAGGTCCTCGACCTGCGAGAATATCCGCTTTTCGATGACTTCGCGGATCTTTTCGTAACTGGTCCAGCTCGGATTCTTGCCGCTGTTCTGGGCCCGCGACCTCAACGAGAACTTCACGACTTCGTTGCGGAAATCCTTCGGGTTCGCGATCCCTGCCGGTTTCTCGATCTTGGTGAGCTCCTGATTGAGCAGCTCGCGATCGAGCATCTGGCCGGTGTCGGGGTCCTTGAAGTCCTGGTCCTCGATCCAGGCATCGGCATAATCCACGTAGCGATCGAACAGATTCTGGCCGTAGTCGGAATAGGATTCCAGATAGGCCTTCTGAATCTCGTTGCCGATGAATTCAGCATAGCGCGGCACGAGCTCGGCCTTGATGAATTCGAGATACCGTTTCTCGATTTCGTCGGAGAGCTGCTCGCGACGGATCGCCTGCTCGAGCGTATACATCAGATGGACGGGATCCGCGCCAAGCTCCGCGGTGTCATGATTGTAGGTTGCGGCGAGGACCTTGAATGCGAAGCGGGTCGAAGCGCCATCCATGCCTTCGTCGACGCCGGCGGAATCCTTGTATTCCTGGACGCTGCGCGCCTTCGGATCGGATTCCTTGAGGCTTTCGCCGTCATAGACCCGCATCTTGGCAAACACCGTCGAGTTCTCGTGCTTGCGCAAGCGCGACATCACGGAAAAGCGCGCCAGTGTCTCGAGCGTCGACGGCGCACAGGGCGCGGCCGCAAGCTCGGACCCGGAAATCAGCTTCTCGTAGATCTTCTGCTCCTCGGTGACCCGCAGGCAGTACGGCACCTTGATGACGCAGATGCGATCGATGAAGGCTTCATTGTTCTTGTTGGCCTTGAAGCTTTGCCATTCGGCCTCGTTGGAATGGGCGAGCACGACGCCGGTAAAGGGGATCGCGCCGATATTCTCGGTGCCGATGTAATTGCTTTCCTGCGTCGCCGTTAAGAGCGGATGCAGCATCTTGATCGGCGCCTTGAACATCTCGACGAATTCGAGAATGCCCTGGTTGGCGCGGTTCAAGCCGCCGGAATAGCTGTAGGCGTCGGGGTCGTTCTGCGCGTATGTCTCGAGCTTGCGGATATCGACCTTGCCGACCAGCGAGGAGATGTCCTGATTGTTCTCGTCGCCAGGCTCGGTTTTCGCAACCGCAATCTGGCGCAGCCGCGAGGGCTGGATCTTGGCGACGCGGAAGCGCGAAATATCGCCGCCGAAGGCTTCGAGCCGCTTGTAGCACCACGGACTCATGAGCCCGTTGAGACGCCGGCGCGGAATGCCGTATTTCTCCTCGAGCATCGGGCCGAGCGAATCCGGATCGAACAGGCTGAGCGGACTTTCGAACACCGGGCTCAATTCGTCGCCGGCCTTCAGCACGTAGATCGGATGGACCTCCATCAGCGATTTGAGCCGCTCGGCCAATGACGATTTTCCGCCGCCGACCGGTCCGAGCAGATAGAGGATCTGCTTGCGCTCCTCGAGCCCTTGAGCTGCATGGCGGAAGAAACCGACGATGCGCTCGATCGTCTCTTCCATGCCATAGAAGCCTGCGAAGGCCGGATAGGTGCGCATCGTCCGGTTCAAGAAGATACGGCCAAGGCGTGGGTCCTTGGCCGTGTCGATCATTTGAGGCTCACCGATTGCCGCCAATAGTCGCTCGGCCGCATTGGCGTATCGCATCGGATCGCTTCGACACGATTCCAGATATTCAGCCATCGACATGTCGCTCTGGCTTCGGGCCTCGAAGGACCGAGCGAACGCATTAAACAGAGAATCGTTGTACATGATCCTTCTCCGCATATGGTCGGCTGCACTACTGAAACGAGTCGGGCCGCCGAAGCGTTCCTCGAATCAGCATCAGCACTATGGTTCGATTGGACACTCGGCAGACTTCCTGACGCAATGCACAACGCAGGCACTGGGTGAGTTACGAACAGGCAGTTTGCCCAATTCTTGAGCGAAAAGGTGATACCGGCTCTGATTTTTCCGTGATGTAGCCGGACCGCAACATCTCACAGGAACATGGAACCGGTACCGCGGAACCGCGGAACCGGCGAGCGTTCTAGCTCCTTCATGGCTCTTCAGGCGCACAGCGCGATCCTTTGCGACGGCGTGATGACTTTCTGCTCTGCGGCCGCGCCCGCCTTCACGGCCTTATGGCGGGCGGCCAAACGACTGATGCCAATGCTGCCGGCGCCCATCGCCTTGTTGGCATGCATGTATTGATCTAGTGCGAAGAGCCGCCATTCCAACTCTTGCGTTATCTTCAATGCGACATATTTCCGCGGGCGAACTTCGCAAGCTGAAACGCCAGCAGTCGTATCAAAACGAATGAACTCGTTTGCGACGCCGAAAGAGGCAATGCCGATCAAAATCACTGGCGCGTGATAGCCGCCGCTGCCGGCGCCGAGGCCGAACCAATCGCAGGCGGTGCTGGCGCTGAGCAACGTTATCGTCGTCGCCAGCGCGACCAGGGATTTTATCCGCGAACTCGAATACCCGATCTCGACATCGTCAGGCGTGTCAGGATTCATGGTCCGGGGTACCCCGCGCCTCCTCTTGCCTCAACCAGACGGCCCGCACCTGAATCTAAGTGATTCGCGCCCCGTTGGGTGACACTCTCTTGATGTCAAATGGTCGTATTTCCGCACAATCCGGGCGAATACGGTGGCAATGCCTCCCATCCGGCCGGGCCCGCTCGTCCGCAGGCTTTGCGCGATCGGGTTGGATCGATATCTCGTGAGTGGCGTTAGGCGTTGGGGCTGCACATAATTGGGTCGCCAGGACCTGCGGCCGGCGTTGACATTCTCGACTGTCCCGCCGGATGCTGGAACCCTCGGTTGGACCGGCTCAAACAGAAATCAGGCACCATGAATCCCGTCAAAGCACTCGAAAACCACGGCCAGTCGGTCTGGCTGGATTTCCTGGCCCGCGGCTTCGTCGCCAAGGGTGAGCTGCAAAAGCTGATCGATACCGACGGCGTCAAAGGGGTCACCTCGAATCCGTCGATCTTTGAAAAGGCGATCGGCAGTTCCGATGAATATGACGGCGCGATCGCAAAGGCGCTGAAAGGCGGCGATCGCCCGGTCGCCGACCTGTTCGAGCAGCTTGCGGTGGAAGACATTCAGCATGCCGCCGACGTGTTGCGGCCGGTCTACGACCGCCTCAAGGGCGAGGATGGCTTTGTCAGCCTGGAAGTATCGCCCTATCTCGCCATGGACACCAAGGGCACGATTGCCGAGGCCGAGCGGCTCTGGAAGGACGTCAGCCGCAAGAACCTGATGGTCAAGGTGCCGGCGACGCCGCAGGGCCTGCCGGCGATCCGCCATCTGATCGGCGAAGGCATCAGCATCAACATCACGCTGTTGTTCTCGCAACAGGTCTATCTGCAGGTCGCGGAGGCCTACCTTGCGGGCCTGGAAAAATACGTCGCCAAGGGCGGCGATCCCTCGCATGTCGCAAGCGTCGCGAGCTTCTTTGTCAGCCGCATCGACACCATGGTGGACAAGCAGCTCGACGACAGGATCGCCAAAGCCAACGATCCGACCGAGAAGGAGCGGCTCGCGTCCCTGAAAGGCAAGATCGCGATCGCCAATGCAAAACTCGCCTATCAGGAATATAAGCGCCTGTTCTCAGGCGCGCGCTGGGAAAAGCTCAAGGCCAAGGGAGCAAAGCCGCAGCGCCTGTTGTGGGCCTCGACCGGCACCAAGAACAAGGACTATAGCGATGTGCTCTATGTCGAAGAGCTGATCGGTCCCAATACCGTCAACACCGTGCCGCCGGCGACGCTGGATGCGTTCCGCGAGCATGGCAAGGTCCGCGACAGCCTCGAGGAGAATATCGAGGATGCGCGAAGCGTCCTCGAAGAACTCGAGCGGTCCGGCGTCTCGCTCGACGCCATCACGGCCGAGCTCGTCAAGGACGGCGTCAAGCAATTCGCCGACGCCGCCGACAAGCTCTACGGCGCGGTCGCCCACAAGCGTGCCGCCGTACTCGGCGGCGGGATCGACCGGCAGAAATTCGCGCTCGGCGCAGGAATCCAAAAAGCCGTCGAAAAGAACACCGAGGAATGGCGCGCGTCGGCGAAAATCCGGAAGTTGTGGCAGAAGGACAAGTCGGTCTGGACCGGCGACGATGAAGACAAATGGCTGGGCTGGCTGAACAGCCCTGCCAGCGCCGACGTCGCCGATTACGAAGACTTTGCGCAGCGCGTGAAGGGACAGAACTTCACCGACGCCGTCGTGCTCGGCATGGGCGGATCGAGCCTCGGCCCCGAAGTGCTGGCGGAGACTTTCGCGAAAAAATCCGGCTTCCCGAAATTGCACGTGCTGGACTCGACCGATCCCGCACAGGTCCGCGCGATGGAGAAGGCCGTCAATCTCGCCAAAACCCTGTTCATCGTCTCCAGCAAATCCGGCGGTACCACCGAGCCGAACGCGATGAAGGACTATTTCTTCGATCGCGTCGCCAAGACCATCGGCGCCGACAACGCGGGGCACCGCTTCATCGCAGTGACCGATCCCGGCTCGTCGCTGGAGAAGGTCGCCACCAAACAGGGCTTTGCGCGGGTCTTCCACGGCGAACCCACGGTCGGCGGACGTTACTCCGTGCTGTCGCCGTTCGGACTGGTGCCGGCGGCGGCCGCCGGCATCAACGTTCGCAAACTGATCAAGCATGCGCTTTCGATGGTCCGTTCCTGCGGCGCCGATGTGCCGCCGCGCGAAAATCCGGGCGTGCAGCTCGGACTTGCGATGGGGCTTGCCGGTCTCGAAGGCCGCGACAAGGTGACGATCTCGTCATCGAGGAAGATCGCCGATTTCGGCGCCTGGGCCGAGCAGTTGATCGCGGAATCCACCGGCAAGGAGGGCAAGGGCCTGATCCCGATCGACGGCGAGCCGCTTGCCGATCCCGCAGCCTATGGCCACGATCGCTTCTTCATCGATATCCGCACCGAAGGCGAAAACGACGCCGCGCATGACGAAAAGCTCGACGCGCTGGAAGCGGCCGGCCATCCGGTGGTCCGCATTGTCATGCAGTCGATCGATCACATCGGCCAGGAATTTTTCCGGTTCGAGATGGCGACCGCGGTCGCAGGCTCGATCCTCGGCATCAACCCGTTCAACCAGCCCGACGTCGAGGACGCCAAGATCAAGACCCGCGAACTGACCGCGGCGTTCGAGAAAACCGGTGCGCTGCCAGCCGAAACGCCGGTGATGGCGTCGGCCAAGGCCGATCTTTACACCGATGACCACAACGCCGCCGATCTGCGCAAGGCTGGCGCCAATGGCGACCTCGGCTCGTGGATCAAGGCCCATCTCGCCCGCACCAAGGCGGACGATTATGTGGCGCTGCTCGCGTATATCGAGCGCGATCATGCGCATATCGAAGCGTTGCAGGAGATGCGGCTCAAGGTGCGCGACAAGCGCCATGTCGCGACCTGCGCCGAATTCGGACCACGCTTCCTGCATTCGACCGGCCAGGCCTACAAGGGCGGGCCCGACAGCGGCGTGTTCCTGCAAATCACCGCCGACGACGCCAAGGACTTGCCCGTGCCCGGCCAGAAGGCGAGTTTCGGCGTGATCAAGGCGGCGCAGGCGCGCGGCGATTTTGACGTGCTGACCGAGCGCGGCCGGCGAGCGCTGCGCGTGCATCTGAAAGGCGATCTCGAATCGGGACTGAAGATGCTCGATGACGCGATCACCGCGGCTCTCAACTAGAGCATGATCCCGACCCGAAGGGCCGTGTTAGCGCGCCGGTTTTTCGGATCAGACCATGCTCAAAATGAATAAGGAAGAAACATGCAGCTCGGCATGATCGGCTTGGGACGGATGGGCGGCAACATCGTCCGTAGGCTGATGAAGCACGGCCATACGGCCGTCGTCTACGACAAGGACGAAAAGGCGGTGGCGGCGCTCGCCGCCGACGGCGCGGCCGGCGCGAAAGCGCTGGAAGATTTCGTCGCAAAGCTCGAAAAGCCGCGCACCGCCTGGGTGATGCTGCCGGCCGGCAAGATCACCGAAGCGACGATCGAGGCGCTGGCAAAACTGATGCAGGGTGGCGACGTCATCATCGACGGCGGCAACACGTTCTGGCAGGACGACGTCCGCCGCGGCAAGGCGCTCAAAGAGCGCGGCATCCATTATGTCGATGTCGGCACCTCAGGCGGCGTCTGGGGCATCGAGCGCGGCTACTGCATGATGATCGGCGGCGACAAGGCGGTGGTCGATCGGCTCGATCCGATCTTTGCAGCGCTCGCCCCCGGTATCGGCGACATCCCGCGCACGCCTCACCGCGAGGGACGCGACGGCAGGATCGAGCAAGGCTACATCCACGCCGGCCCAGTCGGCGCCGGGCATTTCGTCAAGATGATCCACAACGGCATCGAATACGGCCTGATGCAGGCCTACGCCGAAGGTTTTGACATTTTGAAGAACGCCAGCATCGAGGCGCTGCCGCCGGAACATCGCTTCGATCTCGATATCGCCGACATCGCCGAAGTGTGGCGGCGCGGCAGCGTGATCCCGTCATGGCTGCTCGACCTCACCGCCTCCGCGCTCGCCGAGAACCACACGCTGGATAATTATTCCGGCTTTGTGGAGGATTCCGGCGAGGGTCGCTGGACCGTGAATGCGGCGATCGACGAAGCCGTTCCTGCTGAAGTGCTGACCGCGGCGCTGTTTGCGCGCTTCCGCTCGCGAAAAGAACATACCTTCGCTGAAAAAATTCTCTCGGCGATGCGGGCCGGCTTCGGCGGCCACCGAGAGCCGCAGCAGAACAAGAAGGCCTGAATGCCGATGGCGAACGGTCAGAGGCCCGATCCCTGCTCCTTCATCATCTTCGGCGTCACCGGCGACCTCGCGCACCGGCTCGTCATCCCTGCCCTCTATAATCTCGCCGCGACCAACCTGCTGCCCGAGAAATTCTGCATCGTTGGGGTTGCCCGCAAAGGCATGTCGGGCACCGAGCTGACCGACAGCCTGATGAAGGGCCTGCACCAATTTGCGACCCGCAAGGTCGACAAGGCGCTGGCGAGGCAGCTCCTGGAATGCGTCACCTGCGTTGAGGCCGACCCGAGAGAGCCGGCCTCGTTCGACGCGATGCGTGCTCAACTCGACGAACTTGAGGCCGCGCGGAAGACCGGCGGCAATCGCCTGTTCTATCTTGCGACACCACCCAATGCCTTCCTGCCGATCAGCCGGGAGCTCGGCCGCACCGGGATGCTGGCGGAAAACGGCTCGTGGCGCCGACTGGTGATCGAAAAACCTTTCGGCACCGATCTCGCGTCCGCCAAGGCGCTGAACGGCGAGCTACAAAAGCTCCTGGATGAGCATCAGATCTACCGGATCGATCATTACCTCGGCAAGGAGACTGTGCAGAACATCCTGGTGCTGCGCTTCGCCAACGGCATGTTCGAACCGATCTGGAATCGCAATCATATCGACCACATACAAATCACGGTCGACGAAAAGATCGGCGTCGGTCACCGCGGCAGCTTCTACGACCAGACCGGCGCGCTGCGCGACATGGTGCCGAACCATCTGTTCCAGCTGCTTTCGCTGGTCGCCATGGAGCCGCCAATCCGGTTCGACGCGCACTCGGTGCGTTCGGAGAAGGCCGATGTGCTGGCGGCGATCCAGACCCAGAGCGAACAAGAGGCTTTGCATAATTCCGTGCGCGGGCAATATCGCGGCGGCAGGATCGGCGACACCGAGATCGAGGATTATCGCAAGACCGAAGAGGTCAAACCCGGCAGCACCACCGAAACCTATGCCGCGCTGAAACTCACCATCGATAATTGGCGCTGGGCCGGCGTGCCGTTTTACCTGCGCACCGGCAAGGCGCTCGGCGTCAAGCGCACCGAAATCGCGATCAAGTTCAAGCAGGCGCCGTTCGCGATGTTCCGCGACACCCCGGTCGACCGGTTGTCGCAGAATTATCTCGTCATCTCGACCGAGCCGACCGAAGGCATCGAGCTGCAGTTCAACACCAAGGTGCCGGGCCCTTCGATCAACATCGACGGCGTCGAGATGAAGTTCCGCTACAAGGATTACTTCAAGGCCGAGCCCGCCACCGGCTATGAGACGCTGATTTATGACTGCATGATCGGGGACAATATCCTTTTCCAGCGCGCCGACAGCGTCGAGGCCGGCTGGCAGGCGGTGCAGCCGTTCCTTGATGGCTGGAAGAAGGCCGGCGCCAGGGGACTGAAGATCTACGACGCTGGCAGCGAAGGCCCCGAAGAAGCAGACGACCTGTTGGCCCGCGACGGCCGAAGCTGGCGCAAGTTGACCTGACGATGGCGGCCCGCGACCAGCGCCAGGTGATTGTTGTCGCCGATCCGCCGGCACTCGCAAAAGCCGCTGCAGACCGTGTTCTGGCGAGGATCGCCGCAAACCCCGGCCGCATCGCGATTTGCCTCACCGGCGGGTCGAGCCCGAAGAAACTTTATGAGTTGCTCGGCACCGAGGCCTACCGCAGCCGCATTCCCTGGGACCGCACGCACTGGTTCATCGGCGACGAGCGTTTTGTCCCGGCCAGCGATCCGCGCAACAACATGGCGATGGCGCGCGGCATCTTTCTCGACCGTTTTGCGCCCGCTTCCCATATCCATCCGATCCCGGCCGACAAAAGCCCGGACGAAAGCGCCGAGCGATATCAGCGCGAGCTGCGATCGTTTTATGGCGCCGACCGGCTGGACCCCGGGCGGTCGTTGTTCGATGTCGTGCTGATGGGGGTCGGGCCCGACGGCCACACCGCGTCGATCTTTCCGGATTACCCGGCGCTCGCGGAAACCGAACGCTGGGTCGTCGGCGTGCCGCAAGCGCACGTCGAGCCCTTCGTGCCGCGCGTGACGCTAACCTTGCCGGCGCTCGCCTCCTGCCGCGAAATGCTGTTCGAGGTGGCAGGGTCGGACAAGCGCGCGATCTTGACGCGCGTGCTCGATGGCGAGAACCTGCCGGCTGCCCGCGCGCGCTCGATCGGCGAGACCGTCTGGCTGGCCGATGCGGCAGCACTTCCGGAGAATTTTCGTGGCTGACCCCGAGGAAATACCGTGCGCGCTGGTCGTGATGGGCGTTTCCGGCTCCGGCAAAAGCACTATCGGGGAAAAACTGGCCGAACGGATCGGCTGGCCATACGAGGACGGCGACAGGTTTCACCCCGCCAGCAATGTCGCCAAGATGAGCGCCGGCCAGCCGCTGACCGACGAAGATCGTTGGCCGTGGCTGCGGGCGATTGCCGACGAGATCGACCGGGTCTGCAAGGCGGGCGAGCGCGCGGTGATCGCCTGTTCCGCGCTGAAGCACGCTTATCGCGACATCCTGGTGCATGGACGCCGTGACGTCCGCATCGTCTTTCTCAACGGCACGCCGGCATTGATCGCGGACCGGCTTGCCCGGCGCAAAGGGCACTTCATGCCGCCGGGGCTTCTCGACAGCCAGTTCAGGACACTGGAACCGCCCGACGCGAGCGAACATCCGGTGACGGTATCGATCGACGCTTCGGTAGAGACCATCGTCGAGAACATCGTGCGCCAGTTGAAGCTTGATCCGGCCAGCCGCGGCGCCGTACGCAGGAAGCATTCATGAGCCCTATCGCGCTGGTAGTATCCGATGTCGACGGCACGTTACTGACCAAAGACAAGACCCTGACCGAAGGCGCGAAGGCCGCGGCCCGGCGGCTGCACGAGGCCGCTATCGGCTTCACCATCGTCTCTAGCCGGCCGACCATCGGCATGGGATTTTTGATTGAGCCTTTGGCGATCACGCTACCGGTCGGCGCGTTCAACGGCAGTTCGATCGTCGATGCAACTTTAAAGCCGATCGAGCAGCATCTGATCCCCGCGCCTGTCGCACAGCGCAGCCTTGATTTGCTCAACCAGTTCGGCGTCGATATCTGGCTGTTCACCAACGAGAAATGGCTGACGCGCAATCCGGACGGCGAATATGTCCCGCATGAAAAGCGCGCGATCAAGCATGATCCGACGATCGTTGCGGATTTCACGCCGTACCTGTCGAACGCCTGCAAGATTGTCGGCGCAAGCTCGGATGCCGAATTGCTGAAGCGCTGCGAAGCCGCGATGCAGGAGGCCGTTGGCCAACAGGCGACCGCGGTCCGCTCGCAAACCTATTATCTCGACATCACCCCGCCGGGCCATGACAAGGGAACGTTTGTCGAGGCGATGGCCAAACGGCTCAAGATTTCGACCGACGCGGTCGCCACCATCGGCGACATGCAGAACGATCTTGCGATGTTTCGAAAGAGCGGCCTGTCGATCGCAATGGGCAACGCCACCGACGACGTCAAGCAGCAGGCGACGCTTGCCACGGCCTCGAACGAGGACGATGGTTTTGCCAAAGCGGTGGACATGATCTTGAAGGAGAATGGAGGGCGCTAGCGGTGCGGTTCTTCCCCTCTCCCTTTTGTGGGAGAAGGTGAGAGAACCAGCGACGCGCTCGAGGTCGGCAGTCCGGGTTAGCGCGATGGCAATTGTGCTCCGCCAGGGGGCGGCGGTCGCGACTCTAGCTGCACAGCCGATGACTGCGCCCTGGGTTGCGGGGGCTTGCGCTGCGGGATCGAGGCTGCCTGCGGGGGCGCCGGTGGGGGCTGAGGCGGGAATGAAAGCTTCTCCTTGATGTCCTGCTCAGCAGCTTGCAGTGCAGCCATGTTCTGCGACATTTGTTCCTGCCTGGCAGCGAGCAGCTCCAAGTTGCGCCGCACGACGTCGAGATTGGACGCCAGGGGAGCAAGCTGCTGCACCAGGTCAGGGGAATTTGTAGTAGCGGCTGGAGACTTCGTCACCGAGACGGACAATAACCAGCCCAGCGTTGGAGCGCGGGCCAACAATATCTGTTTTGCTTCGTCACCGTAAGACTGCCACGCAAGGGTGGCGCCGACACCGATGAGAACCACAATAAAAAATCGGGCAAGCGTGCCGAATATTCGCCTGCCAACCGACGAGCGGCGGCTCGCAACCTGATCGTCCCTGAAGCCGGACGGGCGAGGAGAACGGATCGACGACCTCACGGGGCGCGGGCCAATGCTCTGTTCGGATTGGGCGTCCAGATCGCGCGCAGACTGGTCAGCCGAAACTTCTTCGGCCGTCAACCACTCCTCCGCAGCAAGAGAGGGGCTTCGCAAGGAACGCATGATACCTCCACCGGCGGTTCTTGTGCCAATGATTGAAAGGAGGAGGCGATCATGGTTTGGCAGGACCGAGGCAGGAGCGCAGCAGTCCTGGGGCGATTGTGAGAATCGCCGCACGAAAGCGCAACGATAGGTGTAACTAGATTCCCCACTCTACTTCGATCGTTGCATCGCCGGCTTTTCCGACTTCGCGGCGTCGCTGAGATTATGCGCGGTATTGATCAAGGCGATATGCGTCAGCGCCTGCGGAAAGTTTCCGGTCTGGCGCCCTATGCCGGGATCGAATTCCTCAGCGAGTAGTCCGAGATCGTTTGCTACCGCGACAACGCGGTCAAACAGCGCCTGCGCCTTGCCGACCTCGCCCGCGAGCACATAGGCGTCGGCGAGCCACAGGCTGCAGGCCAGAAACGCGCCCTCGATCGGCGGCTTCTCGTCCGAGACTTCGCGGGGATCGTGCCGCAATACAAATCCATCCCACATCATGTATTTCTCGATGGCCACGATGGTGCCGCGGACCCGCGGGTCCGATGCAGGAAGAAAACCCACGCACGGCATCAAAAGGATGCTGGCATCGAGCAAATCCGAGCCATAGGATTCGACGAATGCGTTCAGCTCGGGGTTGAACCCTTCTTCGCAGACATCGCGACAGATCTTGTCGCGGAGCGTCCGCCAGCGATCGAGCGGCGCCTCAAGTCCGAATCTTTCGGCGCTCTTGATGCCGCGGTCAAACGCAACCCATGTCATCATTTTCGACGAAACATAGTGCTTGCCCTCACCGCGGCGTTCCCAAATGCCGTGATCGGGCTCGTCCCATACTTCCTCCAGATGCTGAAGCACCGCGCGCTCCAGTGCCCAGCTCTCTTCATCAAGTTTCAGCTCGGCCACACGCGCCTGGTGAAACGCGTCGATCAATTCGCCGTAGACGTCGAGCTGCAATTGGGCATGCGCGGCATTGCCGACCCGCACCGGCTGCGCGCCTTCGTAACCCAATAGCCAACCCGCCTCCCATTCCAGGAGGCGGCGCTGGCCCATGATTCCGTACATGATCTGCATGTTCGCAGGCCAGCCGGCCGCGGCGCGCAGCAGCCAATTGTGCCAGGCCAAAGCCTCCTCGGTATAACCGGAGTTCATCAGCGCCAGCAGCGTGAAGGTGGCGTCGCGCAGCCAGCAGAAGCGGTAATCCCAGTTCCGGGCGCCGCCCAGCTTCTCCGGCAGCGAGGTCGTCGGCGCCGCGACGATGCCGCCGGTTGGCTCGTAAGTCAGGGCTTTCAGCGTGATCAAGGATCGCATCACGAGATCGCGACGCTCGCCTTTATAGGTGCAGCGGCTGCACCATTCGGTCCAGTAATCTTCGGTGTCCTCTAGCGCCTGCGCTGGATCGATCGGCTCGGGCAGCGGCAGATGTGATGGGCCATAGGTGAGCACAAAGGGGATGGTCTCGCCCTCGCTCACCTCGAAATTCGCAACCGTGGTCAAGTCCTCGCCTCGGGTCTCGACCGGCGTGCGCAGCACGGTCATGTCCTGCCCCGCAATCGCCAGCAGCGCACCATCTTCGGTCCGCCTGACCCAGGGGATGTCAACGCCGAAGCCGAAACGGATCACGAGCTGCATTTGCAGCTTCACCCTGCCCGCGACGCCGCGCACCAGCCGGACGACGTCGGAGGCGTTGCCGCGCGGCGGCATGAAGTCGATCAGTGCAACGACGCCGTTTGCGGTTTCAAACCGCGTCTCCAGGATCAGCGTGTTATCCCAGTAGCGGCGCGAGGATTTCCTGATCTCTTCCGCGGGCGAAATCAGCCAGCGGCCGTTCCGGTTGGTGCCCAGCAAAGCCGCAAAGCACGCATCGGAATCAAAGGCGGGCCAGCACAGCCAATCGATCGATCCGTCGCGGCCGACCAGCGCTGCGGTCTCGCAATCGCCGATCAGCCCATAGTCTTCGATTTTGCAGGACAACTCTGTTTCACTCTTCGAAAAAGCCTGCCCCCTTCAATCCGTCTTGCGCGCGCGTTCTCCTGTCGCGGCCTTGAAAGCTGCGAGATCGATGGCGTCCGGGATTTCGTCGATCGCGAGCGGCAAGCGTTGCCGCCAGTTCGGATGCTCGTCGACGGTGCCCGGGATATTGGGCTGGTCGACCACGCCGAGCAGATCCTCCAGCGAAATCGCCAACAGACGCGACCTGGTGCGCGACAGCAGCCTCACAACCGCGTTGAGATCGTGACGTTCGATGCCGTTGTGCCGCAACACCTCGTTCAGCATGCCGAGCGCATGCCAGCGCGCATCGTCGCTTTCGCCGGGGTCTATCCCAAGCGACCGCTTCAGCTTCAGATCACTGAACGAGCGCCAGCCCGCATAGGTCGAGAGGTCGTGGGTATTGAAGGTGACAAGCGCGTTTGCCGTGTAATGATCGAGGCCGCGGAAACGGCCGTGATCGTCGCGCTCGAACATCATCACCAGATAGGACCAGATGCCCCAATCGGTCATCTGCTCGCGAAAGCCTTCCGGCACGGTGCCGAGGTCTTCGCCGATCACGACGCAAGAATGCGCCACGCTTTCCTGCGCGGTCACCCCCAGCAGCGCCTCGAACGGCATCTGCACATAGACGCCGCTATCGGCGGCAAAGCCGTGCGGCACAAGATAGAGCCGCTTCAGGCCCAGCACGTGATCGAGCCGGATCGCGCCGGCGTGGCGCATCGAGGCCTGCAGCATCTCGCGAAACGGCGCAAAGGATTGCATGGCAAGTCCGGTCGCGTTGAATCCGGCAAGGCCCCAGTTCTGGCCAAGCGTGTTCAACGGGTCCGGCGGCGCGCCGACCGCGAGATGACGGGAGATCGCCGCCTGCTCGTTCCAGGCGTCGAATCCGTCAGATTGCACGCCAACCGCGACGTCGAGATAAAGACCGACCCTCATGCCGAGGTGATGCGCAAGCTCCTTGCACGATCGCAATTGCTGGTCGGCGGTCCATTGCACGAATTCGACGAACTCGATCTCGCGTTTGTCGGGGCCTGCACGCAATTTGGCGCATTTGTCGTCATCCGGCCGCCGCCATTCCTCCGGCCATTCCCACCATGGCGTGTTGAAGCGATGCCGCAGCACTTCAAAGCAGGCAAACCGCGACAAGAGGGGCGCACGTTCGGCTCGGAATTTCGCGAAATCCGCGCTCCGTACGGATTTCGCCTCGGCGGAAAACCGCTTGAACGCCGATCGCAGCGCCCGCCACTTCAATCCGGCCACCTCGACATAGTCGACAACGGGGCTTTGCCGAAGCCGCGGCGTCGTTTCGTCGGCCTCCGCAAAGGCCTCGGCCGAATATTCCGCGATTTTCTCGACGTCGATATAGAGCGTGTTCAGGAACAGCCGGCTGTTCGGCGAATAGGGGCTGCAATCACCGGGCCGGTCGTCGAACAGCACATGCAGCGGATTGAGGCCGATCCCATCGGCTCCCAAATCGTTCGCAAGCTCGATCAGCGCTTCCAGGTCGGTGAAATCGCCCATGCCCCAGTTGCGCACCGAACGGACACCGTAGAGCTGCACGGCAAGTAGCCAGCTGCGGTCGAAATCACCATCAAAGGCGCGCCGCGGCGCGACGATCAGGGGGGCCTCTTCCGAACAGGCACTATCCGCCAGATGCAGCCGGTAGGAGCCGACCGGCAAATCCTCTGGCCACGCGATGACGGGATCCCGGGTCTCGCCCTCGGCGATAACCTTAAGATCGGCCATGATTTTCCAACGCAGCGGCAACGTGGCAGCCTGCGAAATCTCGGTCCGTCTGGCCTCGCCGGAACGAATCACCACCGGCCCGCCGAGCAGGCGGTGCGGGGCCTGGGCCGGCATGGCGTCCAGGATGATCTTTAACGCGGCCTCCCCGGTCACACGATGGTGACCCTGGCCGTCGATAAATTCCGTCTGAATTCCCAGATTCTCAGCTTGAGTAAAAAGGTTCATTCGGCACGCGGCTTGCACGCAGGAAGATGGAGGGAGCTACGAAATTGTATAATTGCTGGAAGGAGATAGAAGGGATCCAACGCTCTCTCCTCCCCGCCGTTCCCCGGGAACCAATGCCCGTGGGCGGCTTTGTATATAGGTTCGGAACGCCCTCCCGCAGCCGGGACGTCAATTCCATACCAGTGGCGGCATCACCGTGAACAAAACAACTCAAACTGTCGAGAGTGCCGGTGGCACTTTCCATATCGAGGATGTCTATCCGTTGATTGACGGCGGGCGTTTTCCGGTCAAGCGAATCGTCGGCGAGCGCGTCGAAATTTGGGCGGACATTTATCGTGATGGGCATGATGTCACCGCCGCCGCCTTGATTTGGCGGCATGAGCGCGAGCGCGAATGGCACCGTGAGCCGATGACCCTTGACAGCAATGATCGCTGGACCGCCTCGTTCGTGCCGGACCAGGTGGGCCGCCATCTCTATGCGATCGAGGCATGGACCGACGCATTCGCCACCTGGCGCCGCGGGTTTGAGCTGAAGCAGAAGGCGGGCGCCGACGTCACGCTCGATGCCATCGAGGGCGCCGCCATGCTGACCAAGGCGCAGGGCGGCGGACACGACGCGACCGCGGTGATCCTGAAGCGATGCGAAGAATATCTGCAGACCGGCGACACCGCTCCGTTGCTGACGGCGGAATTGCAGGACGCCATGGCCGAAGGCCAGTTCCGGCCCGACCTGACGCGATCGACGTTATTTCCCTTGGTCGCCGACCGGGTGAGGGCCCGGTATGGCACCTGGTATGAGATGATACCGCGCAGCCAGGGCACGACGGCGGGCGAGCACGGCACGTTCAAGGATTGCATCGCGCGCCTGCCGGACGTCGGCGCCATGGGTTTTGATGTCGTCTATCTCACGCCGATCCACCCGATCGGAGAGACCAACCGCAAGGGTCGCAACAATGCGGTGACGGCAGAAGAAGGCGATCCCGGGAGCTTCTATGCGATCGGATCGGCCGAGGGCGGCCACGATGCGGTGCATCCGCAATTGGGCACGCTTGCGGATTTCCGCGAGTTCGTGGCGGCCTGCGAGAAGCTCGGCATGGAAGTGGCGCTCGACTTCGCCGTGCAGTGCTCGCCCGATCATCCCTGGCTGAAGCAGCATCCGCAATGGTTCAAGCGCCGGCCGGACGGCTCGATGCGCTATGCGGAAAATCCGCCCAAGAAATACGAGGACATCGTCAATCCGGATTTTTCCTCCGAAGACGCCGGCGCGCTGTGGAATGCGCTGCGCGACGTGGTGCTGTTCTGGATCGATCAGGGCGTCAAGATCTTCCGGGTGGATAATCCCCACACCAAGCCTCTCCGGTTCTGGGAATGGCTGATCCGCGAAGTCCAGCTTCAGCACCCGGACGTGATCTTCCTGGCCGAAGCCTTCACCCGGCCAAAGCTGATGAAGGGGCTCGCCAAGCTCGGCTTTACCCAGTCCTATACCTATTTCACCTGGCGCACCGAGAAATGGGAACTCGAGCAATATCTCACCGAGCTCACGCGTTACCCGGAGCGGGATTTCTATCGCCCGAATTTCTTCGTCAATACGCCCGACATCCTGCCCTATCATTTGCAGGGCGGCGAAGCCTGGATGTTCAAATCCCGCGTCGCGCTGGCGGCGACGCTTTCGAGCACTTACGGCGTCTATAACGGCTTCGAGCTGCTCGAGCACGAACCGATCCCGGGCCGCGAAGAATATCTTGATTCCGAAAAATACGAGATCAAGGTCCGCGATTGGGACCAGCCCGGCAACATCAAGCCGTATATCGGCGACCTCAACCGCATCCGGCGCGCCAATCCGGCGTTGCAACAGACCAGCAATTTGCGTTTCATCGGGATCGAGGACGGCAATGTCACTGCCTTCGCGAAGGAGTCCGTCGACGAGGCGAATACGGTGGTCGTCACTATCGCGTTGTCGGGCGATGTGCACGATTTCTGGCTGCCTCTCGGTGACGTCCAGGTCGGCGCGGACGGCGAGCGGCGCCCGGTCGCGGCGGTGGAAAACCTGATCACGGGGGAGCGTTCGCCGGTGGAATGGGGCGGCATCCGCCTGCGCATCGATCCGATGCGCGATCCCGCCTTGCTGTTTCGCTGTTTGGCTTAAAAGGTTAGCTGCATGAATGTGCTGCCGTCCATTGATGCCAAGGAATTGCCGGTCACCGAGATCGGCGATGAGCTTTGGTACAAGGACGCCATCATCTATCAGCTTCACGTCAAGGCCTTTGCCGACAGCAACAATGACGGCATCGGCGATTTCGCGGGGCTGACGGAAAAGCTCGGCTATCTCCAGGACCTCGGCGTCACCGCGCTATGGCTGTTGCCGTTTTATCCGTCGCCCGGCCGCGACGACGGCTACGACATCGCCGATTATGGCGACATCAATCCCGATTTCGGGACGATGAAGGATTTCCGGCGCTTCATTCAGGAAGCCCGGAAGCGCGGCATGAAGGTCATCACCGAGCTCGTCATCAACCACACCTCCGACCAGCATGACTGGTTCAAGCGGGCCCGCCGCAGCGACCCGAAGTCAAGCGCGCGCAACTGGTATGTCTGGAGCGATACCGACCAGAAATATCTGGGCACAAGGATCATCTTCACCGACACCGAAAAGTCGAACTGGACCTGGGACCCGGAGGCCGGCCAGTTCTACTGGCACCGCTTCTTCTCGCATCAGCCGGACCTGAATTTCGACAATCCGCGCGTCGTCAGCGCCATCATCCAGGTGATGAAGCGCTGGCTCGATGCCGGCGTCGACGGGTTCCGCCTCGACGCCATCCCCTATCTGTGCGAGCGCGACGGCACCAACAACGAGAACCTGCCCGAGACCCACGCCATCATCAGGAAGCTGCGCGCCGAGCTCGACGCCTACGCCAAGGGCAAGGCGCTGCTGGCGGAAGCCAACCAGTGGCCCGAGGACGTCCAGGAATATTTCGGCCAGGGCGACGAATGCCACATGGCCTATCATTTCCCGCTGATGCCGCGCATCTACATGGCGATCGCGCAGGAAGACCGTTTTCCGATCACCGATATCCTGCGGCAGACGCCCGACATCCCCGCCAACTGCCAATGGGCGCTGTTCCTGCGCAACCATGACGAATTGACGCTGGAAATGGTCACCGACGTCGAGCGCGACTATCTGTGGTCGACCTACGCCAATGACCCGCGCGCCCGCATCAATCTCGGTATTCGCCGCCGCCTCGCGCCATTGATGGACAATGACCGGCGCAAGATCGAACTGATGAACTCGTTGCTGATGTCGTTTCCGGGCACGCCGATCATCTATTACGGCGACGAGATTGGCATGGGCGACAATA
>Ga0209526_10000469_pt1 | contig 26365 bp, 24 predicted proteins | sample JacPinW_OM2H0_M1_FD_188566 | JGI IMG/M metagenome (GOLD analysis project Ga0209526, IMG submission 188566) | Forest soil microbial communities from Algoma, Ontario, Canada - Jack Pine, Ontario site 1_JW_OM2H0_M1 (SPAdes) (version 2) | ecosystem: Environmental > Terrestrial > Soil > Boreal... | reverse complement strand
GTATTCACTCAAGGTTTTCCAAAACGTGATGCGGTCGATCTTGCGCCCCTTTTGATTGAGAAATAGATATGGGGACCCGCCTCCGGGCAGGAGCTTCGGGCGAGAGTCCCGAAGATATTTTTCGACGGCGCCGAGTGCCTGGCGACCCACGGGAACAAGGCGCTCCTTGTTGCCCTTGCCGATGCAGCGAAGGCAGCCGGGATCGATCTGTACGTCGGCGACGCGAAGTCCGCAGAGTTCCGAGACTCGGAGGCCGGTCGAGTACATCAGCTCGATCATGGCCCTGTCTCGCACGCCGAGCGTCGCACTCTTATCGGGCTGGCGGAGAAGTCGGTCCACCTCTTCGAGGCTCAGAAAATCCGGCAAGCTCTGGCGGAACTTCGGAGATTCAATGTTGGCCGCCGGATCGTCGTCAACGAAGCCCTCGGTCAGCGCGAAACGGAAGAAATGCCGAATGGTGACGAGATGGCGCGCTACCGATCGACTGTCGAGTTCCTGACGATATAGCTTAGCCATAAAATCGACGACGTTACTGCGGCGAATGTGACCGATTCCAAGTTCCTGCTTGCGGGCAAAGGCGGCGAACTTCAAGATGTCGCGACGATAGGCGTCGATCGTATTGGCCGACAGCCCCTTTTCAACCCGCAGATAGTTTAGGAATGATCGAATCTGTGCTTCCAACTTTGCTATCCCCCCGGCATGAATCGTTCAGACCCCGATCTCGGCCACGGCAGCCGCGCCCGGCTCAGCGCGCCGAAGAAGAAGAAGAAATTCCGAAAGCTCCTCGCAACGAAGGAGCCAGGCCAAGCCGAAATAGACTGTCACCGACACCAGGATGATGGCGGCAAGCAATCCGGTCTGTGCCAGCAAATGCCGGACCCCGAAATTCGAAAACCGCAGCGCCGCGTACAATGCGGCGGCCATCGCCACCGCACAAACGACCATCTTGCTGATCGAGCCGGCGACACCTCGCGCGCCGAGCCGGCCGTAGCGTTTGCGGAAGATAACAAACAGCAGGACAAAATTGAAATACGCCGAGAGCGAACTCGCCAGTGCGGGGCTGCCGTTCGAAAGGTAGCGAAAAAGGAAGAGCAGGAAAGCCGAGTTGAGCACCAGATTCGTGCCCAGTGCGTATGCGCCGACGCGCGCGGGCGTCATCGTGTCCTGCGTTGCATAGTACATCGACGTAATCAGTTTGACGGCCGCATAGGCTGGCAGCCCGAGCGAATAATAGAGAAGGGCGTGAGCGGTCAGCGAAGTGGACTGCCCGACAAACTGCCCATGCTGGAATAGAACTTGAACGATGGGCCGGCGCAATAGAATGAGGCCCACGGCGGCGGGAATCGTAATGAACGAAACGATGCGCAGAGAAAAGCCGAAGGTGTGTTTCATTTCCTCGTACTTTCCCGCAACGACCTGGTGTGACATCGTGGGCAACAGCACTGTAGAGATCGCGACCGCGTAGCTTCCAAGCGCCAGCTGCATCACGCGGTCCGCCACGTAGAGCGCGGTGACGCTGCCCGAGGGCATACGGGAGGACGTGGCAAAGACCGTGTCCACCAAGAGATTGATCTGATAAACACCCATTCCGAAAAAGCTCGGCCCTAACAAACGCCCGACCCTGCGAACGCCAGAATCTGCGAACGAGACCGAGACTGGAAACCGCATCCCCCGGACCCGAAGCGCAGGTATCTGCACGGCCACCATGGCCGCACCGCCAACCAGAATCCCGACCGCGAGCGCGACCGCTGGACTTCGGTAGGCCCCCGGAGTCCAGCGCAGGATGGGCCGGTACACCGCCCCGAGCGAAAATGCGATGAAGACGAGATTGAAAAGGATCGAGGCCGAAGCCGAAATTGCGAACACCTGAAAGCTGTGAAGGATCGCTGCCGCGACCGCTGCGAGACCGATGAAAAATACTGCCGGGAAAATGATCCGGTTGAGGTACACGGCGAGATCCCACTGCATTCGCTGCCCGCCGAGAACGGTGAACAAATCGATCACCTGCCGGGAGAGCATGGCTCCCAGAAAGGCGATGACCGCAAGAACCACGGCCATGTCCCAAAACACCTTCTGGGCGAAGGCCCACGCTTCGGCGCGCGAACGGTTGCGCAGGTACCCCGAGAAAACCGGAATGAAGGACGCACCGAAAGACCCCTCTGACGACATGCGTCGAATCAGGCTCGGAAGCCGATAGGCGAGGACGAAAGAGTCGGCGGCAGGCGATGTCCCGAGCAGAAGAGCTACCCGCTGATCTCGTAAGTATCCGCAAATCCGGCTGATAAGGGTGACGAGGGTTACTACCGAGGCCGATCGGAGGATCTTTCCTTTGACGCTCAATCGGCGTTGGCTCCAGCGCTAACCCTTTAACCAACAACAAGTTGACAAAAACGCGCATAAAGATAACATAACTCCTGCGGACATAGCAACAGCTTGCCCGAAAGGGCTCACGGCCGTGAAGAATCGAGCCTCAACTTCAACCCACAAAAAGGTTGTCATCCTTCTGCTTAACCGAGTTTCTGTAAAGGGATATCTAGAACCAGCGGGGCTCGGGCGGAAAGAGACGGCCGACATATTGACATCGGCCGGTGAACATCTTTCGATCAAGCTAGAGGACATTAAGTCCATCTACTTTGTGCGTGAATTCACCGAGCCGTTTGAGCTGGAGCGGAAGACGTTTCTGAGCCGGCCGAAACTGGATGGCCTGTGGGTGCGGCTGCGCTTCCGGGATGAGGATGTGATGGAGGGAATCGTCCCGAATGATCTGGTTGACCTGCTTGATTCCGGAGTGCGGCTGACGCCGCCTGACTTGCACGGTAATACACTGCGCATGTTCGTCCCGCGCTCGGCGCTGCTTGAGATGAACGTTGTCGGCGTTGTTGGCGGGGCGCGGCGCGCAGCGCGCGACGCACGAGCAGCGTTGGCGGCGCAAACAAAACTCTTCGGGGAATAGGCCGCAACCTGGAGCTGCCGAGGTTTATGTAACGAGGCGACCCTCGGTTTCGAGCTAGCCTCGTTTCCCAGTTCGACCGCGAGCTAATTCGGGCAAGAACCGACCTGCATTATGGTCGAGCGTCGGTCCTGCAAATCTCCTCGCAATGCGTGCTCCTGATCGCGCAAGATGCGGGCACCCGATTATGTAGCCCCACGCTTCCAGGCCAGTGTCCTCACGTGACCGAGACCAAGCTCGACGGCTTAGGCAGGCCACTGCATGGTCCCACGGAGTTGTTGTACATTGGCCGTGCACGGGGCATCCAGGAATGCTGTGACGTAACGAGGAGAATCCGCATGAAACTTGGCGATATCGCCGCAAGACTCGGCTGCGAACTCGAAGGCGATGCCACGCTTGAAATCAAGGGCGTCGCAGGCATCGAGGAGGCGAGAGCGGGCGAGCTGACGTTCCTCGTCAATCGGAAATATCGCCCGGCACTGGGGACCACGCACGCATCGGCTATTCTCATCGCGCGCGACGCGGAGCCCGTGGGGATGGCCATGCTGCGGTCACAGAATCCGTATCTGGATTTTGCGCGCGCCATCGAATTATTTCATTCCGCGCCGCAATATTCGCCGGGGATTCACCCAACTGCCGTGATCGCAAAATCCGCCCAGATTGGAGCAGGGGCGCACGTCGGTCCTTACTGCTTCGTCGACGAGGATGTGCAGATCGGTCAGATGGCAGTGCTGCACAGCTTTGTGGCAATCTATCGCGGTGCCCGGATTGGGGATGATTTCTTCGCACACGCGCATGCCTGCGTGCGGGAGCGGTGCCGGATCGGAGACCGCGTGCTGCTACAGAATGGAGTGGTCGTGGGAAGCGACGGTTTTGGGTTTGCCCGACAAGGGGACGGACGGTGGTACAAGATGCGGCAGGCCGGGATCGCCGTTGTCGAGGACGACGTCGAGATTCAGGCGCACAGCGCGATCGACCGCGCGACAGTCGGCCAAACCCACATCGGGCGAGGAACGAAAATCGATAACTTCGTGCAGATTGGACATGCCTGCGTGGTCGGCGACGATACACTGCTGTGCGGGCAGGTAGGGCTTGCGGGGACCACGCGAGTCGGGAACCACTGCATCCTTGCGGGGCAGGTCGGCGCGGCGGGACATCTGACGATTGGTGACGGTGCGATACTGACCGCCCAGAGCGGCGTTCCAACCGACGTTCCGGCCGGAGAGGTCTATTCGGGGTACCCCGCGATGGCCAACCTCGCGTGGAAGAAATCGGTCGCGGTGTTTAACCGGCTGCCGGAACTGCAAAAGGAATTGAGGGAATTGCGCGCCGAAGTCGCACGGTTACGGGGAAAAGCGCCCGACCAAGAACCTCCGGACCCGGCCTGACGGGGGGAAGCGCGAGCGTCAAACGGTGCGGGCTGACGACGAGCGGCCGGCGCTTTTCCGTGCGCGAACGCGGAGGACTTTGCGCTGATTGGCTTCGAGGACCTCGAAGCGCAAGCCGTCGAATTCAATCGATTCACCAGTGCGCGGAACGTGGCCCGCCATTCCGTTGAGAAGCCCGGCGATGGTGGTCGCGTTTGCATGCTGCGAAACTGCGTCGAGCTGCACATCGAAAAGCTCGCCGATCTTGTCGACGGGCACACTGCCGCGCAGGACCATCGCGCCGCCGGCTTCGCGGATGACGTCGGGGGCTGGGCGCCGGTCCTCCTCGCCAATTTCGCCGACAATTTCTTCGACCAGGTCTTCGACCGTAACGACGCCCGCCATCAGGCCATATTCGTCAATCACAATCGCCATCTGCTGATTCTTGCGCTGCATTTCCTTGAGGAGCTCGGAACCGAATTTCATTTCCGGAACAAACAGTGCCGGGCGCATGAGCTCGCGGACGGTGCGATGCGCTGCGTCGCGATCGGAAACTTCGAGCATATCGCGAGCCATGACGATGCCGACAATGTCGTCGAGCGACTTTTCGTAGACCGGCAGGCGGGAGAACTTCGTTTCCACGACCAGCTCGCCGAACTGCTCGAGTGTCGCCGAAGCGGGGATGGCGACAACGTCGGGCCGAGGGGTCATGACATCACGGACGCGCTTATCTCCGAACTCGACAACCTGCTCAATCAAGCGAGCTTCATCTTGCTCGATAATGCCTTCCTCGGTAGCAGCGTCGACAAATGCTTCAATGGCCTGCTGGTCGTTCGCGGGGGCGGTCAGCTCGTCCTCCCCGAGATGGAGCACGGAATCAAGAAGCTCGAGAATTCCCTGGATCGGCTGGACGAACCAAACAAACAAGCGTACGACCGATACCACGGGCGAAATCCAGTCTCCGGGTAAGCCAGCCAGCAGGAGCGACGGCAGAAACTGCATGGCGACAACGACTTCGGCGCCAAGGAAGAGAATCATCTCGACGGCCGCTTCCCATCTGCCGGGAACAAACAAAATTACGCCACGTGCCGTGACGGCTGCGACGAGGACCAGCCAGAGACGCGCGAGTAGGCTGAAAACAAGCTCGGAGCGGCGGCGACTCATCTTGAAGCGCGGCGCGATCTCGGATTCGAACGTTTCGAGGTGTCCGTAAATGCGCCCCGTCGAGATGCGACCTAGCTCGCGATAGACCCGGTCGAGGTAGGAGAAGACGACGAGGCCGGCCGCCAGGGCCAGGACACCAAGTGTGTAGAAAAAATTTGCCATGGCTTAAGCTAGCCCCAAAGCGCGGCGAAGCTCGCGCTCGCGACGATCCATCTGGCCGGTGTCGGTCTCATGGTCGTAACCCATCAGGTGAAGCATGCCGTGGAGAATGAGAGCTCGCATCTCGTCACCGAAGGAACGACCAAACCGGCGCGCGTTGCTGCGGGCCACCGCGGGAGCGATGGCGATGTCGCCGAGGTATGGAAACGAGACGGAGCGAGAATCACGCCGTGGTTCTCGCTCGGCGAGATTGCGATGTTTTCTATGATCTTCGCGAGGTTGCTCGCATCGCTTCTCATCGCTTGGGAACGACAACACATCGGTCGGACCGATTTTGCCACGATAGGTGTGATTCCAGCGGGCGATCGTGGCGTCGGTGACAAAACACACGGTCAGAGCTTCGGCCGGAAGGGCCAGAGTCCGGCGGGCGCGAGCGAGAAATTTTTCGAGGGCTCGAACGGGGACACGCACGTGGCGCTGACAATTGACAATCATCGGAGAGAGGCTTTCACTCGGCAGTCGACGGTAGCACCCGATTAATCAGGCCGATAACTCTGGCGGGAATTGCCCGACTTCCCGAACCGGCCGGAACTGCCAGGCTGAGCTCCACCATATTCGTCGTAAGCTTTGATGATGCGTTGCACGAGGCCGTGGCGGACGACGTCGCGCTCATCGAAATATATGAGAGAAATACCTTCGATCTTGCCCACGACGTCGATCGCCTCGACGAGGCCGGAGCGCCTGTCGTTTGGAAGATCGATCTGCGTGATGTCACCGGTGATGACGGCTTTCGAATTGAAACCCAGGCGCGTGAGGAACATTTTCATCTGCTCGCTCGTAGTGTTCTGGGCCTCGTCGAGGATGACGAAAGACTCATTGAGCGTGCGGCCACGCATGAAGGCAAGCGGTGCAACCTCGATGGTGTCCTTCTCGAGAAAGCGCTCGAGCTTGTCGGCTTCCAGAAGATCATGGAGTGCGTCGTAGAGCGGGCGCATGTAGGGATCCACCTTTTCCTGGATCGTGCCCGGCAGAAAACCGAGGCGTTCGCCGGCTTCGACAGCGGGACGCGCCAGGATGATCCGATTGACCTGCTTCGAAAGTAGCGCTGAAACGGCCATGGCGACCGCCAGGTAGGTTTTCCCCGTCCCGCCCGGGCCGATCGCGAAGACCATATCGTAGGTTTCCAGGGCCTCGATGTAGCGGCGCTGGTTAGGGCTTTTGGGCGCGATGCTCTTCTTGCCGAATATGCGCGTCCGCGTCGGGGAAAATGCACCGTGAAGCGAGGAAGCCGGCTCGTCAGCCGCGGTGCGGAGCAGGGCCTTTACCTCCTGGCTGCTGGGAATTTGCCCCTCGCGGATGCGCTGGTTGTAGGCGTCGAGCAAACGGGCGGCACGTTCGACTTGAGCGGGCTCCCCTTCAATCGCAAGATCATGATCGTTGAGGTGCGTGGTGACCTGCAGCGCGGATTCAAAGTATTTCAGGTTTTCATCCAGGGTGCCAAATAGTTCGTTGATCCCTCCGGCGATTCGTACGGTTTGTTTCATCAAGTTTGGGCGGCCGCAAACCTCGCGTGGCGCCGGTGCTGAATTACCTGAAAACCAGCGTAGCGCGGCTCGCGAGGGCGGTCAAGCCGCAGCCGACAGGTTTTACCTGCCTGTAACCATTCGGCCGCCGCGCTATACCCACGACCGATCCGTGTGGGGCCCTTGCCAGACTGCTCACCGATTCGGGGGCGGAAACTGAACCTTGGGCGCCTCGCGCGAAGCCTCTGAGGCCGCAAAGTAGGCGTTATTACGCTCGAACCCGGCCCATCCGGCGTAGATATTGTTCGGGAAAAGGGCAATATAGGCGTTGTAGGCCTGCAAGGCATCGTCGTAGCGCTTGCGCTCGACGGCGATGCGGTTTTCAGTGCCCGCGAGCTCGTCTTGCAGGCGCAGGAAGTTCTCGTTCGACTTGAGCTGGGGATAGTTTTCAACGATGACGAGAAGCCTGCCGAGCGCACCATCGAGTTGGCCATTGGCGGCGATCTTGTCCTGGGGGGTCTTCGCACCGAGCAGGCTGGCACGGGCCTTGGCGATGTCGTCAAAAACGGTTTGCTCCTGGGCGGCGTAGCCCTTTACGGTTGCGACGAGGTTCGGGATGAGATCGGCACGGCGCTGGAGCACGACGTCAACCTGCGCCCAGTCCGACCGAACCGCTTCGTTTAACAGAACCATCTGGTTGCGGTGTGAAACGTACATGCCCCCGAAGAGTAGAGCGACGATCACGAGAACTACGATAACCACACTGGCTTGCTTCATCGAATGTCTCCGGCCCTGCGTTTATTCTCCGCCTGTGGCGCGACAAGCAAACAGATCCCCACCACGGTGGGCTACAAAGGGAACGCGCTACGTCGCATCGAGGCGTCGATCGACCTCGTTTGCGACCACCTCGACGAATTCGAGGTAGATCTGCAGCGCAGCTTCGATGTCGATGTCCTTCTCCCTGCGCTTTCCTTCCCGCAAATCGAGAATACTGTGAAATGCCGAAGGGTTGGCACCCGCGAGCGTAGCGACGCCGTCGACGGCGTCACGTTTGCTCGAGGGCATCGCTTGCCCAACGGCAACGAGAGCGTGGCGAAAGAGCGAGCAAAAGGCGGAGCTAGACGCGACCATGATGGCTAGATGGCTTTTTTCCTTCTGCGGCGCGCTGAGAACTGCCTGGCGCAGGCGCACCCAATTGGTGCGAAGCTCGCGCTCGACCTGAAGCCGGTGCAGTCGCAGGGGAACCTCAAAGCTCTCGAGAAAATCTTGCCCGAACAGCATGCGGTGACGCTGCTTCATATCGAGAAGCTCGATCGCGAAGACATCGGCCGAGCGGCGCAGCTCGTCAAATGTGAATACCAGCAGACCGGCATTTCCCTGGCGCCGCCACCATTCTGCAACCGGCCCGAGGCGCTCGAGTTCGATGGCGCCAGCGTGCCCGACGACACAGAGGATGTTCAGATCCGAATGCTTGGCAACGAACTCGCCGGTGACGGCAGAGCCGTACAGAACGACGGCTTTCAGATCATCGGCCGCGGCAGTTTTCAGGCGTTCTACAAGTTCGTGGAGTCTGGCTTCCATATTTCAGAGTACCTCGAATTGCAAGGGCTAGCGCAGGGCTGCAGTTCAGCTCCCAACGCTGCGCAACAGCGAACCCTACCAACCGCCGCTCGCACCGCCGCCTCCAAATGACCCTCCACCGAACCCTCCAAATCCACCGCCTCCGCCAGATCCCCCGCTCCACCCGCCGCCTCGGAATCCGCCTCCCATCATCGGCCCTATCCACCAGCCGCGCGAACCGGTTCCCCTGCTCATCGCGCGAATGATCCCAAAGACGATGAACAGTACGAATAGAACCGGCAAAATTGGGCGAATCCTCCGGCCCCCCAAGCCGCTGTCAGGGCCCGGCGGCAGGGGACCACCGGTGAGGGTGACCCCCCGATCGGCCGCGATCACGTCGGCTGCGCGGCGACTCATGAGCAGAACAGCGGCGCCGTAATTGTTGGCACGGAGGTACGGAACAGCTTCGCGGCCGAACCCCCCGACCTTTCCATCCGGCAGAATGGCTTCGAGGCCATAACCGACTTCGAACCTGTACCGGTGGTCGTCCACGGCGAGCAGGATGAGGAGCCCGCTGTTTGAGGCCTTCGGCCCGATGCCCAGCCGCGTCGCGAGGTCCATCGCGTAGTCCTCAATCGGACGGCCCTCGAGCGATTTCACCGTGACGACGGCGATCTGCGCGTGGGTCTTTTGATCCAGTTCGGCACACAGAGCGGTGAGTTGGTCGCGCACGGGCGGAGCTAAGACATTGGCGAAATCGCTAACGTAACCTTGGGGCTTGAGCTGTTGGGGAGATTGCGGCTGCACGGTCCGCGCCGGGAAGAGCAAGCCGGAGAAGAGGGCGAGAAGCAGTGTGCCTTGCTTCCCGGCCGCGTAAGGTCGGAGACGCGCGTTCCGGTGGAACCACCGCACGATCTTCCAAATCAGAGAGGAGTCGGGACACATGAGGGATGAGATCAGGCCGAAATCATGGTAGAGCTCTGGACCGGGGCTGTCAACTTGGCGACGGGCACGCGAAATTGTCACCACAGAACTGCGATGCTACAATTACACGTCCGCGCAGGCGGATGCGCGTGATAGTGTCACTGAGAGCGAACGTCGCCGACGCTTTCATCCCGATACAATTATCTTCTATTTCGATACGCTCGGCTGGCGCGGTGCAGGATGGGATTGTATTTGTAACAAATTGCCGCTCCCGAACGTTTCAATACCTTGGTACTCTGCACACCATTGAGCCATTGGATCCTTTGGAGAGGACTACATACGATGAGTGGAAGGATAACGGATTTCGCGGCCGTGATGTTGACGGTCGCTTCGCTGGTTGGTTCACCAATCTATGCGCAACAGGCGCAAGCCCAGGCGCAGCCCGCCCCCTCCGCGGACCAAGCCCGGAATCTTGAATTGATGTCGGGACCGGACTATTCAAAAGGCCGCTCCTGGTGGCCACCGTTTGTGTCGCCTTACAAACCCGTCAAGATACCCGAACCAATGCTGACGAATGTGCCCCGAGTCGACCAGTTGATTCAGAACGGAAAGTTGATGCTGAGTCTGGAAGATGCGATCTCGCTTGCGCTGCAAAACAATTTGGACATCGCCATCCAGCGTTTCACGCCCTCGCTCGATCAGGCGGCCCTGCTCCGGGCAGAAACCGGCATCAATGGCCGGCTTCTTTTCGATCCTACCCTGACGGGCCAGCTCACACTCCAGCACTTATCCACGCCGGTCAACAACCCGTTCCTCGCTGGAGTGGCTGCATCAACCACAGCAGGCCCAAACCCAGTGGCACCGAACCTGATCGCTCACAATGCAACCGCAAACTTCTCCTACACGCAGGGATTCCGGACCGGAACCCAGCTTCAGGTCAGCTTCAATAACACTCGCTCATCGCTCAATCTAGGCGTGAATCTGTTCAATCCCTTTGTGCAGTCGTCGCTGACGGTGCAGCTGACACAGCCGCTCTTGAACGGTTTCGGAACGCTTGCTAACACCCGCTACATCCTCGAGGCGAAGAATACGGTGAAGGTGGGCGAATTGCAGTTTGCGCAGCAAGTGATCACCACGGTGACGCAAGTGGCAAACGACTACTGGGAACTGGTGTACGCGCGCGAAAACGTCAAGGTGCAGGAGGCGGCGGTCGGAGTGTCTCAAAAGCTTTATGAGGACAACAAGAAGCAACTCGAGATCGGCACAATGGCTCCGCTCGACGTCCTAACGGCGGAATCCCAACTAGCTACCGACCAACAGAACTTGATCGTTGCGCATTCAAACCAGCTGCAGGACGAAACGACCCTCCTGGTCGCGCTTACCAGAGACCCGCTCGCTGGAGCGCTAGCCGGCATCGAAATCGTCCCGACGACAACTATACCGACGCCTGACGTTGTCGAGAATATCCCGCTCCTGGACGCGGTGAAGGAAGCGTGGCAGAAGCGGCCGGAACTCCAGCAGGCGGAGCTGAATCTGAAGAACGCCGGCATCGAGGAGAAATATACAAAGAACGAACTCCTCCCGGCTGTGAATCTATTCGGGCTGTTCACCGCGGCCGGCGTCGCCGGGATCTCGCGTACGACGACATCGACGCCGACCGGAGCGTATGCAGAAACAAACAACCTGGTGTTCCCGGTGGGTTCTGCCGACGCTAACGGCATTGTTCCCATCGGGGTTTTGCCATTCGGGTTCTCGGCGACTCCCGTGGAGACCAGCGTGAGAACCGTTCACCTGGGCGGGCTCATCGATGACTATAGCCGCCTGTTCAGTGCCAATTACCCGACCTACGAGGCCGGAATCAATTTGACGCTGCCGATTCGCAATCGAGCGGCCCAAGCGGATAATGCCCAAGCTACGCTCGCTGAGCGACAGCAACAGGTGCAGCAGAGGCAGACCCAAAACACGATCGTGCTCGGCGTACGCAACACATTGATCGCTTTGCAGCAGGATCGAGCTCAAGTGGCAGCTGCTCAGAAGGCACAGAATCTCGCGGCGCAAACCCTTGATGACGAGCAGAAGAAATACCAGCTCGGTTCGTCGACGAGCTACAACGTCGTCCTAAGATCCCGCGACCTCACGTCGGCCGAAGGAACGCTGCTGCGCGCCAGAATTAACCTAGTGGAAGCGGAGGTGAACTTCAACCAGGCCATGGGCCGTACGCTCGACGTGAATCGCATTACGGTGGCCGACGCCAAGACGGGCAGGCCCGCTCGCACGCCGAATATTCCGGGGGCTCCAGACGCCGACGCAGCCCGAGGCCGGTAAAGGCGAACCGACGCGATCAAGTAAAGGGCTCCGTCGAATGGCAGCTCCTTTGTTTGCAGGCGATGAGCCGGACAAACTATCGGGCTTCTCTGTTATCAAGGCGAATCCCGATGGCGGCCCATGTCCGCAGTTTGTTGCGACGCTTTGGTTACCATAGAATTAGAGTACGAAGGCATATCTAGCCGAGAGCGAAGCTTCGCATCGAGGTTGCCCCTCCATGAGCGAGAAGACCGGGGAACAGCTGAAGACTCACCAGATGGCGCCATCGGAAGCCGGGCGGAAGCCATCGCCGGACGAGCGGCACTGGGTAGAGAAGACGTTGCGTCCGAGCCTCGCAGAATCGCCGGAGCGCGCGGCGGAGTTCACGACGGTTTCGAACTACCCCATCCGCAGGCTCTACACCCAGGCCGACCTGGCCGGTTGGAGTCCCGAATCTGATCTCGGCCTTCCCGGCCAGCCTCCCTACACGCGCGGAATCCACGCGACGATGTATCGCGGGCGTCCGTGGACGATGCGGCAGTTTGCGGGGTTCGGCACCGCCCAGAATACAAACGAGCGCTTCCGGTACCTGCTTTCGCAGGGACAGGCGGGCCTTTCGGTCGCATTCGATCTGCCGACGCTCATGGGATACGACTCCGATCATGCGCTCGCGGAGGGGGAGGTCGGCAAATGCGGGGTTGCGATCAGTTCCCTCGCCGATATGGAAGTTTTATTCGACCAAATTCCACTTGCCGACGTCACGACATCAATGACGATCAATTCCCCGGCGGCAGCGATCTGGGCGATGTACCTGGCGGTGGCAGAAAAACAACGTGCCGACTGGAAGAGAATTTCAGGAACGCTGCAGAACGACATTCTGAAGGAATACATCGCGCAAAAGGAGTATATCTACCCGCCCGAGCCGTCGATGCGGCTGGTGACCGACACGATTGAGTTTGGCGCCAAGCACACACCAAAATTCAATTCGATTTCGATTAGCGGCTACCACATTCGAGAAGCGGGATCGACGGCGATTCAGGAACTGGCCTTCACGCTGCGCGACGGAATCGAATACGTCGAGTGGTGCCTGCAACGTGGGCTTGCCATCGATGATTTCGCGCCGCGACTTTCGTTTTTCTTCAACGCGCACAATGACTTCTTCGAGGAGATCGCTAAATATCGCGCCGCACGGCGAATGTGGTACAAAGCGATGCGGGAACGCTGCGGCGCGAAGAATGAACGGTCGTGGGCGTTGCGATTTCACACGCAGACAGCGGGATGCTCGCTAACGGCGCAGCAACCCCACAATAATGTGGTCCGTACCGCGCTGCAAGCGCTTGCCGCAGTGATGGGCGGGACACAATCGCTGCACACAAATTCTCTCGATGAAGCGTGGGGGCTGCCAACCGAACATGCCGCAACCATCGCGCTGCGTACACAGCAGATCATCGCGCACGAAAGCGGCACGACGAACACGGCGGATCCTTTGGGGGGATCGTATTTCGTCGAGGCGCTGACCGATGAAATTGAGCGCGGCGCTCGGGGCTACATCGAAAAAATAGATGCGTTCGGCGGCATGGTTGCAGCGATCGAGAGAGCCTTCCCGCAGCGGGAAATTGCAGACGCGGCATATCAGTATCAGGTGGCCGTGGACCGCAAAGAGAGAATTATTGTGGGTGTAAACGAGTATGTGGCTGACGAGGGGCCGATCGAAATTCTGCAGGTTGACGAGACGGTGGCGCGCGCGCAGGACGGACGGCTGCGGAAACTTCGCGCCGAGCGTTCGAACGAAGAAGTCCAGCGGCGGTTGAAAGCACTTCGCAAAGCCGCATCGAGCAGCGAGAACCTGATGCCTTTCCTCTATGATGCCGTGAAGGCCTACTCTACGCTCGGCGAAATCTGTGACGCGATGCGCGAAGTCTTCGGCGTATATGAAGAAGTCTCCATCACCTAGGTGAGCGAATCCGGGCTTCTCGACATCGACTCGGGGCGCCCGGGAACCCGTTCCCGCTTCGCCAAACAGGACACAGGGCCCGCGTAGGGCACCGCCTGGATTTTCTCGTCGGTGGGAGCCCGTTTGTGGCGTCGAAGGCTGTCCAGGCGGCTCCGATCTTCCAAGCTGCCGTGTTAACCTACCTGCGGCTCCCTTGTTGCAAGCTGGGATTGGGAATTGACTTCGGTATAAGGTGGGGAACGGCGGAGTTCGAAGGTTGATTCGCTATCCGAGCCCTGGAACCGCGACACAATATACGGAGGCCACGGAGAAAGCACCGAGGACCCAGAGCAAATGCCCGACAAGAAGCTACGAGTGCTGATCGCCAAGCCTGGCCTGGACGGGCACGATCGCGGCGCGAAAGTGATCGCGCGGGCGTTGCGCGATGCCGGAATGGAGGTGATCTACACCGGATTGCGGCAGACGCCCGAAATGATCGCCTCGGCTGCGGCGCAAGAAGACGTGGACGTCATCGGCCTATCGATTCTTTCAGGCGCGCACAACACACTGTGCCCGCGATTGATGGAATTGCTGCGTGAAAAGGGCATGAGCGACGTCACCGTACTGATCGGCGGGATCATCCCCGAAGCCGATATTCCCCGATTGAAGCAGGCCGGGATCGCCGAAGTCTTTCTTCCCGGAACAACCACGAAGGCGATCGTCGATTTCATCCGTCAGCGTCGCGCAACAGCGCCGCAGGGAGCTTGAACCGGCGGCGAACACCCGCCCTCTCTCCCAACCGCAAAAAGATCCCTACCTGGTTTTGCCGACCAGCTGAAGGGCCACGCAACCCAGGTACGAGGCACCTCGCGAGGCCATAGCAAGTCACCAGCAATCCAGCTTCCGATGACCCGCAAGCTCTTCGGGTCTTCGGGTCGGACGCGGAAGTCAAAAACGAGTGCGGATGATACAATCGGCGTTTCGTGCTCCTCTGCTGCGATGCACTGGGCGCGGCGACAGCGAAAGGCAACCGAGCACACGGCACGCGGTCGCCAGAAAAGGAAGCTGGGTGAACGGAACGGTCATTGAAACACGCGTTGATCCGAAGTCTTCGACTTTTCTAAAGAATAGCCGGCAAATGGTTGACCGTCTCACAGAAATCAAAAACGAGGAAGAGCGAATTCGCCAGGGAGGCGGCGCGAAGGCCATCGAGTCGCAACATAAGAAAGGCCGGCTTACAGCCCGAGAACGAATTGCCGAGCTGGTCGACCCCAACACGGAGTTCTTCGAGCTCGGCCTCTACGCCGCCTACGAAATGTACCCGGAATGGGGCGGCGCGCCAGCGGCAGGAACGGTGACGGGGCTGGCGCGGGTGGCGGGACGACGCGTGATGATCGTCGCCAACGACGCGACCGTAAAGGCGGGCGCATTCTTCCCGATGACGGCGAAGAAAGTGATCCGCGCTCAAAATATCGCCATCGATAATCGCATTCCAACCATCTACCTCGTAGATTCGGCGGGTGTGTTTCTGCCGCTGCAAGAGGATGTGTTCCCCGACACTGACGATTTCGGGCGGGTTTTCCGCAACAACGCTGTCATGAGCGCGCAGGGAATTCCACAGATTACGGCGATCATGGGCATGTGCGTCGCTGGGGGTGCATACCTGCCGGTGATGTGTGATCACATTTTAATGACCGAAGGCAGCGGCTTGTTCCTGGCCGGGCCGGCGCTTGTGCAGGCGGCGATCGGACAGAAGATCTCGGCAGAAGAACTGGGCGGCGCGCGGATGCACGCCCAGATGAGCGGAACCATTGATTTTCGCGAGCCGAATGACACGGCCTGCATTCAGCGCATTCGCGCACTTGTCGACAAGATGGGTCACCCCCCGCGTGCCCCGTTTGATCACAAAAAGGTCGAAGCACCAGCACATCCCGGCGAAGAAATCTACGGAATTTTTCCCGCCGAGGCAACCAAGCAGTACGACATGCGCGACATCATCGCGCGGATCGTTGACGGAAGCAAATTTGAGGAATACCGCGCTGAATACGGGCAAACGCTGCTGTGCGGCTATGCAAGGATCGGCGGTTGGGCCGTCGGAATCGTCGCGAACCAGAAAAAGAGCGTCACTGTCGCGGCTCCCGGGACCGGGAACAAGCGGATTGAGTTCGGAGGGGTGATTTACACGGAATCGGCGAACAAGGCGGCGCGATTTATCCTCGACTGCAATCAGAATCTTGTGCCGCTGGTTTTTCTGCACGACGTGAACGGATTCATGGTGGGTAAGGAAGCGGAATGGAGTGGGATTATTCGCTCGGGGGCGAAGATGGTCAACGCGGTGGCGAATAGCGTGGTTCCGAAGATCGCGGTGATTTGCGGCGGAAGCTTTGGCGCGGGCCACTACGCGATGTGCGGTAAAGCGTACGATCCACGATTTATGTTTGCGTGGCCGACGGCGCGTTATGCCGTGATGAGCGGCGATTCGGCGGCCGATACGCTGGTCGAGATCAAGATCAAGCAGCTCGAGCGCGAGGGGAAAAAGCTGACCGAGGCGGACAAGAAAGAGCTGCATGAATCGATACGCGCGACCTATGACCATCAAAGCGATCCGCGCTATGCCGCTGCGCGCCTGTGGGTCGATGCGATTATCGATCCGGCCCATACGCGCGAGGCGTTGATTGAAGCGCTCGAGGCTGCGGGGTTAAATCCGGTGGTGGCGGAGTTCAAGACCGGAGTGCTGCAGACCTAAGCGTGGTCGAAAGCGAAGGGTGAAGAGTTGAAAATAGGGCACCGATCAACGAGCGACGCAGACGTCACAATACTTCTCGAACGCAGATACGTGTGCAGCGTTTCTCGGAACTGCCGGCCTGGTAACGCAGTCACGCATTCGTACTCCGGATTCTCACCGTGATTCACGAATTTCCAGATGAAATGCGCTTCTCTCTACTATCGAAGCTCCCAAGGGCAATTCGAACCGTGCCGAGAACTATTGCCATCTGGATGGTATATCGAGACCCGGCTTAGCTATTTCGCAAAACAACATCACGCCGAACAAGAAGACATCGCGGAGAAAGCGACCAGGCTGTAAGGCTTCGCGAATCGAAGTTAAAGAGAGGGCCGAGTTCAGTGATCCCGTCCGTGTTCACTTTTGCCTGTCCACCTCCGACCCTCTGTCATCACTCGAGCTTTCGGAACTACATCCGGTGACACATTGGGCAGCGTAACCATCGTCGAGTGCCCGCGGGATGCGTGGCAAGGCTTGCGGGAATTCATCCCGACCGAAGAGAAGGTGAGGTACCTGAGCAACCTCGTGTTGCTCGGCTTCCGTCATATTGACGCGGTGAGCTTTGTGTCGCCCAAGCACGTGCCACAGATGGCAGACAGCGAAGCGGTGATGCGTCAGCTGAGCCAGGTGAAGTCATCCTCGGGCGAGGCGCCAGAAATCATAGCCATCATTGTGAATGCAGAAGGACTCGACCGCGCGCTTTCGGTGCCCGGCGTCACGACAATTGGATACCCCTACTCGATTTCGGCTTATTTCCGGCGGGCGAATGCGAACATGTCGCGGACCGAGTCGCGGGAGTTGGTCGAGCGGTTGCAGCGCGATACCCAGGCAGCGGGTCGAAGCCTCGTGGTTTACATTTCCATGGCATTCGGAAACCCTTACGACGAACCATGGGGGCCGGAAATCGTCGAGGACACGCTGGTGTGGTTAAAACAGATCGGCGTACGAACCGCGTCGCTCGCGGACACCGTCGGGACGGCTTCGCCACAGGATGTCGCCAATCTGTACCGAGCGGTAAAGGAACGCGTTGCGGATGTAGAAATCGGCGTGCATCTGCACAGCCGGCCCGAAGACACGGCGGGAAAAGTTCTCGCGGCATATGAGGCCGGATGCCGCAGGTTTGATGGCGCACTCACAGGTCTTGGAGGCTGTCCGTTTGCAACCGACGAGCTGGTAGGGAATGTTGCGACCGAAACTGTATTGACAGCGCTCGCGGCTCGCGGTGTCGCCGCGGGGATCGATGCGAAATCGCTCGCGGTGGCCTGTGCGATGGCGGGTGAACTCCGTGAACGATACACTCGGATGTCAAAGCCCGAGAATGGCAAGCCGGACTCGCCACAGCGGCGCAGGAGCGTATGAGCTACAGCACCCTATGGCTCGCGCAAGCGGGTGAGATCGCGACGATCACCCTCAACCGGCCGGAGAAGCGCAACGCGATCTCCGCGCGGATGATTGAGGACTTGCTGACGGCGCTGAGCGAGGTGGAAACGAGTTCTGCCCGCGTCCTGATTCTTACAGGCTCCGGAAAAGCCTTCTGTTCTGGAATGGACCTCGAGGGGCTACGCGCTTTAGCGGGACAGTCTTTGGAGCAGAATCTCGAGGATTCGCGCCGCATGGCCAATTTGTTCTATCGCCTTCACAGCTTTCCGAAACCTCTGATCACGGCCGTGAATGGCCCGGCCATTGCAGGGGGGTGCGGTATTGCAACGCTCGCGGATTTCACGCTCGCCGTGCCCGAGGCCCAATTTGGATGCACGGAAGTGAGGATCGGATTTGTTCCGGCATTGGTGTCCGTTTTTCTTCGACGCCAGATCGGCGAGAAGTGGACGCGTGACTTGTTGCTCAGCGGCCGGATTATTGATGCCGCCGAGGCACACCGGCTCGGACTCGTGATGGAAGTGGTCTCTGCGGAGGGCCTCGCGGTGCGAGCGCGCGAAGTCGCAGAAGTTCTGCTGGCGGGGAGTCCAACGAGCATGGCTCGCACCAAACGACTTCTGCTCGGGTACGACGACGCGGCGCTGCGGGCCGAAATCGAGCTGGCGATCCGAGAGAACGCCGAGATTCGTTCAACGGCCGACTTCCGCGAAGGTCTTTCGTCGTTTCTGGAAAGGCGGCAGCCGAAATGGACGGGGGGCTGAGCTTATCGATGAAAGACTACGCCGAAACAACGATCCGGGTGCGCTATGCCGAGACCGACCAGATGGGCGTCGTCTATTACGGCAATTACTTCACATGGTTCGAGGTCGGTCGCGTCGAGCTATGCCGGCAACTCGGATTCGAATACAAGCGGATGGAAGTCGAGGACGACAGTTTTATCGTGGTTGCCGAGGCTCATTGCCGTTACAAGCGGCCAGCGCGATTTGATGACCTGCTCACAATCCGAACACGACTGACGCAATCGCAACGGCGGACGCTGCGCTTCGGATACGAGATTCTCAACCAAGCCTCGAGTGAATTGCTTGCGACGGGCGAAACGCTGCACGTGATTTGCGACCACCTGGGTCGGGCCAAGTCGCTGCCGGAGAAATACAGGAAATACTTTGCAGCGAGCGCGACGATAGAGGAAAAGAGAAATGCAGATTCCTTTCTTGGCCACGCTCTACACCGGGCAGGACGCGGTTCGGGGTGACCCAACTGGCGTGGCGCTGCAACTCGACGAGGAATTTGGCGCTACGCTTCCCGTGACAGCCGGGCATGGAGCCGGCGGGTCCCCAGCGCAAGAACCGCCAAAGCCACATCCTGTTGCTTCGCTCGCGAGCAATACCCACGAGAGCACGAACCGATGAGCCGACTGCAAATCGATGGCGAGAATCTGACCCTCGAGGAACTCCATCGCCTGGTATTCGACGGAGCTCTGGCTGAGCTTGCTCCGGCAGCACGGGAACGGATGAACGCATCGCGCGCCGTGATCGAACGGCTGGCCGAGTCAAACACACCCGTCTACGGCGTCAATACAGGCTTCGGGAAAATGGCGACAGCCAGGATTTCGCGCGATGAGATCCGCCAGCTTCAGATCAACCTCGTGAGGAGCCATGCCTGCGGCGCGGGTGCACCGCTCAACGAACACGCAACGCGCGCGATGCTGGCGCTTCGCGCAAACGCCATCGCCAAAGGATTTTCGGGCGTACGGCCCGTGGTTGCTGAAACGCTCATCGCCATGCTCAATCGCGGCGTGCATCCTGTGATCTTGTCGCAAGGCTCTGTCGGTGCTTCGGGCGATCTCGCCCCGCTCGCGCATCTTGCACAAGTGGTGATTGGCGAAGGCGAAGCGCTGTATCGGGGCCACAAAATGACGGGAGTCGAGGCGATGCGAGCCGCGAAAATTGTCCCGCTTGCGCTCGAGGCCAAAGAGGGGCTCGCGTTGCTCAACGGCACACAGGCGATGCTCGCGCTTCTGGTCCTCGGATTGCGCGAAGCAGAAATCGCAGTGAACACAGCGGACCTCGCTACGGGCCTGTCGCTAGATGCCCTCCGGGGGAGCCCGGCGGCATTCGATGCGAAAATTGCCAAGGTCCGTCCCTACCAGGGCCATGCAACAACGGCGCGCAACCTCGAGCGGTTCAATCGCGGCAGCGAGATTCGCGAGTCGCACAGGTCTACCGAGAAGGACCCGCGCGTCCAAGACCCCTACAGCCTGCGCTGCGCTCCGCAGGTGCACGGGGCTGTGCGTGATGCACTAGCATACGTACGTGCGACCATCGTGACCGAGGTCAATAGCGCGACCGACAATCCCCTTGTGTTTCCTGACTCCGGAGAAGTGATCAGCGGCGGCAATTTTCATGGGCAGCCGCTCGCGATGGCGGCGGATCACTTGGGGGTCGCTCTTGCGACGCTCGGAGGAATCTCGGAGCGGCGCATCGAGCAAATGACGAATCCGCAAACCAGCCAGTTGCCGGCGTTTCTAGTGCGAGAGGCGGGATTGCATTCCGGGTTCATGATTCTGCAGGTTACCGCCGCAGCGCTCGCCAGCGAGATGAAGGCTCTGGCCACGCCTCATTCCATTGATTCGATTCCTACCTCGGCGAACCAGGAGGATTATGTATCAATGGGTATGGGAGCGGCACGGCGGATCGAACCGATGCTCGTAAATTTGCGGAACATCCTCGCGATTGAACTGCTGGCCGCGTGCCAGGGAATCGATCTTCTCGCTCCGTTGCGCCCCGGGCCCGAGGCGCGCAAGGCCTACGCGATCGTTCGATCCATATCGAGGACCGTGGATGTCGATCGGTCGCTATCGCCGGACATAGAGGCAACTGCCCGGGCGATCGCCGACGGTGCCTTCAGCGAGTTTTTCCGGTGAGGCGAGGGCCGCGCGTCACGGGAAGTTAACCGTTCCAAGAGCCGCGGCGGGGGCCTGGGCGGGGCCGTGGTTCGCCAAAGAAACCACGAGTGCTCATGCTGGGGCTGCTGTTATTGACTAGCAGCCGTCTTGGTGGTGTCGTCGACGATTCTCTCGACGTTCCCATGGGCCTGGCCGGCAGTTCTCGCTGCTGGACTGATGTCGACGTTATCCTGCGGAGCGTCGACAGGGTCGTTTTGCTTCGCTCTCCAAGGTGACTGAGCCGACTGTGCTAACCGAGCTATTTGATTCGCATCATGCGACACCACTAACGGAATTCGCCGTTGTGACTACCTCCGTTTGAAGGAGTGGCGACCAGATTCCAGGCTTTGTAGGATGGAGGGAAAGAGCATCAACGTGGATCTAGACCAGGGCCGCGCGGAGAAATGTACCGAAACGATACGCCGCGGCGTATTTGAAGGGCGCGACGCCGAGAGAATAGTGGCCGCATGGCAGGGAAAGACTCTCAAAGTGCACGCCATCGCGGCGGATCGCATCGAAAAATGTATCGGTGAACTCGGGCCAAAACGTCGGGTCATAGCGTCCGGTGATGGCGAGAAGCCTTTTGCCTGTGCCGGCCAGCTTCGAGATGTAGGGAAACGGGCTGATGGGCGACCAATACCGGCGCAGATCGTCATGGGAAATCTTCTCCTGCAGCGGCTCCCAGACGTTGATGGTCGTAAGGCCGTTAGCCACGACGTCGCCAAAATAAGTGGCGACGTGAAGGAACGCTCCGGCATGCAGCGCAGGCTCGTGGCACATCGCAATGAACGCGATCGACGAGCCGACACTGGTGCCCAAAATGCCAAGGCGGTCGTAGCCCTGCCGTTCGAGCCAGCGAAGCGTGCGCCGGACGTCGACAACGGCCTGCCGATTGGCCTGAAGAGTCAGGCCGATGTTCGGGCCGACGAGGTGGTCACCGCGTGGATGGCCCGGAATGGCGCGCCGGTCATGATACGGGAGGCTCATCTTGATCGCGGTCATGCCTAAGCGGTTCAACCAGCGGCAAACGTCCTGCTGCTCTTCCCAACGCGCATTCCATTGAGCAAGCACGACGACTGCCGGTCCCATATGCCGCGCGCGGAACAGTTGTCCGTGTACGCGATTGTTTTCGGGCCAGGGAGAGGCGATCGCGCTTGTGAAGGTGAGGACATTATCATCGAGCGCGTAATCGTCGGCAGGGGAAACGGCGTACCAGTCGTCGCTGTGGGCAAGAGTTTCCTTGACGAATCGATCGAGGAAGGCGCGAGGATTGGGGTCGTGCGCGTCGCCGCCGATCTCTGTGTGGCCCCAGGCAAATGGCAGCGTTTTGCGGTTGGGCTCCTGCGCCCAGCGCATATGCTCGTAGCGGCGGATTTTTTGTTCGAGCCAGGGCATGATGAATGAACCTGTGAATATATCTGAGCGGCGCCGGCCATGGAAAGCTCCTATCTGCGATTCCTCAGCCAGAGGTAAAGGAACGACTCTAAAGGAGCAGACGGGCGCTCGCACCGGGAAGGAAAAACAGACCGAACCGAATACCCTCAGCAGGAAACGCCCTTGGGCACCTGCCGGCAGATGGTCACCTCATCAAGCCAGGCATTCTCGCGCGCGCTGCCCCGCGAATCTCGCTGCTGGCCTCTCGGGACTTTCTTTCGGGGACAGAAGAGAGAAGAGAGAAGAGAGAAGAGGCGCACTGGCACCTGCCATGTACAAGATGCTTTCCCCACCAGGGTGCGTTTCGGGCTACGGCTCTCAGTCGAGCCGACACCCGAGAAGAAGATGGCAGGCGGCGGCCACCTCCGGTGGATCGATATCTCTCTGGTACCGCTGCGCAAGAAGCTTGTCCACACTGAGTAGATCTGCAGCGCGATGCCCTATCGATTTGGGTGTCCACCCGCCCAGTGAGTTAGCAGTCGGACACGGTTGGCGCGGGGCGGCTTGAGAGGCTGCGACGGATGTGGCAAATTCAACTTGTGACCCCTGCAGCGCTTATCGGCGTGTTTGTGTTCGCATTCGGATTGATCATTGGCAGTTTCTTGAACGTCTGCATCGTTCGCATTCCGGGCCGGAAATCGATCGTAACGCCAGCATCGGCGTGCCCTAGGTGCGGTGCACCGATCCGCCCGTACGACAACATCCCGGTAGTGAGTTACCTGCTGCTTGGCGGCAGATGCCGGGTCTGCAAGATGCGGATTTCCGCCATGTATCCGTTAGTAGAACTCTTGACCGCGCTGCTTTTCTTCGCGTGCTATCGCGCGTTTGGCCTCACGGCGGAGGGGCTCAAATGGGCCGCCTTTTCGGCGCTGATGATCGTGTTGGTGTTTACGGACTTGCGCGAGCGGATTCTTCCCGATGTCGTAACTTACACGGGGTTCGGGCTGGGTCTTGCTTTTAGCTTATTGACGAATCCCACCGATGGTGCCGCGCAGTGGCTCGCCTACCGCATGTTCGGCTTCTCTGCTCCGGCGCCCTTGCTCTCGTTTGCCGATGCAGTGTTTGGCGCCGCCGTCGGGAGCGGCCTCTTGTGGCTTGTGTCGGAGGCCTATTTCCGGCTGCGCGGACGCGAAGGGATGGGGCAGGGCGACGTGAAGATGATGCTGATGGCCGGTGCATTTCTCGGAGCAAAGCGAACGCTGCTAACCATCCTTGCAGGCTCGCTGCTCGGCAGCGTAGTTGGCTTGTTCCTTATCGGGTTCCTCTATCTCTCGGGGTGGAAATCCGAGGTGGCGTCGCGGGCCCAGCGCATGGGTCTCGGAACTGCGAAGACATTGCGATGTGTTCTCGTGCAGCGCTACCAGCTGCCCTTCGGAACCTACCTGGGGTTTGCGGGAATCGTGGTGTTCCTTTTTGGTACGCCAGTGGTCAACTGGTATCAAGCGCTCCTCATGGTGCGTTGATGACTGAAGAGAACTCTCCGTAATGGCGCCGATTCCTACCCATCTACCGACCATGCCGTCGGTGAGCGCTGGTTTCGTCGCCGCGACGCTCGTAATTTTCGCGGCGGCGATACTGGCGTCGATCCTGCTGATCCGAAAATATCTGGGGGGGGACTCCGCCCGGCCGCGCGACGACTGGGCAAATCCGAAACCGGACACCGAGAATGCGTCTGCATTCATGGCCGCCTCAATGCAGGGTGTAATCGAAAAACTACGCGCCCAGGAAAAGGAACTCGCCCAGCTGCATTCACTGGCCCAAGAACGGGCGCAGGAATCGGAACGCCTGACAGAAGAAGTGACGCGCAATATGCCGACAGGACTCTTGCTTGTGAACGCCACAGGCGCGATCAGCTCCACCAACCCGGCAGCGGAAGGGGCCTTGGGCATACGGCCATTGCGATATCGGTCGTACAAGGAAATCCTGGGCGGCGATACGCAGTTGACCAAGATGCTCACCGCTTGTCTGCGCGATGGCAAGACATTCCAGCGCGGGGAGGTAGAACACGTAACGACCCAGGGCGAGGTCCGACGCCTGGGCGTGACGATTTCACCGATTTACCGGCCGGTTCGGAATGCCGTGCGGACCAGCGGGGGAGACGGGGCGGTCGCAACCGATATGAAAGTGAGCGGCGCGCTCTGTCTAATGAGCGATCTCACGGAGTTGACCGCGCTGCAGAAGCAGATCCGGTGGAAGGAGAACCTCGCGGCACTCGGCGAGATGTCCGCGGGCATCGCCCACGAGTTCAAGAACGCGCTCGCGACGATTTCTGGTTACGCGCAGATGATCCGCAGTGAAGTACAGCCGGGGGAAACGCGCGATTCGGCTGAACGGATACTCGACCAAACGCGTTCGCTCACGCACGTGGTGACCGAATTCTTGCGCTTCGCCAAGCCGCTCGAAATCTGCTATGAGACGGTTCCGCTACAAATGCTGCTCGAGCGGGTAGCCGAAGAGCTCCATGAAGCCGCCCCGCTGTGTCGAGTTGAATGGCAAGGAGCGTTTCAAGAGCTGCCGGGAGACGAAGCTCTTATCCGGCAGGCATTGTTGAATTTGACACGCAATGCCGCAGAAGCTGCGCGAGAGAGCGCGGATGCACCGCAGGTAATGATTTCAGGTACGATCGAGGATCTAGGCGGGCGCAAATGGCAGCGCATTTGCGTGGCAGACAACGGGCCTGGGATTCCCGAGCAGGACCTGTCGAAGATCTTTCTGCCCTTCTATACCACGAAGTCCGAAGGAACCGGCCTGGGCCTCGCGATAGTGCAGAAGGTAGTTCTCCAGCACGGCGGCAGCATCGAGGCGCGCAACCGCCCGGGCGGCGGAGCCGAGTTTCTCCTGTGGTTACCTTTGCGGCAGGAGCCGTCACCCTCTCTATTCCCTTCAGAAGCTGCCGGCAGCTAAACTAACAGCAGGCATATTCCCAGAAAGATGCCTCACGGGAGACCATAACCATGCGTAGAATTCTGCTATCGGCCGCGGTGGTCGCGACGCTCGTCTTTCCGGTCAATGTCTCGAGCCAGCAGCAGGGTCAGGCGTCTGCCGAGGGGCAGCCGGCGCCATCGGCGTCGGCTGGCAATTCCCAGGACCAAGCTGGAGCCCAGTCGTCGGCACAATCGACGGCCGCGTCCGGCGGGGCGCCCGCGACCGAATCCGCTCAGACAGCCCCACCCCAACAGGATTCGATGGCAGCAGCAGCCCGCCGAGCGAAACAACAGAAGAGGGACGGGTCCAAGCCTGCCAAGGTCTTCACCAACGACAATATCGCGAGCGCCGGTCGTATATCCTCGGTTAGCGCAGCACCGAGCACCGAAGCTCCTGGGCCTTCGAAGCGTGCAGGAAACGATGAGAAGGTATGGCGCGACAAGTTTGCGGCGCTGCGCCACAAGCTCGAACAAGATCAGCAGGAGCTTGCGGTGATGGAGCGAGAGCTCAGCGTTCTGGACGTGCAGTACTATAACGATCCGTTGAAGGCGCTGCAGCAGCAACTGACACGCAGCGACATCAACGAGAAAACCGCCAAGGTCGAAGCGAAGAAGAAAGAGATTGACGCAGATCAGCAGGCGATCTCAGACGCCGAGAACGACTTGCGCAAAGCCGGTGGCGAACCCGGATGGGCCCGCTAGGGGCTGCTCACGATGGAACCCATCCTGCTTGTCGAAGACAAAGCCGAGCTGCGCGCAATGCTCCGCAAGGCGCTCGAGCGGGTTGGCTATACGGTTGAAGAAGCGCCGGACGGCAATTCGGCGATCGACAAGATCCGCAGCCGCCGCTATCAGCTCGTATTGTCTGACCTAAAACTCCCAGGAAATTCAGGCATCGATGTGTTGCGCGAGGCAAGGCGCGTCGAGCCGACGCTTCCAGTGATTCTGGTCACGGCCTATGGGTCCGTCGAAGAAGCCGTTACGGCCATGAAGGAAGGCGCATTCGATTTCATACACAAG
>Ga0209526_10000468_pt1 | contig 26414 bp, 17 predicted proteins | sample JacPinW_OM2H0_M1_FD_188566 | JGI IMG/M metagenome (GOLD analysis project Ga0209526, IMG submission 188566) | Forest soil microbial communities from Algoma, Ontario, Canada - Jack Pine, Ontario site 1_JW_OM2H0_M1 (SPAdes) (version 2) | ecosystem: Environmental > Terrestrial > Soil > Boreal... | reverse complement strand
GGCATCCTGGGCAAAAACAAAGCCCCGGTACATATAGTTACTGGTGTCGAACAAAATATAGACATTGGCGCCAGCCAACACAGATCCGAGCTCGGATCCGAGTTCGGACGACGTATCGGAGGAATCCGAGGAGCCGTTCTGCGGTCGGCTGCGGATTCCTTCTGGTTTGGTTTTGTCCGCGATGGCGGTTACTCTTCGTGTGGCTTCGTTGCCTTCGCCGAAGGTGGCAACTTTTTGCGGAATACCATCCTCAGCAACAACGAAGTCGGAAGGGCGGAGACCGGTCACGTAGTTCCCTTTGCTGTCCATCACCGCCACATTCAACTGCACCATGTCCACTTCGACGTGAATGTTAGTTTCGCCCTCCTGAGCCGCCATCCAGTTGACCGAGCCGAAGAGGACTCCCGACAGAAGTATGAGAAGGAGAAGGAATCGTTTTGCCATAGGTCTGTATCACCAGCCCCGCGCCTCTTTCACCTGGCCGCGGACGTTGAAAAATTCATTTGACGACAAACGGTTATTTAACCGTCGTATCCAATGCCACTTTCGGCAACGACGCAATTTTGCCTCGACGAAACTCCTCGCCGGTTTCCCGCATCGCGCGCAGCATCGCCGGCCAGTCCTCGAAGTCCGTGGCAAAAATCTTCTCGACCATGCGATAGGTCAGTTCGGGAACCAGCCGGTTCAACATTACGGGAGGATAGCCCAACTCATCCGCCAAGCGGGCCCAGTACAGGTTATTCGAGTCCCAGGACTCGGCCAGCAAGCGGCTGGAATAGCCCATGAACGCGGGAAACGGCTTCACGCTCAGCAATTCGCGGGTGTAACTTTGCGCCAACGCAGGATGGGGAACTCCGAAATCCTGGGACAGGCGTTTCCAGCTAACTTCCGCGGGATAGCGGACGGACAGGTCTTCCAGTTCCTCGCCCGCCTTCCCCCAGTGGTTGCTTTGTCCGGAGCCCTTCTGCCGAAACTCCGCCGCCAGGTAGAAGGTCTCGCCCGGCATTACCATGGAAAGAGCTTCTTCCACCGCTCCTTCCTGGAGAGCTTTTTCCATTCGCTCGGACCGTTGAGGGACCATGCGCTCGGAAAGGATGTCCAGCACGGTCCGGCGTAGCTTTTCATCCCGCGCGCCGGCTGCCAAAAGCTCCTCACCGGTGCGTTGATAGAGGGTAACGGCGTGAAGCTCGTTCCGGGTCACTCCCCACCAGCGTGGCAGCGTCGCGCTGCTCACGAGGCCCGGCACCAACTCATGCCAGATCAGGGCTTGAATATTCTCCGGGACGATGAAATCCTGTTCCGCTTCTGCCAAAACGAACGGCAGATCCGCCAGGGAACCGGCCAGGTGAGCGCCACCCCCTGCCGGCAAGCCGGAACCGAATACATGGGGAACGTGCCAGGATTGTCCCCCTCCCATTGCCATTTCTCCCGAGAAGTCATGGGAGCGCACGAAAAGAGGATTGTTGTGAAGAATTTGAGCTCCCGGTGGCTCATAGTAGGCGTAATTCAATCCCACCAGCGTGTCCCTCAGGAAGGGGACGATCAGGCCGCGGGCTTCGGCTAGCTCTTTGCGAGAGTTAGGTGCCGCTTTGATGATCTTTGTCAGATCTGTTCGCGTCTGCAATGAACTGTGCCGGCTGTTGTAGAACCCCGCTGCCCATTCACTGCGTTCACTGCTAGTAAACATCGGCCGTGGCATCTCGAATTCCCGAAGCTGTCCAGCGAGTGGAATCAGTGTACCGGCCTCGCTTTTCCCTTGCGCCAACTGATTCAGGCCCTCCCCCAGAGCCAGCAGGGTGTCAAGAGAAACCATGCGCTGCCCGTCCATGACCGAGCGAATTCTATTGGCCAGTTCTTGCCGCACTTGTTGACCTTCAGGGTGCGACTGGGTCGGGCCTGCCAATTGGGCTATGAGTTCGTCCTGGGAAAGATTGGCTCTATCCGCTGCGGCCCGGCATAGTTCCTGAAGCGAGGCTCTACCCGCATCGAAGAGCTTGCTTGACGAGGGTATTCCGGGAGCAAAGGGACCGATCACCCGCTGCCAGGAGTCGTTCAAGTTTGAGGGGGAGATCTGTCCCTGTCGCGCCAGGATTTCCCAAAGTCCCACGTTCGCTTGAAAAATGCCCAAAGCGTTGGCTCGCAGGGTTAGATTGGAAATACGGTCAAGCGCGTCCGCCACCCCAAGAAAGTGCTTGATTGAGGCATCGTTCAAACTTTGGAATTCAGAAAAAATCAGGTACTGGTTGCCGTAGCGCGAAAACTTGTCAGCCAGCAAACGAACGGTCTCGGGACTCAAGCGTTGCTCTCGAGGTCGCGCGCTGTCGATGGCGCTCAGCATGAGGTAGATTTGCAGCGGACCGTCGTCTGAACTTTGCCGCGAGAAAGCAAACATCGCTTCCACCAGCTGTTCCGGATTTTTCCAATGGCTCACATGCTTGGCCCATTGCCGCACTACTTTGGAATCGCTCTTCCGCCGAAGAATCTGTTCCCACACTTCCAGATTGCCGGGGACGCTTGGTTGGCCGGTGGAATCCAACCGAAGCCGCGTCACCAGAAGCAGTAATTCGGGGTCGGGTCGGAATACGGGCCGGGCCGGACCAGGGGAAATGTCCTTTCCCCGGAGCGCTTCGTAGAAGTGCGACAAGCGGTGAGGATCGGCGAAATAGGCTTGCTGCGTCGGGTTCAGGCGTGAAAGGGTGTCGAAATAGGCGGCCAGCCATCCGTCATCTTTCGCGAGGAGGCGCGCCACGAACTCTTTCGGCGACTCCGGGCTCGCCCCTGCCAAGTCCTTCCAAGCAGATTCCGCTGCCGCTCCCCCAGGCACAATCACCCGTCCCTTCCGAATGGAGATGTGACTGCCGTAAAAATCAAGCACCGGGGCAAAGGGAACCAGTTTCGGGATTCCCGCAAATTGCAGAAAGGCGGTGCTGGTTTCGGTGTCCATCCGGGCGAGCGCCCAGTAAAGACGCGCGAGCAGGGGATCGTCCAACAAGGCGTTAATTAGGTCATTTGTTCTGACGCGCCGGTTATTTTTGTCGGCCTGCGTCCAATCGCTCGGCGCGAACAGAACCGGCACCTGAGAGGCTCCGAAAGGACAAATGAAAGGCTTACCTCCGCGAAGTGTATCCTCGAGCTCGGCCAAAGGGAACCCGGAATCGATAGTAAGAAACGCCCTTTCCGGATCGGCGGTCTCCAGCGAAGCGTCCTTTCCGCAGGCTTGCTTGAGCCGGTAGCCAAGGACTGCCAGCAAAGGCCTGGCCTGGTCGCAGTCAGAAACACGAATGACGCCATCTGCGCCGGCCAGTGTGACCAATTCTCTCGCCTGCTCCACGTACCGTTTCAATAGAATCAGAAACTCGGTGGATCTTCCCTGTTTATCCTTGCGTCCCTGATAACCTTCCACCGCCACATTGCGGGCCAGAAGGGGCACCACTTCCTCCGCAGAGATTTTCTGGCTGATACCAGCCATGCGCAGGAAGGAGCGTAAAGGGCCAGGAACGCTGATGGTGGCTGGCGCAGCGAATACCGGCTTCGGAATGGGAGGGGACTGCGCGGTGGTTGACGTGTCCGAGGAGCCCGCAGCAAGGCTGTAAACGCTTACGGACAGGCAAACGGAGAGACAGAGGCAAGCGCTTAGAAGAGAGGCAAACAGGCAAGGAGGTTTCACGGCTGGTCCTTCCTTTAAATCCTTAGGAATGACTCGATACAAACTAGCAAGATGCCAGGAAACGGAAAGATCTGCCCCCGCGAGTGACGTCAGCATTCGCTGACCCGGACCCGAGGCCCGTCACCGCGTTGGATTCGGACTCAGCTCGCTGCTCTGTCTTTCGCCCCCGGACCCCCAAAATTTGTGCCTGCCACAATAGATCATCTTGCGCCCGAATCCAACCCTTTTCTCGTCTTTTTGCTAGTTTTTGATAGCCCCACTTCCCCACGCTGGAAGAGGGCTCCCAAATGGCCTAAATTCGGGGGGTTCGAAGGATTTCGGCCCGCGCTCGCCGTCCTGCAATAGCCCTCCGAGACAGGACAATCTCCCACAGTTCTTCACTTAAAGAGGCATTAGCTCACGATCAGGCGGCTGAGCGAACGCCGCACCTGTTGCCCTTTGCCCGGCTGAGCGACCGGGACGCTCACCGGCCACGGTTCTTCTACAGCCATCAGCGCGAGCGTGCTTCCCAGCAGCGCCATGTTCTTGCTGAAATTGACCATCTCATTCGTGCGCTCTCCAGGGTCATCCACATGCCAAAAGTCATGCATTATCGGCGATACCGCTGCCGGGAACCCCGCCACTACCGCCGTGCCGAACTTAGGCTTAATGCCCAAAAGAATAATGGCACCGCCGAGCACCAGGACAACACCACTGGCTGTAACCGCAAGCTGGGGAGCTAACACCTTCTTTTCAATCACATACTTGACCAATGTTCGACGCTGTTTGAAGTGGTTGATCCCGTTGTACAAAAAGAAGCCGCCAAAGATTAGCCGGCCTAGCAGAAATGGGATTCTCATCGAAAAGACCCTCAAACGAACCCGCCTTCGATTCAGACAGAATGTTGGGCGTTGCCTTCCCCAGGCATGTGGAAATCGCGCAAGCCTTCCTTGTGCCGCCCGCCGATCGCTATCGCGGATTCGCGGCTACGGGTTCCATTCCAAATGCCGAACGTCGGGATGGTTGGCAAGCTGGGTCAGGAAAGTGGGGATGTGCGTATCAACAGGTTTACCCTGCCACTGCACAGTAAACTTCAGTGTCCGACAATTCGTAGTCATTGCATAAACCAGGGCGGAAGACTTAATTCCGCATCCAGCCGAACCAAGACTGCGTCTTAATTTCTTCTTCCGGCGGCGTATCAGCGGCGGTAACCAGCACAAGATTGGCCGTGCGCTCCTGACTCATGCTTTGTTCCACCAACCTCAGACCCGACAAAACGACGATGCCCAGGGCAAGAGCCGCGAGGCCAAGTGCCATCTGACCACTGCAAAACAGAGGCCAATCACGGTAACGAACCAGAGTGTTGCGGCAGTCGTGACACCCAGAACCGGACCGTCGCGTAGCAGGATCGCCCCCCACCGATAAATCCCATACCCGTCAGGATACGGAGCGGCAAACGCATTAGATCGAGCGTCACGAAGGAATTCGCTGGTTTGCCAGAAGTCCCGAGTAGCAGATTCGCCTGAATCATCGCGACCGATGCGGCCAGACACACCAGCAAGGTAGTGCGCAACCCCGCGGGCCGCCCCCGCCCGCCCCGGTCCAAGCCGATCAGCAAACCGGCTATGACCGACAACGCCAATCGCAATGCGATCTCGCGCCATCCCAGGGTCAGGGGCATCAACTCCTCCTCAACTCCGTGCGGGTCTACCGATGCTATTACGACAGATTTCTGCTGGTCTCAATGATTGGCCGGTATCGCCCTGCGCATACTTCCCGTCACCCAGATATTCTAAGCGGCTCTTTCAGCTTTCTTCCGGTAGGTGCCCATCAATTCCGCTTGCGCCAGGATGTGCCCTTCCATCGCCGAACTCACCTGCGTGCGCGTGGCACCAAGAGGAAGGCTTAGGTCACGATCCAACGCAAACAGCCGAGCGAAGTAACGATGAGTGCCCGAAGGGGGACACGGTCCGGTGTACCCAATTTCACCGCCATCGTTCTTGCCCTGAATACCCAGCGCCGCGACCTGCTCCTCATCCGGAACCTTCTCCCCGATGTGTCCGGTATCAGCCGTTATGTTGTAGACCACCCAGTGGGTGAATCCGCCTGGTCTGGGAGAATCCGGATCATGAAAAATCAGGACAAACGACTTTGTTTCAGCCGGAGCATCGCTCCAGGAAAACTCGGGCGAAATGTTATCTCCCTCACAGGTAAAGCGAGAAGGGATTGCCGCTCCCTCTTCAAAAGCCGCGCTTGTCAGCTGCATATGACCTCCCCGGCCTTAGCCCATAATGGAATGAGTCTGCATTTGGAATCAGATCGAAGCGGAAGAGTTGCCTTGTTCTTGAATGGCGGCATTTGCGGAGTCACCGCTTACTGGAGTCTTCAGCCACTAACTGCTGTAGTCTGAAAACCTGCAACAGCTTCCTTCAATCCCTTTTCGTAGCCCTCGATCAGTTTGTCCCAGCTGGCAGTCGCCTCAGAATCGATCAGCTTTCGGCTGGGGTCGGCGTCGAACCAGGCCAGTGACCGGCGAACGCCTTCAGCAAAGGGGGTAGTAGCCATGTAGTCCGGGACAAAGCGCTTGATTTTGCTGTTGTCGAAAACGACGCTTACAGATTTGTCCCCAGTCAGAGTTCCTTCCATCTCAGGCAAACAGGCCACCATGAAGTCCGACGGAATATGCACGATGCGGGGCTCCACTCCCACCGCCGCACCCACAATGCGATAGAGCTGGTCCCAACTCAACGCTTCATCCGATGTGATGTGAAATGCGTGACCGATGGACTGCTCATGCCCGAGCAGAGCGACGAATCCCTTGGCGAAGTCCGTATTGTGCGTGATTACCCACAGGGATGAGCCGTCTCCTGGAACAATAACCTTGTGCCGCTTCAGCATCCGATCTACTACGGTGTAAGAGCGCTGCCAGCTGTTTATCACCAGCGGGATCAAGCTTTCACCGTAAGTAAGAGAGGGTCGGACAATCGTGATCGGAAACGCTTCTTCGCGATAGGCCTTGAGCAAACGTTGTTCACAAGCAATCTTGCCTCGTGAATAGTCCCAGTGGGGATTGGCCAGCGGCGTCGACTCAGTAATCAGATAGCACGTGCTCGGCTTCTGGTAGGCGCTGGCTGAGCTGATGAAAATGTATTGGCGCGTCAGTCCGCGGAAAAGTTCCAGGTCGCGCTCAATATCTGCCGGAGTAAATGCGATCCAGTTGACAATTGCGTCAAACCGACGGCCCCGTAGAGCCCCCGCGACCGCAGACACATCATTTATTTCCGCGTTGATTGTCTCCGCGCCGGCAATTTTCGTAGCATGCTGTCCGCGGGTAAGGAGAGTGAGGCTCACGCCGCGCTTGACCGCTAACCGGCTGCAGGCGCTGCTGATAATGCCAGTGCCTCCGATAAAGAGCACGTTCATGCGCCCTTTGTAACAGAATCTCCGGACATTTCACAGAGGGTCTTCGCGCCATTCACCAGCGATGCTCGACCAACGGGCGGATCTTATCGTCATAGATGCGCCACACCGCGGCCATCGCGTCCGACTTGAGGGCTGGCAGGTCGGAGGCACCGCAGTTATCGGCAACCTGTTCCGGTCGCTTGCCTCCAGGAATGGCGCAAGTGATTGCATCGAACATAAGGATCCAACGCAGGGCGAACTGGCTCATTGAGACGCCGGCGGGCAAGAGTTCGCGAATCTCTTCCACGGCGGCGAGGCCGACGTCGTAGTCCACTCCAGAAAAAGTCTCCCCAACATCGAATGCTTCTCCGTGGCGATTGAAATTACGGTGGTCGTCGGCAGCAAACACGTAGTGACGTCGAAGTTTGCCGGTAAGTAGCCCGCTGGCGAGGGGCACCCGCGCCAGGATGCCAACCTGCTTCTCCCTGGCCTGCGCGAAGAAGAGTTCTGCGGGACGCTGTCGGAAGCAATTGAAGATGATTTGCACCGTCTGGACATTCGGGAACTCGATGGCCTTACGAGCCTCTTCGACCTTTTCGACGCTCACTCCGTAATGGCGAATTTTCCCGGCCTTTACCAGGTCATCGAGGATAAGAAAAACCTCTGGCCGGTGATAGAGCGCAGTCGGGGGACAGTGAAGCTGGACCAGGTCGAGAGTGTCAGTTGAAAGATTTCGTAGACTGTCTTCGATCCAATTTGTAAGGTTTTGGCGACTGTAGCCCTCGACCGTCTGGCGGGGCAAGCGCCGGCCAGCCTTGGTTGCAACCATGACTTTTTCTTTGCGATCTTTCCTAAGTTGGGCGATAAGGCGCTCGCTACGACCATCGCCGTAGACGTCCGCCGTGTCGATGAAATTGACGCCGCAATCAATGGCTTTGTATAACGCTGCCATTGAGTCTTCATCAGAAACCCGGCCCCAGGCGCCGCCAATAGCCCAGGCGCCGAAGCTGATTTCTGAAACCTTCCAGCCCGTGCGACCGAGAGCGCGGTAGTTCATGGTCTATCTCCGTAAAGGCTTTAGATGCTTGGACTACAACCCCGCCAAATCTGTGACCTGGAAGCGGGCATGACCTGGGCTTACAACACCGGCTTCGATGGCTGGCGTCGAGCCCAGTAGATCAGCGACATGATTAGCAACAGTGGGAGAAATGTGGGGATCGTGTACTCGAGGCCATCGACCCAGAAGGTGCTGCCGGCAATTCCCGCCAGAAGCGCGATTCCTGCGACGGTTGGCCATGGATGAGCTGGCAGCTTCAACGGCAGTTTGGTCACGGTCTGGGGCCCCTGCCTTTGGCGAAAGCGAAGATGAGTAAGCAAGATAACGATCCAGACAAAGAACATGCCGGCCACGGCAGTACCGTAGAGCAGCAGGAAAGCATTTTTTGGAGCAAATATGGCCAGCAGAATCGCAGCCATCATGCCGATAGTCGAAATCCCGAGAGCGCGGTGAGGTACGCCGTTCCGGCTTAGAAGCCCCAGCCAGGCCGGAGCATGTTGTCCCCGCGAAAGAGAAAATAGCATGCGCGTCGAAAGGTACAGGTTGGTATTCGCACTGGAAAGAGCGGCGGAGATCACAACCAGGTTCATGATGCTGGCGGCGAATGGAATTCCGGCGGTTTCAAAAGCGCGCACAAAAGGACTGCCGGTGATGTTCGCGCTACCCGTTTGGTTCCAGGGGGTCATGGCCAGCATCACGCTGATCGCGAGCAGGTAGAAGATGATCAGGCGGAAAACAATCGTGCGCATGGCCCGTGGGATGCTCACTTCCGGATTCTGCGCCTCCCCTGCGGTCACCGCGATCACCTCCACTCCCATGTAGCTGGTGATCGCGAGGGTAAGCGCCAGCCAGACTCCACGCCACCCATGCGGCAGGAAGCCTCCATAGTGAGTAAGATTGCCCAGACCAACCGCCGGCCAGGGGCCCACGCCTGTGATGAGTAAAAGACCCACGCCAATGAAAACCATGATGGCGATCACCTTGATCAGCGCAAACCAGTATTCGAACTCGCCAAACTTGCCTACCTGAAGGGCGTTGATGGTCACCAGCCCGGTCGACACCAAGAGCACCCATGTCCAGGCAGGAACATTGGGGAACCAGAAGGCAAAGTAGATTGCCACCGCAGTCACTTCAGCTCCGATGGCGATGATCTGTACCAATCCGTACGTCGCCCTCACCGTGAACCCGGCCCAGGGGTTGAGATAGGTATCGGCATACACGCCAAAAGAACCCGCAACCGGATGCATGACTGCCATCTCCGCGAGAGCGTATGCCATGATCAGCGCTACTGCGGCGCCCAGAAGGTAGGTGATGATCACACCGGGCCCAGCTAGTTCAATGGTCACACTGCTGCCCAGAAACAGGCCGACACCAATGGCGCCACCGATTGCTATCATGGCTAACTGTCTGGCGCTCAGGCGACGATGCAAGCCTTCAGCTTCAAAGAGTGACGGACTTGTGTCAGGCATGGTAGTCTCCGAGTCCTGGGGTGTCACCGCGATTTGGCCCGATCTCGGGTGCAAGTGGGGCAAAAACTTTAGCCGGCACTCATCTTTCCCAGCAGGTTAACGAACCGGTCGATTTCATCGAGCGTGTTGTAGTGAACCAGAGAAGCGCGCACGGCGCCGGTTACGGGAGATATACCGAGACGTTCCAGCAACCGTGGCGAATACATGTTACCGTCCCTGACTCCAATGTCGTTGTCGGCGCAGTTCGCGGCCACGGCGGCTGGCGCGATTCCTCGCAGGTTGAAACACACGGTGGGAACTCTCAGATGAATGTGGGCGCATTCTCGGATGCCATAGGTAGTCACGCCCTCCAGTTTCGACAATCGTCGGAGCAGTTCGGCAGAGAGCGACATTTCATATGCGCGGATAGCCGCCATCGCCTGTCGAAGTAGAGCTCGCCGGGAGACCTCGGACCCGGCGGAAGAGACTTGCACTCCAAGTTCCTCCAAATACCCAATCGCCGCGTCCATTCCAACAACGTTCTCGTACACAAACGTGCCGACTTCGATTTTTAGTGGAATCTTGTCGGGAATAAAGTGTTCCCGGAATGTTGGCAGCGCTTCAAGAGCCGACCGCTTGCCGTAAAGAAAACCCATGTGGGGAGCGAAAATCTTGTAGCCCGAACAGACAAGGTAGTCACAATCCAGGTCCTGCACATCGAGGGTTCCATGCGGCGCATAATGGACCGCATCGAGAAAGACTTCAGCACCAGCCGCGTGCGCAATTTTGGCGGTCTGCTTAACATTTACAATCGAACCTAAGGCATTGGAGGCGACCGCGCACGCAACCAGTCGGGTGCGGGAATTCAGCAATGGCTCCAGGTCTTCATTGTGCAGAGTGCCGTCCGGGCGCATCTTCCACCAGCGGATTTCAGCGCCCCGCGCCTGCAAGGCAAGCCATGTGGCTACATTGGCTTCGTGATCCAGGTCGGTGACAATGATCTCCCGTCTCTCTCCCAGGGTTTCCCCAAGCGCCAGGCTCACCAGCCGAATGAACGACGTCGCATTCATGCCAAACGCCACTTCGTCGGGCTCCCGCGCATTGAGAAAGATAGCGACGCTTTCTCGTGCCCGCTGAATCGCCGCGTCAACCTCCTGGCTTCTTCGATAGCGCCCGCCGCGCTGCACATTGCGCGCTAAGAGATGATTCTGAACGGCATTGAGCACTGCTTGGGGCACCTGAGCACCTGCTCCATTGTCGAAGAATACGAAGTGGTCACTGGCATTCAGCGCAGGAAACGACTGGCGGACCCAGGAGATCGGAAAATTAGGCATGGTTTCTTCAGTGTTGTTTCAGCTGCTGGTAGATGGTTTCTGCATTATCCGCGAAGGTCGCTTGAAACTGGGGATACTGGCGGAAGTCGCTGTACTTCTCCATATGTACATCGTGACGCACTTGTTCCAAGTCGGCGCCCTTTTTTGAGAGCGCCTGAACCTGCGTAAAGAGATCGCGGAGATAGTCATGGAATCGTTGCAGTTCGACTCGAGTGGCCAGCTCAAAATGGCCCGGCACGACGGCATCCAAAGGCTTGGCCAGAACTTCATCAAGGGCCCGGATCCAACTCTCCACACTGCCGTCGTCCATCGCGGGGGAGGACTTGTTAAGAAACAGGTCCCCCATCACGATGGCACGTTGAGGGGGGAAATACACCAACGCATCTCCGGAAGTGTGGGCTTTACCCGGAAAATAGATCTCGGCTGAATAGGGATTCAGATGGATGGTCAGTTTCTCGCCGAAGGTCACGTCTGCCGGCCGAAGCCCTGAGCCTTCGGAAGGCGTCGAGGCCTGAATCACCGCCAAAGTACGCGCACGGGTCCAATCCGTGCTGATGACCACAGCGGAGGGTCCAACGATGGAGTTCCCTCCTTGATGGTCGCGGTGGTAGTGGGTGTTGACAATGAACTGTACCGGCAAGCTGGAAACGCACCGAATTGCCTCCACCAACTTACCGCCTTCCTTGGCGTCAACGCCCGTGTCAACCACCAGGATTCCTTTGTTTCCAACCAAAAACGAAGCGTTGGAACTGGAGTCGTTGTCTGAGATGTAGGCGTAGAGACCGGGTCCGATCGCCGTGACCTGAGGCGCTGCCCACATCTGTTGGGAGAGCAGTGGGAGCACCAGGACTAACGCCCAAGCCGATTTTTTCTGCGACACTGGACACATCGCGGAGTCCTCCGCGCCGGGCGGGCGAGACGCCCGGCTGACAGCCGGGCAAGATGCCGACGCCACCTAAAAGCTCAACTTCATCGCCAACTGAATCAGACGCGGTCCGCCCGATCCAAGTCCGACGTTATTCTGCGCGGCGTCGGGCGTCTGGAACAGCGCTCCAAAATTGGGGGCGGCGAGAATGTTGCTGGGCAAGGCAAGGTTGGGGTGATTCGTAATATTAAAGAACTCTGCCCGGAACTGCAGTTTCACATTTTCACGAAGAGGGGTGGTTTTGAGCACGGAAAAATCGAAGTTGCGGAAACCGGGCCCGACCACGATATTGCGTCCCGCATTGCCAAATGTGAGCACCGTATTGGGCGTGAACGCGGCGGTATTGAACCAACTCTGCACGGTGTGCGGTCCCGCATTCGGATCGCCGATCAGATCGGGGCGATCGTTGCCTAAGCCGGTGCTGCTGTTGTCCTGGCCAGTTAGAACCGAAAAGGGCTGGCCTGTCTGCAGGCTTAGAATGCTTCCCAGTTGCCAGCCCTTGCCGAGCACGGTCGGTAATTTCCGTACAGTCGGAATCTCATAGAGAAAACTCCAGCTCAGCCTGTGCCGGATGTCGAAGTCCGAATTCCCACGTTCCGCTCGCAGGTTGTAATTGTTCTGCGGAAAGATAGTGGTGGCATTGGCGCCGGATCCGAAGAATACGGAAGCGCCATCAATCGACTTCGACCACGTATAGGACATCAGAAACGACAGTCCATGAGAAAAGCGCTTGTCCACCTTGGCTTGCAGGCTGTTGTAGTTCGAGCTGATAGTGTCCTCCGCCTGAAAAAGCTGGGCGTATCCGAAAAATGGCGTTCGCGCGATGCTTGGAATGGCTGCGATACCAGCCGGCAGGATGATGTTGTCAATGACGAAGTCGGGAATTCCCATGATCTCCATCCGCGTGTGCACGTTTGGAGTTAGGTTATCAATCTGCTGCTGCGTGATGAACGCTTGGTTCATTTGCCGGAAGCGCGGCAGCTTGGTTCCTGAGGTGCCGACGTAACCGAGCTCCAGTAGCGCCCGCCCTGGAAGCTGATGCTGCAGCAACAAGTTGTAGTGCTGCGCATACGGCGTCCGCAACTTTTGCTGGGTGACGGTTAGCACGGGGAATCCGGAGGGCGCAAACGCGTCGGGCCATCCTGGGAAGGCGTTGAAGTAGTCCGGCAGAAACGGGGGATTCAGCATGACATTGCCGGGAATGTTCCCGATGATGGTTTCGTAGAACGCCCCGTAGCCCGCTCGCATGACTGTCTTGCCATTGCTGAACACATCCCACGCCAGGCCGACACGAGGCGCAAAGTTGTTGTGATCTGGATCGTAAATTCCATCCACCTCCCCCTGCGTGACTACGCCCGACGCGCGCAGGGCGACAAGATCGCTCTGTATCGCGGTGTTCCTTGGGTCCAGAAAGCTTGTGAAATCCTGCGGCCGGAAGGTGCTTAGGCGGCCATGGGCCTCGCGCAGCACCGTATTCAGTTCGTAACGCAAGCCATAGTTCAGCGTCAGATTCTTCCGCAGTTTGAAGCTGTCCTGGGCAAAGAAACCGAAACTGCTGGTGTGAAAGTTGCGATGGGAGTCGCCCACGAACTGCAAGGCGCCGCTGGAAAGGCCTTCAGCAAAATCGACCAGAGCGTTGGGAATGCGCTCTGGGTTGTTGGTGCCACTAAAACTGACCTGACCGCTGAAGGCCAGATCATAAAGCCGGTTGAGTTGGGTATAGCGGATGTCGGCGCCAATCTTAAAGACATGTCGGGCGGTGGTGTGGGAAACATTGTCCACCACCTGGAAGGTGTTGATGGCAGTGCGGCTGGGCTGATCGATCGCTCCACCCAGGTTGCTCACGGATGCGCTGCCGGAGACGAATCCGCCGGAGAAAGAAAGCTGAGGAATATTTCCCAGGCCGAGCGGCGCCCCGGCGGGCCACCCGGTGTTCAATCCGAAATCGGCTGCTTGCGGCCCAGTTTCGGTCGCCAGCTGGATGTTGGTTCGGGTGAATCCCAGGCGAGCTTCGTTCAGCGTTCTGGGAGTAAGCACACGAGTGTAGGAGATGGCCACCAAGTGATTGGCGCCGTTGTCATTGACTCCATAGCCTGGGACATTGGTTCCGCTCTGTCCCGGCGTGAAGGGGAAGAATATATCGGAACGGGTTCGACTATAGCGTGCCGAAAGATTGTCCGAGCTGCGCAGACGATGGTCGATCTTCACCAGGAACTGGTCCGTCGCATCGCTCTGCTCGGGCGAGGAAATAAAGTTGCCGCTGGGATCACTCAGATTGGGTTCCGGAAATAGATTGAACAGTTGCGCGCTCACTGGGTTCACGCTAATCGAGACCGGGTTTCCCTTGGCATCCGTGAAGTTGCCGGCTCGCTGGTCGAGCGTCGGGACATTGGTGATGCGGGTGATGCCTGCCTTCCTCCGAAAGCCTTCATAATTCAAGAAAAAGAAGGTGCTGTTCTTTACAACCGGCCCGCCCAGCGTGCCTCCGAACTGGTTCAGGTGTAAACCTGATTTGGGGAACTGTTCCTGGTTGAAGAAGTTGCGCGCGTCCAACACATCGTTGCGGAAGAACTCATACACCGACCCGTGCAGCTGGTTGGTGCCCGACTTGGTCACCAGATTGACCACCGAGCCGGCGTTGCGCCCGTATTCCGCCGCGAAAGTATTGGTCTGGACCTCGAACTCCTGAATGGAATCGACCGATGGCAACTGCGCCGCTTCGCCGGCGAAGTAGTTGTTGTTGTCCACCCCGTCGACCAAAAAGTTGTTGGAAGTAGAACGCTGTCCGTTCGAAGAGAAACCCGAAACATTGCCTTCGCCACCCTGCTGGCCGCCTCCCCCTCCCGAGACAGATACGCCAGGGTTCAGGCGCGCCAGTTGCGCGAAGTCGCGTCCGTTCAGAGGCAGATCTTCGACCTTGCGATTATCGATGATCTCGCCCAGCTTGGAACTTTCCGTCTGGGTAAGATCCGCACTCGCTTCGACAGTTACGGTCTCAGCTCTGGCGCTGACCCTAAGAACCAGATCGAGCGTGCGAGTCTGATCAACACTGATTTCGATGTCCTTCACCAAGAGGGTGGCAAAACCCGGGGCCTCGGCCCTGATTTCGTACATTCCATTAGGAATGGCAATCACCCGAAAGATTCCATTGCCCGCGGTGGTGGCGTCTCTCTGTAGACCAATCCCAGGATTGATCACCGTAATCTTTGCGCCGGCGATGGCGGCTCCCTTTTCATCCTGAACCGTGCCCACAATTCCGCCCTGGGTGGTCTGCGCCCAGGAAACGGTAAGAAGAACACTTACCAGAAGCACACTCAGCACGAAAGTGGCGAATCTCGATAGCCGCATGACACCTTCCCCCTCAGCCATTCACCCACACCCATTTACAGTAAACGTCTCTTGTCTTGAATCATTGCTTCGCCGGAGACGCAGACCCATTCGACGAAATTTCGTCCTTGTAAATAACACCGTCTTTCATCACAAATTCCACATGCTGAAGCAGGCGCACATCGGTGACTGGATTGCCTTTTACGGCAACCATGTCGGCAAGTTTGCCCGTACGGATAGAACCTATGCGATCCGACCATCCCATGAGCTCGGCCGCGTTCGCCGTGCCCGCTTGCAGTGCTTGCGTCGGCGTGAGCCCCAGCTCCACCATGGCCCAAAACTCGCCCCAGTTTTCGCCGTGCGGATAAACTCCAGCGTCCGTTCCCAGGGCCACGCGCACGCCGCTGCGAAAAGCCTTCGCCATATTCTGCTTGGCAGCAGGAATAATGATGGCCGCCTTCTCCATTACCCAGGGCGGCAGATGCATCTGGGGCGCGTGCTCCTGAAACCAGAACAGTGGATACGACGTGGGCACGAGAAAAGTTTTGTGTTCTTTCAGCAACTGGATGCCTTCGTCGTCGAGGAAGATGCCGTGTTCGATCGAGTCCACTCCGGCGCGGATGGCATCTTTAATTGCCACGGCAGAATGGGCGTGGGTAGCTACCCGTCGCCCCAGGCGATGGGCCTCGGTGATCAGAGCCTGCATCTCGGCAGGACTGTACTGCTCCAACAGCGGATTGTCTCCCTTGGAGAAGACTCCACCGGAAGCGCAGAATTTGATGACATCGGCGCCGTATTTCACCACCTCCCGAACTTTGTGGCTAACGGCTTCAACGCCGTCCGCCGCGCCTTCGGCGGAGTAATGGAATTCGGGGGCCAGCAGATTGCTGTCGCAGTGTCCGCCCGTGATTCCCAGCGGTGGTCCGGAAACCTGCATGCGAGGCCCGATCACGTCCCCGGCGTTAATGGCATCCCGCAAGGCCACATCGGCGTAGCCCTCAGCTCCCACATTGCGCACGCTGGTGAAGCCAGCCAGCAGCGTCACGCGGGCATTCTTAGCGCCGATCAGTGCAGCTCGCGGAACGGAGATCCCTAGCGCCTCATAGCCCGCGTTCCCGGCGTTCAACGTCAGATGCGTGTGTACATCGATAAAGCCGGGGACTAGCGTGGCGTCTCCCAAATTGATTTGGCGGGCGTTGGGAGGAAGCGGGCCATTACCGCTCCCCACTGATTCGATTCGCGATCCCCGCACCACAATGGCAGGCCGGTCGAGCACTCGCCCGGAATCGGAGTCGAACAGCTTGCTGGCTCGGATCACAATCGTTTGCTCAGCTGGCGCAGCCTGCGCCCATAAGCTGCCGGTCACCATCACCAGGGCCAGCCCCCTGACAGTGCACCCGGTTTGCCGTAGCCCTGGCACCCAAGCCATCATTCCTTTTGTTTCAGAATCGCGATTGACCATCGTCCTTCCGAATTCGGATCAGAACGCTATCTCAGGCACTGCTTGTATGTCAAGACTATTCATTCTAGTATTTATGTGGTATACCACCTAGGGCAGAAAATGGCTTTACCGACTTGCCCCACTGCTTCACTGGAAACGCTACGAAGCCCCGGTTGAGCGAGGCTTACTTGCCAAAGACTATGAGACGACCGCTCCGAGCTACTTCACACAAGGCTCCCTTGGCTTCGGTTCGACGGCCAGCAACGGGCCGCGTCCCTTCCAGCACGCTCGGCGAACGTGTTTACCAGCAACTCAAACGAGAAATCGTACGCGGAGTGTTTCAGCCCGGCGAAGCCATAAACGAGAAGGTGCTCGCCCAGCGCTACCGGGGCAGCCGCACCCCGGTGCGCGAAGCAGTGATGCGCTTGCAGCAGGAGAATTTGCTGCGGCTCGTGCCCAACAAGGGGTATTTTGTCGGTCATATCACGATCCACGAACTGAACGAAATGTATGAGTACCGGGCGGAGCTCGAGGGTTTCTGCGCGGAACTCGCGGCTCGGCGGTGGGCGGACACGGCCCTTCTGGAACGGCTTGCTGAGTTGGGGCGCACGCAATATCGGACCGACGACCGCACCAGCTATGAACACTTCATCGAGGCGGACACCGAATTCCACGTTGGCATCGCACAGCTGACCCGAAACCGGCTGGTGCTGCGCGCCGTCCGCGAGGTTCGTTGCCAGATGGAACGAATCATGTTTGCCGCCATCGATATCGGCTATTACGGCGAAGTTCCGGCTCGCGAGCACACCGATATTCTCGAAGCAATCCGCGGCCATGATCCTATTACCGCCCGCAAGCTTATGTATGAGCACATCGTTGGTTCCAAGGACAAGGTATTGCAACTGGCAGCCGGAAGATCCACGACCAGCTAGCAGGGTACGACCAGTCTGGCTCCATCGGGACTCGATCGAAGAATCCAGGCGGCCGTTTCATTAGGCTTGCGGAGCCTAGCCTGTCTTTCGCAATGAGGCCCAGTGAACGGCATAAGTCTCTGGTTTTCAGCGAGCGAATCAAAAAGGTCGGCATAACAGCTGTTTGTTAGGGAAATTCGGGGACTCGAGTTTTGATCCGGGACGGTGGTTGCTGCGGCAGCTTGAACTTGAGTTTGTGCAGCAGGATGGCTTGATCCGCCGCCGGCTAAGTGAAGCGCGGCATCACCAGCCAACGCCCGTCGGTAGTCGGTAGCCAGGCGTTTGGGAGTGAGTCCCGGCTTGCGGCCGTGACCAACAGGCAGTAGGCGAGGAGCAAGGCCAGTAAAACGTGAGCCTCGACGCGATGCCCCAGCTGATGGTATAGGGGGCGCTCGCTTTGAAAGCGGCCTCGATTTGCGCCCGTTGCACGTAGCGCTCCCATAACACCGCCGCGGGATCTTCCCCACTCGATTGGAGCGGGGCAAGTGATGAATGTGGGCGTATTCTGGATGCCAGAGGTAGTCGCGCCATCCAGTCTCTACAATCGTGGGATCAGTTCGGCAGAGAGCGACTTTGCGTACGCGCGGATAGCCTCCATCGCCGGTCGAAGTAGAGCTCGCCAGGAAACCTCCGACCCGGCCGGAGAGCGCTCCAAGTTCCTCCAAATACTTTCGCGTGGCGCATAGTGGGCCGCATCGCGCCAAGACGCCCCAGCATTCACCAGAATGCGGATGCCGCCGTCACTCCGACGATTCACCGACAAGTGCCAGGGCTTACTACGTACGCGGCTGCAAGAATGGCTGCGGGTCCGCTCGCGGTCTCTGTGTACGAGCGTGGATCAGCGCTCGTCTTTCAATTTTTCTTTTACGCTGCGGGCGAGCTTTTCAATTGTCTCAGCCTTCTTGACCATATCGACCGAGAGGATGCTCGGGCTTGACTTTTCTACGTAGTCTTTCAGCTCCGCGGACAGCTGAACCAGTTTCTGCGTGTCGCGCCTGATTTCCGTCTGGCGCAGTTCGTGGGCCTTTTGCGCTCGCTCGCGGTCCACTTGTTCCGAGGACTTGATGGGTACGTTACGCGTGTCCTGCCCCTGCTGGACCAACGGCGGGAGGTGAATCCTGCCATCATTCTGCGCGAAGGCGAAGCGCGCCATTCCCACGGAGATAACGAGTGCCAACCTTAGTGACAATTTACTTCTGACCATCACGGAGCTCCTTCCGGGGCAGTGATCGCTGGACTCACGGTTGCCACCATAGCCACATTGTTCCTGTCGTGTTCACCATTTTCACGGTCAGCGCGTAGTTCGGGTGAATCTCGACAAAGCCGTCGACTCATTTTAGAACCATCGCTACGGGATATCCGCAATCAATTCTCGGACAACGTACCGTAGCGCTTGCGCCAGACTGCTCAGCCGAGATACTCGCCTATGGTCCTACTGCCGCAAAGATGTCGAAGCACCGTGCATTTTAGAGGCAATGTCCTCATCCGCCTTCTGGTGCAATTGTCGAAGTTTAGCGAACTCTTTCTGCGCCGCTGCCACCTTTCCAGTAGCCTGGTACAGACGTCCCAGCCGAAGATGTGCATCGGGCTGAGCCGGATCGAGTTTCTCGGCACGCTGCAGCGCGGCGATTGCGTCCTGGTGATGGTCCTGTTGCGCCAGAATAGCGCCCATATCAAGATAAGCGATGCGGATGTCGTTTCTTATCACCACAGCTTTTTTGAGCAAAACGAGGGCTTTCTCGGGGTTATTCCTCTTCATCTCGATGTCGCCCAGGTAAGCCAATGCTTGAGCGTGGTTGGGGTCGACGGCTAGTTCACTCTCGAATTCGGTCTTTGCGTCATCGTATTGACGTAACCTCCAGCGCAGGTAGCCGAGGCCGAAGTGTACATTAGGTTCCTGCGGAGCGACCTTAGCCGCTGCCTCGAATTCGGCAATCGCCTCATGAGTCCTTTGCAGACCGTCCAGGGCCTGACCCATCAACATGTGTGCGGCCGCCGAGTCCGGACTCTTCTGCTGTATCTGACGGAACTCCTCTAGCGCGCAGGGATATTTCTTCGCCCACAGGCAGCTTTGGGCCAAGACCTGATGCAGTTCTGCGTTGGCGGGGTCCAGCTGTGCAGCCGGTTCGAGGTATTTTGCAGCTTCCGCAAATCGCTTCGCGCCATAGCAGCTCAGGCCAAGCAAAGTCCGTGCCTGCATGTTGTGAGCGTCCTGAAGCAGGGCTGCTCTTAGGGGCGTGATGGCTGCCTGGAACTGTCCTTGCTTATACTCTGCCAGCCCCAGATTCAGTTGAATGCCCGGCAGCCTTGGATTTAGGACAATTGCCCGGCGGTAGGCCGCAGCGGCCTCGTTATACTTCGTTTCTCTGGCCAGAGCGACGCCCAGGCTGGCGAACGCCACAGCGTCCTGAGGATTCCGCTCGGTTACCGCCCGCCACGCCTCCACCGCCTCTGGGAGCTTCCCCTGTTGCTCCAGCGCCATGGCCTCAGCCGGACTGGCCGTCTGCGGACTCGCAACCGTCGGCAACAACAGCGCAGCACAAACCAGCAACGATTTCCAGCTTTTCATGACAAGAATGCGGCACCAACAATTCAGAATAGCCACTCCCGCTTGGCGAAGCAATGTGTCCAACACTCCGGTCATGTCGGAGCCGCCCGGCTGACCGAGGCAATCCAGATACGTCTTCGACCGCCTGGGAATGGGGTTGGGACCAAAAAAGTGCCCCGCTCATACAACGTGAGCGGGGCAGGACCAATTTCAACACCTTCTGCTAGAAGATCAGCTTCACCCCCAACTGGATTTCCCTCGGGTCATGAGCGGTGGTGACTGCCCCGAAGTTGCTGGCGGAGAAGGTGGTGCTGACGTCTTTGAACTGCGTGTGGTTAAAGGTGTTGAAGGTTTCCGCACGCAATTCGAGGCGGCTGCCACGCGACTCGCTGAACACAAAGCTCTTGAAGAAAGCTATGTTCCAGTTCTGCCGACCCGGACCATATACCGAGTTGCGTGGCATGTTGCCAAATAATCCGGCTGCCGTCGGCGAAAAGGCTGACTTACCGAACCAACTGTTCACCGTGTGCGGAGTGCCAACGCTACCGTTTACATTGGGCCGGTTATTCGAATTGGGCAGGATACTACTGATGTTGCCCGTGGTTCCGCCCTCAGTGATATTAAGCGGATTACCCGATACCAGTTGGACGATTCCCGACACCTGCCATCCGCCGACCGTCGATTTCAGCAGGCGGTTGGAGCTATTCTTCAAAAACGGGATGTCGTAGATGAAGTTGACGAAGGCGATATGCCTGCGATCCAAATTCGACGGCCCGTTGTCGTAGGTGTAGCTGTAGGGATTCGAAACCGCATTCAGATCTTGCACGTTGTTGTTGCCGGTGGCAGGGTCAAACGCCTTAGACAACGTGTAGGCGGCCTGAAGCGACAGGTCACGTGTCATCTGCGACCGGAACTCTGCTTGTAACGAGTTGTAGTGCCCGTTTTGCACGGTTTCCGAGTTCTTGATGGAGTGGAACCCGAGAAATGGGACTAATGTGTTGTAGCTGCCTGCCGTACCAGCGGAAATGCTCGGCAGAAGGCTTTGATCGGGGAGATTGCTCTCCCGGTAGTCGTTTTGATGCCGACTCTGGTTTCCAACGTAGGAGACCGACAGTACTGATTTGGCCCCCAGACTCTGCTGGATACCAGCGCTGTACTGGTAGGTCACCGGCAGCTTGTATTGCTTGGAATTAAGGCCGGTGATGTCGGCAACCGTGATCGGCGCAGTCAGGGTGTTACCAGTTTGCACGCTGGTGCTCGGATTCGCCAGAAGAATGCCGTTGTTGAACGTGACTGACGTACTGAACGGAATATTCGGACCGGCGTTGTACATGTCGTTGCCCTGAATGCGCTCGTACATGGCGCCGAATCCGCCGCGGATTACAGTCTTGCCTTGGCCCGTCAGGTCATAGGCGAACCCGAGGCGCGGACCGAATGCCGCCCAGTGGTTCTCCACCAGACCCTTGGGAACTCCGTTCCGGCCGGGGATGCCGATGCCGTTCAGATAGAACTGGGAGCCCGCCAGGATCGGGTTGGGACTGGTGCCTAAGCCCGGGCTGAAGGGGCTGATCGAACCGTCCTGAAGAATGACGGCTGCGTCGGCTGGATTGTACAGGTTGGGGTAGAAGTTGCCCATGCGGTTGTTGGCTTCGTAAGTATGCGGCACTCCGTCCCACCGCAGCCCAAGATTCAAGGTAAGCCGCTTGCTAGCGCGCCAGTTGTCCTGAACATACGCGGCCCATGAAACGTTGTTCCAGAACCCGTGGTCCTGAACCGCGAGCTCGTTATACTGCTGGGCATAACCCAGGAGGAAATCGGCAAAGTCAACTCCGGTGTAGTTATTGTTGAAGGTGAAGAAGCCCTGGGTCTGACCGAACAGATCCTGGACCTTCTTATAAAGCGCCCAGCTGCCGCCTATCTTGAGCTGATGCGCTCCCTTGGTCCAGGAGATGTCATCGCGAATCTGGTAATCGTCCGCCTTGTTGTTCCAAGGCCAACTGGCCGTGGCGTATTTGGCGCCGGTACTGCCATCCAGTTTGATTTCCGGGATGCGGTTGAGGTTGTTCGGGCCCGAAAACAGCCTCGGCGTAGTGAAGCCGCTGGGACGTGCGACAACGCCTTGGGGAATGATGGCGATCCGGTTAGCGTTGTAGTTGAAGGCCGCCTCATTGAGCAGCCTCGGACTGATGACATAGGTCGTGTGGATCACGCCACTGTACGAGGGGTTGCCGAACGTGTTGTGTGCGGTCGGCACATTGTCGTCGCTCCACATGGATGTCCCAAAGTTCTGAGAGATCTGCTCCGAAACCCAGTGTCCGAAAACCGAGAACTTGTCGTTGAACTGATGGTCCACCCGGGCAATTTCTTCCCGCACTTTCGTGGGCACGTTGTTGCCACCGATGAATTGTGCACCGCTGGTTGGTGCGGGGAAAATACCGGCAGCCAAGAGCGCCTGCGCGTTGGGATCCAGCAGGTTTGCCGGAATGGTGTTGTTAGGGAAGGGTTGTCCCGGGGTGAGCCCATCGGCCGCGTATTGTGCAAGGATCCCGGGAGAGACCTTGGCGGCCGAGGGAACCGTGATCAGGGTGCTGCCGAAGTTGCCGCCGTAGGTGCTCGGCAATGGAACCGTCTGGTTGAGGATCTGCCCTTGAATCAGGCTGCGCCATTCCATGTTGTAGAAAAAGAAGGTTGGATGGCTCTTCCAGAAGGGAGCCTGACCGCCGGCGTTGAAGCCATAAGTGTGAAACCGCAGCTCGGCCACTTTCTTCGGGGCGGGGTTGAAGTAGTTGCGTGCATCGAAAGCATCGTTGCGCGTGAATTCCCATGCCGAAGCATGAAACTGTGTCCCGCCGGACCGGATGACCGCAGTCATGGTTGCGGCGGAAGACAGGCCATATTCGGCGCTGTAGTTCGACGTGAGCATGCGGAACTCGGCGATCGAGTCCAGGGATGGCATAACGTCGGAACCGCCACCGCCCCCACGGTCACTGCTTTCGCTGCCGTCGAGCATGTAAAGGTTGTGGCTCATACGCTGGCCGTTAAAGCTCATCGCGGCGTCCCCGCCCACCGGAGTGGGAGATTGAAAATCGACCTGACCACTGGAAGCTCCCGGCGTCAGGTTGGCCAGAGAGTACATGCTCCGCCCGTTGGTGGCGAGCTGGGTGACCTGCTGGCCGGTAATTACCGAACCGACTTCACCAGATTCCGATTGCACTCGTACGGCATCGGCTTCCACCGTAATGGTCTCAGTGGCTGCGCCCATCTTCAGATCAAAGTCAATGCGTGCGCGATCACCCACATTCAGCACGAGGTCATTCTTCTGCGCGACACCGAATCCGGAGGCCTCAGCCTTCAGGCTATAGTGACCGATGGGAAGGTCGGCGAGTACGTACTGGCCAGAATCGCTGGCCTTGGTGCCTCGAACCTGGCCGGTTTCGACGTGGGTTGCCGTAATCGTCACGTTGGGGACTACAGATCCGGATGGATCCGTAACCGTCCCGACCACTGTTGCGGTTTGAGCGAACGCGTAAAACGGCAAGCCAACCAGCAGCAAGCAGAGAACCAACAGGGAGCGTACCCGCCCGTGTTTCGCTGCGATAACAAGACTTCCGGCGCATGTAGACGAAAAAGAACTCATCGTGTCCACCCCTTCGCGGTTACCGGCCAGATTTCCGGAAGCTTAACACTTCCGGTAACGTTAACGCAGTCAGGACTTGTATCTATATTCGTAGTGCGTTGTCAAGAAAATTTTGGATAGGCGGCATCACACTGATGAATCCTGTCTAGTTTTGAGCCTACGGCGTGGGGGGTGTGAAAGGTAGCCTGATGGTTCACAAACAGCCAAAGAGTGGAAAATCATGCCGTCGTGAGTGTGTTTTTTCGACCTGGAGTACAGCCTACAGCACCATCCGAGTCCTAAAAACATCTTCGGCTTTGGCATCCGCCAGTCTGATTTCGCGGAATAGATGCAAGTTTGATGACATCACCACTCCGGGACTGAGGTAGATGTTAGGGGGGAAAGGTACCTTGTTTGTCAGGTGGTCTGCCAGGAGTCGGACTGCCATCTGGCCCTGACGATGTGGCTGTTGATAGATGGAGGCCGTAATGATCCCCTTGTGAAAATATGGAGCCATTTCCGCGAACAGGTCTGTAGTTATTAGTTTTACTTTTCCGGCAAGACCATGTGCTCCCAACGCCCGGCACACGGGTAGACAGTTGACCGTATTCACATACAGTCCGGCAAGGGTTGGTGCACGACGAAGCAGATCAAATGTCTTTTGAAAACTCTCTTCCTCATCCTCATGCCCCTCTATTACGGTGAGGATCTCCCCCCCGGGACAGTGCTGCGGAAACGCTTCTGAAAATCCGTCAGTCTTCTTGCGATGATCTTCAGTGCTCAGCATGCCCGCAACGACTGCCACACTCGAACCAGGCGGAACGAACTTGCCCATCAGTTCACCAGCAAGGCAGCCATTCAGACGCGGTTCTACACACACGATGCTGGAACGTCGGCTCTCGGGAGCGTCGGTGGACACACAGATAACGCGGACACCCCTTTCCTCTGCCTCGTCGATAAGAGGCTTGAGCCCCGTCGGGTTTCCTGCCGTCAGAATGATGCCGCTGACACCGCTTTGTAGGAGTTCTTTGAAGGCCTCTGTGTCTCCTTCGCCAAGCATCTGTACCGGGCGGTTGACGAACTGGACGCCAAACGGTGCCAATCGTCTGGCCTCGTCCAGAACTCCGTTCCAGAGTTCATCATAAAAAAAGTGAATCTCCCGGGGCATGCAAACCCCGATGCGAGCGCTGGTCCTGGCCACAGACAAAGCACGTGCCGCCAGATTAGGCGTGTAACCTATTCGTCTGGCTATCTGCAAGATGCTTTGACGGGTAGACTCCTTGATGCCTCCGCGTCCGTGCAAGGCGCGGTCGACCGTTCCGATCGAGACGTTAGCCAATTCCGCGATCAAGTGAATACCGCGTCTTTCCTTCTTTATCCCCATGTCCCTGTCTTTCGAAAAGCAGACCCGGCGGTCTTCGGACCCTCTCCGCCTTCGATACTGAGAGCCTCAGCCAAACCAGAACGCCGAGTGTTCCCCTGACGAGCTAACGCCGGGCTAACTCGCTTGGTGGCCCCGCATCTTACGTTAGTGCGGTAACCCTCAACGCGAAAAGCGCAGGTTGCAGTGTCCGTGTACGTTACCGATGTTATACTCCCGAAGCGATTCATGTCTGGTCGCCGTCGTGCCCACACTCCTAAGGAGCACATTCCCGATGTGTGATCACTCTCATTGGATGCTTGGGATCAGGACTGTAGCAGTTTTACTAGCAACCCTTGTCAGTTCGGTGGCGCAAACCCCGAAGCCCCACAGCACTCCGCTCTACATGGACCCGTCACAGCCCATGAATGCCCGCGTGGAAGACCTGGTTTCCCGGATGACGCTGGAGGAAAAAGCATCGCAACTGGTGAATCAGGCGCGCGCCATTCCGAGGCTCGAAGTTCCCGAATACGACTGGTGGAGCGAGGCCTTGCACGGAGTCGCCCGTGCCGGGACCGCTACCGTGTTTCCTGAACCGATTGGACTCGCAGCTACCTTCGACGCGTCCTTGATTCACGAAATGGCAACTGTGATTGGAATCGAGGCGAGAGCCAAGCATAACCAGGCGGCGCGTGCGGGCAGACGGGATATCTATGAAGGGCTGGACTTCTGGTCGCCGAATATCAATATTTTCCGCGATCCGCGATGGGGACGTGGACAGGAAACCTACGGTGAAGATCCCTTCCTTACCGCTCGAATGGGAGTGGCCTTTGTAACCGGATTGCAAGGCGATGATCCAAAGTACTTTCAGGTCATCTCGACCCCGAAGCATTTTGCAGTTCACAGTGGCCCGGAGCCCTCGCGGCATGCGGTCAACGTGGACGCGTCGAAGCATGACATGGAAGACACCTACTTGCCCGCCTTCCGCGCCACGGTCGTAGAGGGTAGGGCAGGGTCGGTCATGTGCGCCTACAACCGCGTTAATGCCGAGCCGGCATGCGCGAATGCTTTCTTGCTCGAGGACGAGCTGCGCCGCGCATGGAAGTTCGACGGCTATGTGGTGTCCGATTGCGATGCGGTCGTCGACATCCAGCACGGCCATCATTTCACTCAGACGATGACCGAGGCTGCTAGTGTCTCGCTCAAAAGGGGCACGGACAATGAGTGCGCCGACTTCGGACAGCGGGCCATCGACAACTCCGACTACGTGAAATATGTGGATGCCGTGAAGCAGGGCTTGTTGAGTGAGCAAGACATTGACGTGGCGGTGAAACGTTTG
>Ga0209526_10000467_pt1 | contig 26422 bp, 21 predicted proteins | sample JacPinW_OM2H0_M1_FD_188566 | JGI IMG/M metagenome (GOLD analysis project Ga0209526, IMG submission 188566) | Forest soil microbial communities from Algoma, Ontario, Canada - Jack Pine, Ontario site 1_JW_OM2H0_M1 (SPAdes) (version 2) | ecosystem: Environmental > Terrestrial > Soil > Boreal... | reverse complement strand
GGCTGGCCAATACGGGTAGGTTCTGGGTCACAGCGTGGCCGAAGATGGAACCGAAAACACCGATGTCATAGCTTCGTCCGTAACCCATGCGCAGCACGGTCTTAGGAGCAACCTGGTAAGCGATTCCGAGGCGTGGTCCGAAATTGTTCCAGTTCTTTTCGACGTTGAAGTTCGTGCCGATGCCGCCGTAACCCGCAACCCGGAGGTTGCCCGTGTTCAGATCCAGGAAACCGCCCTTCCCCTTGCCGTTCACATACTCTGGGTTAACGATGTCCCAGCGCAAACCGTATGCGATGGTCAACTTTGGAGTGGCGCGCCAAGTGTCCTGGCCGTAAAAATAGAACCGTTTCTGGCGCTCGGCCGCATCGGTGGAGGTACTGACATAGCGCTTAAAGGTGGTGACGTCTCCGAGTAGGAAGGTGGCCATGGCCACGCCTCCTCCAGCGACGGCATCGGCGGTACGTGATTTGGCGAACGACAACTCGCCGGCACGGTGTTGGTCGCTCGGCACACGTAGGTTACGCGCGAAGCGAATGTCCCCACCGAACTTGATCTGGTGGTTGCCCAGCATCTTCGTCCAGTTGTTTACGAACTGGAACTGGTCCTCCTGCTCGATCAGCGGGCAATTGCATCGGTTCACACCCAGACCATTTCCGAAGTTGCTGATGCCACCGCTCGAACTGATCGCTCCTGTATCGGTTCCATCGCCACCTGACGATCCTACAAAGTACGCAGGCTGACCTGACGACAAAGGATCCAGATTCAGCCCCGGAATGCCAACGGCTGTAGCCGGGGTTGTACCGGACCCGTTCGGAGTTACGTTCACATGATATCTGACGTATCCGAAGCGGAAGTCGGTGAGAACCGTCGAACTCACAGCATAATCGAAACCAGACGCGATGCTCTGGTCGCGGCTCTTGGGCACTCCAGCAAGACCAAATTGGCCGAAGCCAACTCCTCCCAATAGGCCGAACACCGCGTCAGCGCTCTGGCTGTAATTCGCGAAACTGTAGCGGCCAAACGTGTGCAGCTTCGACGTTGTCTGGTCATCGATGCGGATATTGAACTGGTCCGCATTAAAGATCCCATTGCCGGAGGCGGTGAAGTTGTTCAGCACTCCAGCGCCAGTCGGCCCGGGAAACTGGCTAACCAGCGCCACGGCTTGTGGTGATAGCCGGCTGGTGGGGATGCAGTTGCCGGTACACACTTGCGACCCAATGGTTAGCGGTCCGAAAGGCGTACGTCCTGAACCGTCCGCTGCTCCGGTGGTCGGATCGTAAGCCTGATTGAGCGGAGATAGTGCGAGATAATCGCTCAAATCGCAGATTGCGGCCTTCGCGGGATCGCAAGTGGAGCGGATAAGAGCGCTCGGGATTGACTGCCTGAACGAGGCCCCAAGCTTGGAACGCGTAGCCTGGTAGTCGCCAAAGAAGAAGAGTTTGTCCTTTTTGATAGGGCCGCCGATAGAACCGCCATACTGCCCATACAAGGTGGCCGGGATGAAGCGGTTGGTAAGCGTGTTCTTCTTGCTCTGGCTGAAGGGATCCCGTGCCTGAGTAGCGTCGCTGCGCCGGAATCCAAACGCGCTGCCGTGAATACTGTTACTGCCCGACTTGGTTTGGCTCGCCACCACGCCCGAGATGGCCTGCCCGAATTCCGCGTCATAGTTCTGACTGGTCATCTTGGCTTCCGTCACCGACTCTAGCGTTGGGTTGATGACGATAATGCCCAGAATCGGGTCGCGGTTGTCGGTGCCATCCAACTGAAACCCGGTGCCGGCAAAGGTTTGCCCATTGACCTTGGTTTGCAAACTGCCCTGCGGGTTCTCGCTGGCAGCATGGTTCCACGACTGTTGTTGGCTACCAGGCGACGCCAGCACCAGCTGGGTGAAGTTACGATTAAACAGCGGGAGGTCTTCCACCGCCCGGTCGTTGAAAATGGTAGCGACGTCAGCACGGTCGGTTTTCAACTGCGGAGACTCGGCGGTCACTTCCACGGTTTCCGTCGACCCGCCCACTTGGAACTGTCCGTCAACGCGAGCGGCGGTGTCGGCCGACACAATAATGCCTTTTGCCTCAAACGCTTTGAACCCGGCGCCTTCTGCTCTGACGTTGTAAGTGTCGGGGATCAGGTGGGTGACGCTGTAATTGCCGTCAGCGTTGGCGGTCGTTTCGGTTGTTGTGCCCTTGCTCACCGATGTTACCGTGACCTTTGCACCCGGAACGGCGGCACCGGAAGGATCGGTGATGGTTCCGAAAACGCTGCCATAAACCGCTTGACCGGCAGCCTGGGGCGCCAACCACGTACAGGCAAGTGTCAACACGGCCAGAGCACTAAAAACGACGAGGAACGTCTTCTTCATTGCAGCCTCCCCCACCTAATCTCTCTTTGTCTCTTTTTTGCGGCTGATAATTGCTCGACCAAAACCAGCATTACCGGATTGGAAATTCGTCTGGACAGAAGATGCTCACGAACTTCACTGAGACCTTCGTCGGTTTCAGACATGTTGTCCCTTAATACAAACGTACTATCTCAGTACGCGTACCTGCAGGTGGGCTTCCTAAGGTCAATTCACCGTAGAGTATTGATACTGTTACGAAAGGCGAGATCACCAGGTGAAGGTTTGCTATGACAATTGGAAGGGGACAGTGGGGCCTATGAAAAAATAGAATTCATGAAATCGGTTTCGCCAACGCCAAAATCTCTGTAAACTGCTGATTCCGTGGAGAAAATGCAGTAGTACAGGTGTGTTGTCGCGCGCAGGGGCCGAATTTCGCAGCCAAAGTATCGATGAAACGGATCACGGAATCCGGGTTCATTATCGATGACGCAAGGGTTTCATAACGTTTGATACGGTAACAAGAAAGTTTAAGTGTCTCGCTTGCCGTTGGATACACGGGCTTGTTACCCTAACGTTAAATGTCTGTTACGCGAGTACAAAGTGTTGAAAGGGAGCAATGGCTGGGGCAGATTGAGAAACTCGTCGCCAGCCATGTGCTTCACGGCTCGGAATCTCTCTGCAAATTGCTTCGATATCTTGCCGAACACTCGCTGGATCACCCGGGGTCATCTCTAAAGGAATACCAGATCGCGACGGAAGTCTTCGGGCGCCCTCAGGACTTCGATCCGCAGCATGATTCGACAATCCGTGTCCAGGCTGGACGCCTTCGCCTCAAGCTGGCGGAATACTACAGTTCCGAGGGTGCGGACGATAGCCTCGTGGTTGAGGTGCCGAAGGGTACTTACATTGTCTCGTTTCACTATCGTTCGACCGCGCCTGCAAAGCTGCGCCTGGCAAGCTTGCAAGGACTCGAGCGGCGGCCAGTCGCCACGGCAGGGCACGCTCGGCGAAACTGGCCAATCGCGGTTATCGCGCTATCCGTCTCGTTGTCTGCTGCGGTCGCGGTTATTGCGGTTTTGCTAGCCGACCGCAGCCCTGTCCGGGCGGGGCGAGGGGCGGGAAGCGAAAACGCCCCGGCGGCGTTTTCCGCATTCTGGAAAGGGTTCGTGGTCGGACCGGAAGAGCCCTGGGTGATTTTCAGCAATGGCGCCTTCGTGGGGCGGCCAGAGACCGGGATGCGCTACTTCGATTCCGAGCGTGATTCGAGGGCGACGATTCTGGAGCACTACACCGGCGTGGGCGAGGTACTGGCGGTTCATGCTCTCGATCGTACGTTCGGTCTGCTGCACCGGCAAATTCGTGTCAAGCGTGGAAGTCTGCTGTCGCTTGACGACGTGAAGAACAACGACATGATCTTTGTGGGTTCGCCCGCAGAGAACCTGACCCTGCGGGAAATTCCAAACTCGCAAGATTTTATTTTCCGGCGCTTTGACTCCGGCCCGCGCAAGGGCGACCTGGCGATCTTCAATGTCCATCCGCGATCCGGAGAGGCAGAGTACTTTGTCGGCAGCCCGTCTAACGGGCCTCTAAGCGAGGATTATTCAGTCCTTGCCCTGGTGCGCGGGTTGAACCCCGCGAAGTCGGTTTTGATTCTGGCTGGAACGACCACCATCGGCACACAAGCGGCGGCTGAGTATGTCTGTCAGCAGAATTCGCTGGAGGATCTGCTGCCACGACTACAGGTTTCGCAGACAGGGGAATTGAAGCCATTCGAAACTCTGCTGCGGGTCAAAGTGACACGCGGCGTTCCCGTGGCGTCAGAGATAGTGGCAGTACGAGGTGGGAAGCCATAGATCAAGCCAAAAGCCAGGAATCGACAGCTATTCTAGCTTTTACCCTACGCGATGTACTCTCGGATGTACTCGTCCTTTGAGTGCGCCAATTCGTCGAGATCACCATCGAAGATAACTTTACCGTCACGCAGAATCAGAAAAGTCATCGGCACTTCCCCGTGGGCGCCGGTGGGGAGCGTCTTCATCTGGTTTGCCTGGCGATCAAAGTAGTGCGTCGCCATGATGAAGGCGTCCTGCAGACGATGGCTGACCAGAAGTGAGCTGGTCTTGTACACGTCCCGTTGTTTCACAATCAGCTCGATGATGGTTGTGGAGGTGACGGGATCCAATCCCCCGGTGGGAGAATCATAGAGCAGGATCTCCGGCTGCGAAATGATGGCGCGCGCAATCGCTACCCGGCGCCTCATTCCGCCCGACAGTTCGGCGGGAAACATGTCCACGGTTCGCTCCAGTTCGACGAAACTCAGAGCTTCGCGCACCCGCCGCTCGATTTCCTCCTCCCCGATATTGCCCTCCTCTATTAGTCGGAAGGCAACGTTTTCCCGCACTGTGAGCGAGTCAAAAAGTGCGCTCTCCTGAAACACCATACCGATTCGGCGCCGCAAGTCGAACAAGGCCTGTTCGCTCATTTGCGTCACTTCTTCGCCCAAGACGTAGATGCGTCCCGAATCCGGTTGCACCAGCCCCAGCGCCATCTTGAGGATGGTGCTCTTGCCCGAGCCCGCCACCCCGAATAGCGCCTTGGTTTCCCCGTGCGAGAGCCGAAACGAGATGCCGTCCAACACGGGTTTATCTTCAAAGGCGAGAGCGACATCTTCAAACTTGATTGCGTCGGGAGCCAGTTCCTGGGTTCGAGGCGAAGGGATCTGGAGCGGTTGGGTCGGAGCCGGCATCGGTTAGCGGTAGCCCAATAAAGTGATGAGCAGCTTGGTGACAAAGAAATCCACAACCAGGATCATTACCGACGCAACCACAACCGCCTGGGTGGTGGAACGTCCTACGCCCTGCGTGCCACCGCGCGTCGACATGCCGAAGTAACAGCCGACAGTAGAAATTACAAATCCGAAGAGCACCGGCTTCAGCAGTCCCGTGGTTACATCCCGCCACACCAGCGACTGCCATGCTGAGGTCCAGTACTGCCGCGAGTCGAGACCAAGGATGAGTGCCGACACCATGTTCCCCCCGACCAATCCGAGAAGGTCAGATATGATGGTCAAGAAAAAGAGCATGATCACGGTGGCAACAAGTCGCGGCGTGACCAGTTTCTTTGTGGGATCGGTTCCCAGGGCGCGCATCGCGTCGATCTGCTCGGTCACGGTCATCGAGCCCAGCTCGCTGGCCATTCCGGAAGCGTTACGACCGGCAACCATGAGTCCGGTGATAACCGGCCCCAACTCAGTCACCATTCCTACTGAAACCAGTTGGGCGATGAGAGTGAGGGAGCCGAATCTCGAGAGCGTACTCGCGCTGTTTAGCGCCAGCACCGCACCGGTGAAGGCGCCGGTCAGGATCACGATCGGCAATGAACCTACGCCGATCAGATCGGCCTGCTGAACCATGTCAGTTACGTACAAGGGGCGGCGGAAAAGATTGGCCAGAGAGCGACCTACCAGCAGAGCATAGTCCTGCACTGCCTTGACCTTCTCCTTGGCGAACTCAGCGGGCGAAATGAGTTGGACTTCGAAGTCCCCAGCTGCCATGCCGTGCGTACCTTCCGGAACTATAGCAGAGAAAGCTGTCAGCTATCAGTTCAAGACGCTCGAGCTAGAAATGGAGATACTATGTCGAAGAGAAAAACAGAAACGGAGAAATCTGAAAGCTCTCTACTCCCGCACCTTCTTCTTAATTTCAATATTCAATCGCTTGATTTTCTGATTTAGGGTGGAAAGTGGCACGTGGAAGCGTTCCGCTGCTTCAGTCTGGTTCCAATTGCACTTCTCGAGCATGTCGAGAATGATGTGGCGTTCGCAGTCCTCCACGATGTCAAACAGGGAAGCGTCGCCGCGGTGTTCGAGCAGAGGTAGAGGAGTGCCGCGGCCCACGATCGGGTCGGGAAGAAGTTCTGGCCCGATATCCAGTCCCGAAGAGAGGACCACGGCCCTCTCCACCACATTTTCCAGTTCGCGGACGTTTCCCGGCCAGGAGTAGGACAACAACGGACGCAGCCCATCCGGGGTCATTCTTCGCTGCGGGCGCTCGTTTTCGGTGCAGTACTTGGAGAGGAAGAAATCGACCAGCAGAGGGATGTCTTCCTTTCTTAGTCTCAGCGGCGGGAGATCGATGGTGATGACATTCAACCGATAGAACAAGTCGTCACGGAACTTGCCGTCGCGGACCAGCTGTTTCAGGTCCACGTTAGTGGCAGCGATGATGCGCACATCAACCTGAATTTCATGCACGCCGCCAAGGTGCATGAACCTGCGGTCCTGGAGCACGCGCAAGATCTTGCTTTGCGTATCTAGGCTCATGGTGCCGATTTCGTCGAGGAATAGTGTCCCCCGATCCGCGATTTCGAAAAGACCCTTCTTGGAGGCAATCGCGCTGGTGAACGCGCCCTTGACGTGTCCGAACAGCGTGGACTCCAGCAAATCTGGCGGCATGGAGCCGGTATTCACGGGGACAAACGCCCGCTCCCGCCGCGGCGAGTTCAAGTGGATGGCCTTGGCGATCAGCTCCTTGCCGGTTCCACTTTCGCCTTGTAATAGTACTGTCGAGCGGCTGGGGGCCACTTGCGTGACCAAGTCGAAAATCTTTAACATGGGCTCGCTCTTGCCCACGATGCTTTCGAAGTTGTAACGCTGCTTAAGAGCGCGCTTGAGCTGAATATTTTCTTCTTCCGCCCGGTGACGAGCTACGGCAGCGCGCACATCGGCCAGCAGCTTTTCGTTGTCCCATGGCTTTTGGACGAAGTTGGTGGCACCCGCCTGCATCGCTTTCACCGCATTTTCCACCGTCCCGTAAGCCGTGATCATGATGACGGCGAGCTCCGGGTCGTGCGCGTGGAGTTCCGCGAGCAAATCAATACCATTGCGATCCGGAAGGGCCAAGTCGAGCAGGACGAGGTCGAAAGACCGGTCTGCGATCCGGGACAAGCCCTCGTCGGCACTGGCCGCCGATGCCACTCCGTAGCCTTCCAGCTCCAGCAAAGTTTCGAGCGACTCGCGAATCGCGGCTTCGTCGTCGATGATCAACACAGAGCCCGCAGGCGAAGACGACGCTTCGCTCAGGTGGCGGCGCGGAACAATGGCTAGTTCAGACATTGACAGCTTTCCTCATCAGCGGGAAATCTAGGTAGAACGTTGTGCCGCGGCCGGGACGACTCTCTACCCGAATCTGCCCGGCGTGTTCCTGAATAATGCCGTAGGTCACGGACAAGCCCAGGCCGGTGCCTTTGCCCTGGCCCTCTCGCGGCGCTGCCTTGGTGGTAAAGAAAGGATCGTAGATGCGGTGAATGTGCTCCTGCGCAATGCCGGTTCCGGTGTCGGACACTACCACACTGACGCCTTCACCGTTGGACGTGGCGATTCGAAGAGTTCCACCATTGGGCATGGCGTCCCGGGCATTGAGGAACAGATTCAGGAAAACCTGTTGCAGACGCCCAGGATTGCCGCTGATAAGCGGCAGGTGTTCCGCCAAATCATCCTCAACCCTGATCTTGGTGATCTTGAACTGATGCTCCAGCAGCGCCATGGTATCGGCGATGATCTTGTTGATGTTAACTTCGGTAAATTCGGTGCCACTGGTGCGCGAGAAATTCAACAGGTTGTTCACAATCTCCGAAGCCCGGAACGTTTGCCGCGTAATTTTCTCCAGCAATCCGCCCTTTTTTGGATCGTCCTGGAGTTGCTTTGAAAGCATCTGGGCGTACGACGATATGACTGCCAGTGGCGTGTTGACTTCGTGGGCGACTCCGGCGGCGAGCAGGCCGATGGAAGAAAGCTTGTCCGCCTGCGAGAGCTGCGATTCCAGCTCGATCCGCTCGGTGATGTCGTCGACGATGATCAGCCGCCCGATTACGTTGAACTTCCTGGTCACCAGCGGTGCGATGGCGACGTTCACGATGCGATTTTCCCCGGTTGGAGTACCTAACCGGAACTTGTACATGTTGTTAATTCCCGGATTTTGCCGTACGCGGTAGAACTCTTCCACGAACGCCGCTGGGAATACCTCACTTAAAGGCCGGGTCAGCGCCTGCCAGCGGGGCAGCGCGTACATGACCTCCATCTGCGAGTTCCAGGATTCGATTCGGTCGGCCAGATCCACCGCCAGCACGCCCACATTGATGGACTCCACAATGTTTTCGTTAAAGTCCTTCAAGCGCTCGTATTCAACTACCTTCTGTTCCAGGGAGGCATACAAGCGCGCGTTCTGGATCGCAATCCCGATATAGCCGGCCAGGGTCTCCAGCAGTTCGATGTCCTCGCTGGTGAGAAAGTCGCCCTCCGCGGTCTTGCCCAGGCCGAGAAAGGCAATGGTCCGTTGTTGGGCTCGGCAGGGAATGTAGTAGTTCAGATCCAGTTTCTCGATGGTGTGCTGGGCGCTGGCCGTCTCCCGGGGGACCTGGTGCACGTTCTCCAGGAAAAGATGTCCCGCCTCGATTTCCGGTCGGGGGGCGCTGAGGAAGTTCAGATCCAGACCGCTGGTCTGGCTCATGCCGAAAGACTTTGCCAGCACGAACTGCGGCGGCTCGCCGGCCGAGAGGAAAATCGCCATACGATCCACCAGCAACGTCCGCGATAAGCGATCGATCACGGAACTCAGCATCATGGCCAGATCGGTTTCCGCGCTGAGTTCGCGACCAAATTCAATCAGCGTCTTACGATAGTCGTAACGGGTGCGATAGAAGAACTGGTCAATCCGTTCCTGGATCCATTTGCGGACTGGGTCGAACAGCAGCGCCGTGACCACCATGGCCAGGATTAAGCCGATCGGTCCGGAGCTGGGTACCTGGGTGTGCACCAGTTCAGCCACCCCGGCGACAACCGCGAAGTAAACGCCCACAATCGCGCCGGCCGCCAGCGTATACACCATGCCACGCTTGAAAATCAGGTCAACGTCCATCAACCGGTAGCGGAAGATGGCATAGCCAAAGGTCAGAGGCAGCAGGCCCAGCGACAATACCGACACCTTCATGGCGGCGGTGGGCAGCGCCCCCGTCAGAAAAGGAATCACGTAGAACAGCGTAAAGGGTGCAATCGCCAGGATGGTGCCGCGAGTGACCCACTTGAGTTGCTGCCGCAGGATTGGCGTGCTGGCCCGGCGGTAGCTGTACCACAAGACCCCGGCCGCCACCACGAAGAACATGGCCAGGTATCCCATTTGCAGCCGGTTGAGATTCCAACTCAGCCGCTCACTGGCCTTCAACCACCGCAGCGTGAAGACGTGGATTCCTAAAAGCAGCAGCCCGGGTACATAAATCGCGGGGATGATCCGGCGATGTTTGCGGACGAAGCCGTGCTTCTCCGGGAAGGTCAAAACGAAATGCAGGAACAGAGCGGGCTGCAGTAGCCAGGCCGCGACGTTGCCCCAATAGATAGTCCAGTCAAACTGGTTCAACTTTCCAGTGAACTTGAAGGCGTAGAAAACGAACGAGACCAGGCAGAAGATATAGAAATGCGTGGAGCCCGGTGCCGTCCAGCGCCGCAGCAGAACGTAAAGCCCGATGCCCAGATAGATCAGAGCGATGAAACGAAGCCAGTAGTTGAGAGAGCGCTCAGCCGGGATCAGAATCACTGTGGTGTCCAGCGAAACCGATTGCCGAACCAGAGAGTATGTTGCCTTCGACCAGGCGCCAACCCGGTACACCTGACGAATCCGCGAGGGGGTGTCCTTCACCTCGCGCTCGTTGATCGCAGTCAGGCGATCACCCACGCGAATGCCCGCCTTCTCTCCCGGTCCGTTTGCTTCCACCCGGTCGGCTATCAGACCGCCATTGCTGCCGCCCTGTTCCATCCACCAAACGCCATCTGAAGGAATCTGGAACTCGCGTTCCTTCTGGAAGTTGATCCAGGCCAGAACCACCGCAGCCGCGGTCAGTAGGAATAGCACGCCGGCGGTAAAGCGGATTTGGAAGTCCCGGTTCATTGACCGCAATGGCTCCTGGAGCAGGGGGGGAGAATTATCCCGGCGGGGGTAGTGCACGTTCGGTGCCACCGCAATGCGCAAAGGCGGAGCCTCTAACTTATTTCAAAGAAAAGACTTCTCTAATTATAGGAGACCTGTGAGGGTAATGCTATGTTTTTTGGAATGGTTCTGTGGCATTTGGTAACTCCATGCTTGGCAAAAGCTTAAGAACCACTAGTCCGTCAGGTAGTTTTGTCGCCTGCCTCAGGCGGGTGCAGGCTCAGGCACGCCAGCCGAATGAAGAAGCCGAAATAAAGCCGGTCGACAGCTCGGCAGCCTCGCCGACTCCGATAGAATTGTCCTTCCGCATGACTTTCACCGACGAAATCATGGAGCGCGAGCGCCGCTTCCTGTTGCCAACCTATAACCGCTATCCCATCGCTCTGGAGCGTGGCAAGGGCGTGTTCCTCTACGACCGGGAAGGCAAGCGCTACCTGGATTTCGTGGCTGGACTGGGGGTGAACGCTCTTGGTCATGCCCATCCCCGCGTGGTAAAGGTAATCCGCGAGCAATCCGCCCGAGCCATCCACTTTTCTAATCTCTACTACAACGAATTCCAGGGGCGATTGGCCGAGAAACTCTGCCAACTCTCCGGCTTACATAAGGTTTTTTTCTCCAACAGCGGCACCGAGGCCATCGAAGGTTCAATCAAACTGGCCCGGCTGGCGGGGCACCGCGTGGGTGGCGATGCCAAGAGTCAGCTGGTAGCCCTCGAAGGCTCGTATCACGGACGAACCTTCGGCGCCATGTCTCTCACCGGGCAGGACAAATATCGCAAGGGATTTGAACCTCTGCTCGAAGACGTCAAGTTTGTCCCACGCGACGACTTGGAGGCGTTGCGTGCTGCCGTTGACGATCGCACCTGCGCCATCGTGCTCGAGCCGATCTTCGGCGAGGGCGGCATCTACGAGTGCTCAACAGACTTTCTCCAGGAATGCCGCACACTGGCTGACCACCATCGAGCGGCGCTAATTTTCGACGAGATCCAGTGCGGACTGGGCCGCACCGGCACCATTTTCGCATTCCACACATTCGGAGTGGTGCCCGACATTGTGGCTGTCGCGAAACCAATTGCGGCAGGTCTGCCCCTGGGCGGATTTCTGGCGAAGGAAGAATTCGCCTCCGCTATTTCCGTGGGACAACACGGAACTACATTCGGGGGCGGACCCCTGGCTTGTCGTGTGGCACTGGAGTACCTGACCATCCTCGAAGAAGAAAATCTGCTGGAAAATGTGTCTCGTGTGGGAGCGTACTTACAGGAACAGTTAAAGTCGCTGGCCGGGCGACACTCGGCCGTCCAGGAAGTCCGGGGGCGGGGCCTTATTCAAGGCCTGCAGCTGGCCCTTCCAGCGCGTCCCATCGTCGAGCAGGCGCTGGCCGAGGGAGTGCTCTTCAACAGCACCCAGGACACAGTTCTGCGTTTTCTTCCTCCGTTCTTGCTGCAGGAAAAGCACGTAGACCAAGGCATGCGCGTGCTCAAGAAATTGTTGCGGACGAAGCCATCGTGATAGTAATTCCGGACCCGGTGGGAACGGTCCTCCCTGGCTGTGCGGTCGAGCGAAGGCCGAACAAAACAGGGGGGCGAAGCTCCCCTAAACACTAAACAGCAGCAACAAGAGGCGATATATCAGTTACCTGGAGGGTTACAGGGGTGGGAAAGGTGTCCGGCGAGAAACCCGGCAGAAATGGAAAGCACATCGCAGACAGAAACTAGGGCGCGAGCTGTACTGCCCATCGAGGAACGCTGGGCCGCTCTCGACGAATACCGTATGCGCTATCTGTCGAGCGGTTCCGGACCTGCTTTGCTTCTGCTGCATGGGTTGTTCGGATACTCCTTTTCCTGGCGATACGCCTTGCCTGTTCTGGCTGAGAACTCCACGGTGTACGCGGTGGACATGCTTGGCGTAGGTTTTTCCGACCGGCCGCCCAACCTGGACTGCAGCTTGAGGGGTCACGCTGAACGTCTGCTGCGTTTTCTCGACCGCGTTGGCGTCACGTCCTGTGATCTGCTGGGGACCTCGCACGGAGGCGCGGTAGCCATGATGGCGGCGGCCTTGGCGCCGGCACGGGTGCGAAGACTGATTCTGGTCGCTCCGGTGAATCCATGGTCGGCACATGGGAAGCGACTGGCCCCTTTCCTGAGCTGTCGAGCGGTTTCGTGGTTGCTACTCCGTTTCGCGCCTTGTCTGGGAGGGGCACATGATTTGTTGCTGCGACGTCTTTACGGCGATCGAAGGCGCATTCGTCCGGGCACCCTCGAAGGGTATTCTGCTCCCTTGCGAATTCCCGGCGCTTTCAAATACGGGCTGGACGTAACCCGTGCATGGAACCGCGATCTTGAGGAGTTGGAATTACTTTTGCCGCGCCTCACCCGCATTCCCACCCTGCTTTTGTGGGGTAGTGAGGATGCTGCCGTAAGTCCGGCTTCTGCACGGCAATTGCAGCGGCAGTTCGCGGATTGCCAGATCGAGATATTCGAAGGCGTAGGGCACTTGCCATACGAAGAAGTGCCTGAACAGTTCAGCTCATCGGTAGTTCGATTTCTGGCCAGAAATTTCGCGGAAGCGTTCTGACATGTCCAACCATATATTTGAGCTGCTGCGCGGCTATCTGGCCCACTATGGTTACGGGGCAGTAGCGGGCGCGCTGTTATTGGAAAATGCGGGATTGCCCGTCCCCGGTGAAACCATCTTGCTGCTAGCCAGCTTTCTGGCCTATTCGGAGCACAGGCTCCGCTTGCCCTATATCATTCTGGTAGGGGTCTCGGCGGCTACGCTCGGTGACAATCTGGGCTTCGCCATCGGCTTCTATGGCGGACGAGAGTTGCTCGAGCGTTATCAAAAGACCCTGCATATCCGGGCGGCTACGGTCGCTCGCGGCGAAGACCTGTTTCGTCGCTACGGGTCGGCTCTGATCTTTGTGGCCCGCTTCATCGCGGGTGTGCGCGTGATTGCGGGTCCGCTGGCCGGGGTCCTGCGCATGCCCTGGCGCAAGTTTCTTCTCTTCAATATTCTTGGCGCCATTCTCTGGGTAACCGTGATCGCCAGCGCCGGACATTTCTTCGGAAAGCACTGGGATGCGTTGCTTCAGGTGGTGCGGGACGCGAACATCGCAATGCCTATCGCGGCCGCTGTTCTTATCGCCCTTTTCTGGTGGAGGAAGCGAAGCAGGTGACCGCTCATTCTCAGGATTGTATTTTGCCTGCTGACGATCCGCGCGTGCGCCTGATACCTTGATCAGATTGTGCAGTTGCGATGAATTCCCACATCAAGCGAGTCGTGATCCTGATTGCGGGCTGGAGTCTCATCCTCCTCGGAGTCGTAGGACTGTTTGTGCCCATCCTGCAGGGCGTGCTGTTCATTTTTGTCGGCTTGATCCTCCTCTCGTCAGAATATGTATGGGCTCATCAGCTGTTGACCAGGCTGGGAGAGCGTTTTCCGAAGACCGGTCACATAGCGAAGGAGGCCGCCGCGAAGGCGGCCGCATGGGTGCGGCGTTTTTCTCGCCAACGGAAAACGGACTAACTGGGTCGCTTGCTCTGAACCTCCTGGGAAGGATCGATCGAACCCTTAGCGTTCTTGGTTGTGGGCGAAGTCTTTGGCGAGCTTTGCGGTTAAGACTTTTGATCGCAAACCTCGCCAAGTGCAGGCGAACATCGCAAAGCAACCACTACGGAAAACGGATTGATGCTGAGTCGAGGCGATGCTAACCTCGAAGCACCGAATTCCGCACATGGCTGATCCAGTGATAACTGCCGGTCCGGCTCGCGCCGCCGGCATCCTATCCCGCACCCGGTTCCGGCATTGCGAGATCGCCGAAGTCTGGCTACGCTTCTTGCTTGCCATCGTGGGTCTGGTTCTGGCGTTCGCCGCCGCACTTTTTTCCACGGTCACGCGCGAATCGGGGAATCTTTGGGCCACTCTTATTCTTGCTTCCGTTGCGTTATTGCTGGCGATCATCGTGGGCTTGACCACGCTCCCATACCTGGCGAGCCGGGTTGGCGGCGGGCGCATTCGCGACGCCTTCGATTACGATGTAACCCGCGTAGGAATCATCTACGTGGTGGCCGTGCTTTTGATCGGCATCGCCGCGCTCAACACCGGCAATAACTTGCTCTACGTGATCGTGGCGGCCATGCTGGCCGCCATCCTCGTTTCGGGTTTGGCAGCTGCAGTGGTGCTGCGCGGTCTGGAGCTGGACGTACGTCTGCCCGGGCAGGTTTTTGCCCGCCGTCCCGCCTTGGGAAAAATCGTGGTCCGGAACCGCCGTCGCTGGCTGGCTTCGTTCTCTATCCGCGTGATCCCACTCAAGCAGGACAGGTTTTCCGGGCAATGGCAATGGGTGCCTGTGACCTTTGGATTCCCGCCGCGGCGCCCTCCCGCCAGGCAGTGGGTAAGGCTGCCGGACCGCCAGTTGCGTCGCGTGGTGGGTGATGCTGCCCCGCAAGCCATCTTCACCGAATCGGCGTATTTCCCCTACATTGCCGCTGGCGGTGAACTCGCCGCGGAGGTGGAACTGTGTTTCCCGCGCCGCGGACGCTATCAACAGAGAGGTTTCGGCCTGGCCACTCGCTTCCCCTTTGCCTTTTTGACCAAGACTCGGCGCGTGCCCTTGGTTCGGGAAATACTGGTGTACCCGGCGGTGGAGCCGACCGATGAATTCTTCGAAGTACTCCCCCTCATCACCGGCGAATTCGAGACTTTTGCCCGTGGACGCGGTGACGATTTATATCGCATCCGGGAATACATGCCGGAAGATTCTGCGCGCCATGTGGACTGGAAAGCGACCGCGAAGTCGGGCTCACTGAAAGTCCGCGAATTCAGCCGCGAGGACGAACCTAAGTTGCGCCTTGTATTTGACAATCCCAGTCCGGGGACTATTTCCGAGCAAGCCTATGAAAATGCAGTGACACTGGCGGCTTCAGTGAGTTGGCACTTCGGCGAAGGTAATACCGAGCTTTCCTTTATCGCTCATGGCTGCAATCGGGGAGCCGATATCTCCGACTTCCTGGCTTATCTGGCCACCGTCAGTCCGCAGACTTCGCCGTCGGTGCTCGACAACCTGGAGATTTCCGACGACTACAACATCATTCTCACCACTCGTGCCCGCGGAACCATTCCGACGAACCTATGGGCCTGCTCCTACGTTATCTTTATAGGGAGCCAGGCCTGATGCATACACTATCAACATATATGCAGCCACACGGCACGCCCCTGCATCCCAAAACAGAGGCGCCGCTTGACCTGGCCAGCAGAAACTTTAACGAGGTGAATAGGATATGAATCGCAGATATTTCCGGCTCGTAAGCGCGGTGCTGACGTCCCTTCTGCTGGCTATCGCGCCTCTGCCCGCGCTGGGGCAGAAGACCACCCTGGAGATTCCTTCCGGCACAACTATCAGGGTGCGCATGATCGACAAGCTCAGCAGCGAACAGAGCCAGATCGGAGATACTTTCCTCGGCACGCTTGACGAAGCGATCGAAGTGAATGGTAAACAGCTCTATCCAAAGGGCGCAGATGTTATGGGTCGTGTGACTGACGTGCATCCCACCGGCAGGCTGAGTGAGCCGGGCGAGCTCGACCTGGTACTGAATACCGTGAGCTCGGGAACCGTAGCGGTGTCGATCCATGTGGAACCGCTCGTCATCAAGGGCGAGTCACACTCCAAGAGCAATGTCACCAAGATCGGCGGTGGAGCGGCTTTGGGCGCCGTAATCGGCGCCATCGCAGGTGGTGGCAAGGGTGCAGCGATCGGTACCCTGGCGGGGGGAGCCGCTGGCACCGGCGCGGCTGCCGCCACAGGCAAGCGACCCGCAACCGTCGACTCCGAGGCTGTGCTGGCTTTTGTTACGTCGTCTGCTTCGAGCGCCGCTGTCCCAGCAGCCAACAACACGACCCCCAGTGACGCACCTCCGCCGCCCGCATCTTCGCCCGCCCCCCCCGATTCCAGATCAACTGCACCGGCTTCGGATTCTGGTAGCCCAGCGGACGACGCTGCCCTGTTTACTCTGCGTGATCGTAGGATCATTAGAAGCTGTGTGAACGAACACGCCTCTGATCTTCCCGCTGGTACCACGCAGCGTCCGGAACTACCGGCCGGAGCTGAACGACAGACTCGCCGGGGTGGAACTCTGTCACCTGAAATCCAGAACCAGGCTCAGTCCCTGCCTCTGGCCTGCGAAGATCAACTGCCCAAACTACCCAGTGATCTGGAGCGCGTCGTACATAATGGGCGCGTACTGCTGATCGACGGTAAGGGTCACGTTTTGGACATGTTTTATCTCGATCAAAATCAATAAGCGCGGCAGAAGGCGCGATTCCGCCCCTGGATCGAGAAGACACGGATTTTCCTTAATGCCGCCCGCGGCAACAGCGCCCCCTGCGCTCCACCGAATCCTGATCTGGGTGAAATACTCGAGGGCTAGTTACTGGTAACCATTACTTTCGATTACCTTAGTACATTGACCCTTGAGCGCAAGCTGCTACCTTCAAGGAAGATTCAGTCGCGCCATCCGTCAGCCGTGGCTCCCCCCCGGCTGGCAGAAGAACAGGTTGATGACCGCCAACCACCAACTCGCGATGTGGATTGCCCACCCGGTGCTGCAGCTGGCGGTCGGCGCTACGATGTTCCGGCGCAAACTCCACCGTATGTTTCCGGTTTTCTTCGCCTATGTCGGCTTCCAAATTCTGGCCTTCTGCTTCCTGTTCCCTATGTCCCAATTGGGTGCCCCATACGCCATTTATTTCTATGTTTATTGGGGCTGTTCTGCGATCAACCTAATCCTGGGTTTCATGGTCATTCATGAAGTCTTCTTTGATGTATTCCGTCCTTACCACACCTTGAAGGACCTGGGAACGGTGATGTTCAAGTGGGCCGCCCTGGTAATGCTGCTAGTCGCCTTCGTGGTTGCGGCTTCCAACTCAGGACAGGACATGGAGCCAATACTGCAGGCGATCACGACGGTACAGCGCTGCGTGCGCGTGGCCCAGTGCGGGCTTGTCCTCTTTCTCATGGTGTTCTCCCGGTACCTGGGGGTGTCATGGCGGCAGCAAAGCTTTGGCATAGCGCTCGGCCTGGGTGGCGCCGCGGCGGTGGAACTGGGCACGCTCGCCCTGTATGCCGGCAGCCCAATATCCCAGGTCACGGTCCACGTGATTAACCTGGTGGCATACAACCTTGCCATCCTTGTCTGGTTCGCCTATCTCCTGCTTGAGAGTCCTGCGCGAGCGCCTGAAGTAAACCTGTTTGCATCGCAGCGTTGGGAGAGAGGCCTTAGCGATTTACAGACTCCGGTGCACGGCGATTCTCTGATACCAATGTTTGAAAGCATGGTGGATCGCGCTCTTTCACGTACCCAGGCAGACTACTCACCCAAGAAGGCTGCACCGGATTCTGTAGCCGAAGCGGCGATTTGCACCACGGGTCTGCACTCCGTTCTGTCCAAGACTCGAAGGGTTCAGTAAAGCCTGCGGCAAGTGCCAGCGCTCGGCTTTCGCATTGCCTGCCCGTAACGCTCGTATCTTATTGATAAATAATAACATTCCTCACTCTTTCCTTGTGATGGTCGAGGTCAGCTACCAGGTCTAGGAAAGTGCTGGACTGTTTGCGACGGTTCTGTATAATGCCGCGACCGTGAGGTTCCGCTCCCAGGGACTTCGCAACGTAAGGAGAACAACCATGAAACGTGCGGTCAGGATGTTGATCCTGATGGTAGGTTTGGCTTGCACGTACGTGGCAATCGCGACCCCGATACTCAATGCTGAACTGGGCCCGATGCCGTTGTGTCCGCCAAGCAGACCAAATTGCGGCAGGTAGCCGCTTGACAAGGAGTCGCTTGAGCGACTCGCAGGCTTCGTAGGGCTGACTGATGCGAATGGCACAGTCAGCCCTCTTTTTTTGTTTTGGTGGATTACTTCCGGGAATTTTTCTTGGGATCATCGTTCGTCCCATCACGCCTTCAGCGGGCGCTCGAGGATTTGCCTGAACTGTTCCGGGTCTGAGATCGGCGGCTGGCAGCTGAATCCCGAGCAGACCACTGCCGCTGACGTACCCTCCCTGATTACAGGCAGTTGCGCGATAGTTTCCGCTAACCCAGGCGGAAGGTTTTGTGGAACGGCCTCATTTGCTGCCAACTTAAGCACCGACGTGTGCAATCCGAAGAGGTTGGCTGCGATGGTGAAGAGCTGCTCCGCCAAATCGTCTTCCCCAATGATGACGATCTGGGTGTGGGGGTGTGAGAGATGCACCGCCGCAATGCCATAGGTAGCAGCAAAGATCCCGAGCTTCCCGGCGAGTCCCGCGAGTAACTCCAGGGTCTGCTCCGCCTTCTCGCGATAGCTTTGCTGATTCGTGTAAGCGTACAGCCGCAGTAAGGCGATCGAGGCTACGGAATTTCCAGCGGGAGTCGGAGAATCTTGGAATGGTTTCCGTCGCGTGCCTAGCACGCCCAAAGCCTTCTGCACACCGTCCACGGGGCCGGTGTCGAAGAATCCCCCGGATACGGGATCAAAGAAACTGCCCATCTTGTCCGCGATGCGCTGCGCGAAGTTGAAGTAACTGAGGTCGGCGGTGGCCTCGTAAGCATCGAGACAGGCGACTACGGTAAAGGCGTAGTCATCGAGCAGGCCAGTAACGTTGCGCTGGTCGGCGGCGGGATCAGAATAAGCGACCACGTGCTTCAGCCCCTGTTCGGGCTGCCATGCTTCGGAGAGCACTCGGTCCAGGGAGCGCAGTGCAAAGTGTCGGGCTTCCTTGAGTTTCAGTACTTTTGCGGCCTCCAGATAGGCCGAGACGCAAAGCGAGTTCCAGCCTACATACACTGTCTTATCAACATACGGCGTGGGCCGCTCGAGACGGGCGGCATACATTTTCTGCCTGGCAGACTCCAATAGCGTCTGGGTGCGTTCCGTGGTAAGGCCAAGGCGTTTCGCGATTTCCGCGATGGGAGCACGCACGTACAGAACATTTTTCTCGGGATTGTGGTGCATCTCGCCGACTTCATGGATGTCGTAGTGCAGGCTGGCAACAGTGGCTTCTTCTTCGGTCAGGATGCTTTTAGCCTCCGCCAAAGTCCAGGTGAAATAGTCGCCGTCATCGTCCAGCGAGGAGTCGGCGTCCTGGGAGGCATAAAACCCTCCGTGCTCGCGGTCGCTGAGCCACTCGTCCATCCAGCAGACGATGTCTCGAGCGACCGCGGCGAAGAATTCCGAGCCGATCACTTGATAGGCATGGACGTAGTTCTTGAGCAGTTCGGAGTTGTCATAGCACATCTTCTCGAAGTGCGGCACCACCCAGCGCTCGTCCACAGAATAGCGATGAAACCCGCCGGCCAGTTGGTCATACACGCCACCGCGCGCCATTTTCTCGAGCGTCGTCACGAAGACGTCCCGCAGCTTTTCGGCTCCCGAGCGGGCGTATTGGTCAATCAAGAGATCGAGGACGGCAGGATGAGGAAACTTGGGCGCGCTTCCGAAGCCACCATTCTGCGGGTCAAACATCCTCAGGGCTGATTCCACAAGCGCGTCGATCACTTTTGGAGAGAACTCGCCGCTGCGGCCCGCGAAAGACTCGGCCTGGGAGATGGCGCTTTCCACCATCTTGGCCTGGTCCATCACTTCACCATTCTTTTGGTGATAGGCGTCTGCAATGGACATCAGCACGCGCCTGAAGCTGGGACGCCCATAGTTCTCGTCAGGAGGGAAATAGGTCCCACCGTAAAACGGTTTGCCGTCGGGCGTGAGAAAGGCGGTAAGCGGCCAGCCACCCTGCCCACTGATGGCGCTCACTGCCACCTGGTAGCGGCTGTCAATGTCCGGGCGTTCATCGCGATCTACCTTTATCGCCACGAAGCGTTGATTCACGATCCGCGCCAGTTCCGGATCGTCGTACGATTCGCGATCCATCACGTGACACCAGTGGCACCAGACCGCGCCAATGTCGAGCAGGATGGGTCTGTTTTCGCGCTGTGCCGTAGCAAAGGCCTCCTCACCCCATTCGTGCCAGCGTATGGGCTGGTGCATGGCCGAACGCAGATAGGCGGAAGACGCCTTGGAGAGTGAGTTGAGGGTTGGGGAAGGCATCTCCTAAGTGTAAACCGTCAGGGCAGGTGGCAGGGCTGACCTACCGCTCATAAATAACCTTGCCCGGCAGGATCGGAGGTCACTGCCAACAAACCCACCGATGATGCCGCCAATACTCCCCAAAAGGAGTGCCCCACCTCCGGAGTAACGGGTGTCGTTGCCGGTGCTGGCGCCGAGAGGCAGTGCCTGCCCCCGCGCCCTTTGCCACCCCAGTCGCAGCATTCGCGCCGCTACTGTGCTCGAGGATGCGTTTGCGGTCGACGGTGATCTCGCATGGGCCCGACAGAACTGGCTGCAGAGGTGCCCGAAGACTGCAGAGTGGCTGGCTTACGAGCGCAACGAAAAAGGTTGGCGATTAGATCGAGTGTGGGTACGGAAGAGAGCGAGCCTTCGGGTTGGTCCCCCGGACATATACGCCGCTTCCATGGCCGAGCTCCACCCAATGCTCCCGCTCAAGTTGCCGATAGTAGGCGCTGACCGTGTTGGCATGGAGACGAAACCCCTGTGCCAGTTCTCGTGTGCTTAACAGACGCTCCCCGGGAGCGAGATCGTCGCTCAGCAGGCCCAGAATGACGCGCAAACCGGAGTCTCTGCGAATGCTTTGACACCAGTTCTCGCAATCTTCGATCTGAAATCTTCCATCTGAAATCAGGCCAAAAGTCGCTCGGCAATTGAGCAATATAAATCGACAGCATCCTGCAATTGTGTCTTCTCGACGTATTCGCCATCACTGTGGGCCACGTGAATCGATCCTGGACCGATCAGCAGGGGCTGTCCCCAACGGCTGAGCGCGGGAATGTCGGTGGTGAAGGCAGCGACCATGGTGGGAAGGCCGTCCAGCGTGCGCAGACGGACGAACGGGATTTCCAGCACAAATTCAACCTGGGCCAAATCGCCAACAGCCTCAACGATCTCTCGCTTCAATTGCTCCGACGATCCAACCAGGCGGTAAAGCAATTGCGCTCGTGCTCTATCCGGGACGACATTCGGGGCGCGGCCGCCTTCGATCACGCCGATGTTAACCGTGCACGGCCCGATGCCTTCTTCCGCCGGTAATTTGAGTGCACGCAGACGCTCCAGCGCTGCCAGCAGCTTGTCAATCGCCGACTCCCCCAACTCAGGATAGGCCGAATGTGCCATGCGTCCCTGAGCAATCACCTCGACGCGCAATGCCCCTTTGGAGGCCACCGCGACCCGGTTCTCGGTGGGCTCACCATTCACCAAGAACTTCGAACCCGGAGAATGCAGGTTGGCGACTTTCGCGCCCAGGCTGTCCCGCTCCTCACCGACCAGAAAAAGCAGTCCTACGTGAATACCTTTCCGGCGCAACTGCTCCGCCGCCGCGACCTGCACGGCGATAATTCCTTTGGCATCACAGGAGCCGCGTCCATACACACGAGTAGCGTCTTCCGATGAGGGGATGAACGGCGGGACTGTATCCATGTGAGTGGAAAAAACAACTATGGGGTGCGGTCCTTCAGGGGGGGTTGCGAATAGGTTGCAGCGCGCCTCTTCAACCGGAATCTTTTCTGCCTGAAAGCCCTGTCGGTGCAGTTCGCGGTGCAGGAAATCACCCACCGGGCCCTCGTTGCCGGTAGTCGACTCGATGTCCACGAGCTCACGGGTGAAGGCGGCAAGATCCATGGGGGAGAGGATAACCCAGCGGGAAGTGCTGAGGCCATCTTGCCCCTGTCAACGCCAGGGGAGCGGCCTCTACTGCTATGCTGGATTAAACTCCGCTATGGAAGCGCAAGCCGGCACAATCCGCTCCCTGTTTCTGGATGGCCCTGTTGGCCGCCTGGAAGCCCTGCTCAAGGATGGAACTTCCGAAGCCACTTATGCCGCTGTGGTGTGCCATCCCCATCCGCTCTATGGCGGTACTCTGCACAACAAGGTGGTTTTTCACGCCATGAAGGCGCTGAACGGTTTTGGTTTTCCAGTGCTGCGCTTCAATTTCCGTGGCACCGGCCTAAGCCAGGGCGAGCACGACCAGGGTAATGGTGAGGTGGACGACGTTCGAGCCGCGCTGGATTGGCTGAATCACGAGTTTCACTTGCCTTTGATCTTTGCTGGCTTTTCGTTCGGCGCCGCCGTCGGCCTGCGGGCCGCGTGCCCGGATTCGCGGGTGAGAGCCGTGATCGGGCTGGGCCTCCCAATAGCGCCGATTGACAATCGCAGCTATGACTTCGGCTTTCTTAAAACCTGTGCCAAGCCCAAACTATTTGTGAGCGGCGATCGCGACCAGCTCGGAACCCAGGCCCAATTGGAAGGGCTGGTCGCATCGATTCCTGGCCCGAAGAAGCTGGTGCTGATTCGAGGCGCCGACCACTTTTTCGAAGGCAGACTGCGGGAGTTGCGGGACACCATCGAGCATTGGGTGGGGGAAGCGGTGAATGTGTAGAGCCGGGTCCTTGCGGCTTAGGCAGACGGGGGCAAGATGCCCCCGGACAGCCGGCGGGAGGCCGGCGGCTCTTATAATTCCCGTAAATGCCTTCATCCGCGACCGATCGCCAGAAACTGGCCCTCGACATGCGCGTCACCGCGCGTCAGCTGTTGGAGCACGCACTCGCGGAAGCCAGCATCGACCGGGCCTTTCAGCGACACCTGGACTGCGACCGGAGTGTGCTCCGCATTTGTGAGGACCTGTATGACCTTGATTCTTACAATCGAGTGCTGGTGATTTCTATGGGCAAGGCTGCGCATGCCATGGTCAGTTCGCTCGAAATGCAGGCGGGTAATCGCTTCGAAGGCATCGTGGCCAGTTCCGCAGATCCGGTTTCGCAGGCCCGGGGCTTTCGCTACTTTCGGGGAGGCCACCCCACGCCCAGCCAGGAGTCAATTCGCGCCGCTGAGGCCATGTTGAAGTCACTCAGCTCCCAGAATGCATCCTCACTGGTAATTTTCATGCTCAGCGGGGGAGGGTCCTCGATCGCAGAAAAACCGATCGACGACGAAATCTCGCTCGAAGACCTGATCGCGACCTACCGTGTGCTGGTACTCTCCGGCGCACCCATCGCCGAGATTAACACCATCCGCAAACACCTCTCCGCAGTCAAGGGAGGAAGGCTGGCGGTCGCGGCATCCGCAGCGCAAAAGGTTTCGCTGTTGGTCTCTGACGTTCCCGACAGTACCCCCGATGCGCTGGCTTCCGGTCCGACCATGCCCGATTCCACGAGCGTGGCGGACTGTTACGCCGTTGCCGAGAAGTCCGGCATCCTCGAGCAATTCCCTGATTCCGTGCGCGAGTTGTTTCAACGCCAGGCGCTTGAGGAAACTCCCAAGGCCGACGACCTGGCCTTCCACCGTTCACGCTGGTGGCCATTGCTGTCGAACTCTTCACTCCTGGAAGCGGCCATGGGAGAGGCTCAACGGCACGGCTTCACGGTAGAAGCAGATAACAACTGTGATGAATGGGACTACCGGCGCGCGGCCGATTATCTTCTCGAACGTGTGCGCTTGTTGCGTCAGAAATCCGAGCGCGTCTGCCTGATTTCAGGCGGAGAAGTTACGGTCCGGGTGGCGAATGGCGGCATTGGCGGACGCAACCAGCAGTTTGCCTTGGCCTGCGCGCCAAAAATTTCTGACCAATCGATTACCGTACTCAGCGCCGGAACCGACGGCATCGACGGCAATAGCCCCGCTGCCGGAGCGATCGTAGACGGTAGCACCCTCGCCCGCGCGAAAGCCCGCGGGCTGGATCCGGATGTACACCTGACTGGCTTCAACGCGTATCCATTTTTCCAGTCGCTGGGTGACGCGATCATAACCGGGCCCACCGGAAACAATCTGCGCGACCTGCGAATCTTGCTCGCCTATTAAGGCATTCCGCCCTTAGAAAAACTGGGTCACGCCTTCTTCCAACACCAACACCCGGTCATTGATGCCCGCGGCCTTGGCCTCTTTCTCCAGGAGCTTGAGCGGTTCGTCCATGGGTTCGTGGGAAAGTCGAAAGCTGCCATAGTGCATGGGCACCATCCAGCGGGAGTTGAGATCAAGAAAGGCCCGCATGGCGTCGGCTGGACTAGTGTGAACGTTGCGGAAGGAGGGGGGATTGTAGGCGCCGATCGGTAACAGCGCTAGTTCCGGCGCCAGTCGCTGCCCGATCTCGCGGAAGCCTGAGAAATAGGCGGTGTCGCCCGCGTGATAGAGCGAGTGCTTGTTGTCCCGCAGCACGTAGCCGCCGTAGCCGCGGTGCGAGTCCTTGATTACGCGCGCTCCCCAGTGGCGCGAGGGTACATGGGTGACGGTCAGTCCCCGATGACGATAGCTATTCCACCAGTCCAGTTCCACTACGTTGTCAAAACCCAGGTCGGAAACCAGGTCGAAAACATGATGTGGAACCACGATCGTGGGCGCGGCATCATGACGACGCATGGTTTGCTGCACGATTGCACGCAACGAGGGCCGGTGCAGGTGATCGAAATGAGCGTGGGTGACCAGCACCAGGTCGATCGGTGGCAGGTCACGCACTTGCAAGCCTGGCTGCCGAAGACGCTTCAAGACGAATAGCCAGCGCGCAAAGTTGGGATCGATAACAATATTCTGGCCGCCGAGCTGAAGGAAAAAACTGGAATGGCCGATGAAAGTCACCCCCATCTGGCCGTTGGTGACTAGCATGGGCTTGTGAGTTTGGCCGGTTCGGGGCGTGACCACGGAGTGACGCACCAGCCGTCCGAACTGCCGGGCCCGCCGGCGCAACGCGCGATTCTTCAAGGTGTTCTTTAACATCTGTGACGAACCAGATCGTAAACTGGTCCGGGGCAGTGCTGCCCGGCAACTCCTGATGCTGGCCCAAGCTCCGACTTGCCCCTGGGTTGCCCCGCCGATTTTCGAAGCTAGCGCCGGCGGCGCGGTATCCAGATTCTAAAACAAATCCATCGAGGATTGCTTGACCCCTGTTGCTGTCGTCGGTTCTAATCGCTGCTGGCCAATAGCCGAGAGGAGAGGCTCAGGATGCGTGTTGCTTTTTTGGGTTTGGGAATTATGGGACGGCCGATGGCGTCCAACTTGGTCAAGGCGGGCCATGAAGTCGCAGTTTGGAGCCGCACCGCGGGCAAGGGCGTAGAAGGCGCACGCAGCGCGACGTCCCCCGCTGACGCCGCTCGTGGAGCCGAAGTCGTCTGGATGTGTGTTTCTGATACGAATGCAGTCCAGAACGTCCTCTTCGGGCCGCAGGGGGTCGAGGAGTCGCTGGCTGAAGGCATGACCATCGTGGATTCCAGCACCATTTCGCCTTCGGCGACTCGCAAGTTTGCGGAGCTGGTGGGAGCCCACGGAGTGCGTTACGTGGATGCGCCCATGACAGGATCGAAGGTGGCGGCTGAAGCGGGAACCCTGATTTTTATCGTAGGCGGAGATGAAGCCGTAATCGAGTCGCTGAAGCCGCTGTTTGCCGCCATGGGCAAAGTGTTTTTCCGCATTGGCGAGACCGGCAAGGGACAGTCCGCTAAGCTGGTCATGAACCTGCAGATTGCGCTCATCTATGAAGGCTTCGCCGAGGGCCTGACGCTCGCCACCAAGCTGGGAGTGGATGTTGAAAAACTCATGCCTGTCATTCAAGCGTCCATGATTCGTTCCGGAGTTGTCGACTACAAGGCGCCCTTTGTACTGAAACGCGACTTCACCCCCAACTTCCCGCTGCGTCTCATGCACAAAGACATTCGCTTGACCCTGGAGGCTGCCAAAGAAGTTCGTGTCAAACTGCCGGCGCTCGAAACTGTCGAAGAAATCTACGAAATGGCCACCGAAGATGGACATCAAGATCTGGACTACGCCGCGACCTTGACGCTGCTGGAGAAATGGGCGGGCGTCGAGGTAAAGGGCGCTTCCGCCTGAGGCGGGGCCGCCAGCAGGTCGAACTGTTTCCTATGTGACTATGCCTTTATTACCTTCGTAAATTTGCGCAGCTCCCTTTCTCATATAGCCTCGAAAGTGACCGCAGGGTACGTTTGGCGGGAGGCGGCAATGGGGATGCTCTCGGCATGGATCGGGCAACTAGTCGACACTCACTGTAGGAAGGATTTGGG
>Ga0209526_10000466_pt1 | contig 26429 bp, 17 predicted proteins | sample JacPinW_OM2H0_M1_FD_188566 | JGI IMG/M metagenome (GOLD analysis project Ga0209526, IMG submission 188566) | Forest soil microbial communities from Algoma, Ontario, Canada - Jack Pine, Ontario site 1_JW_OM2H0_M1 (SPAdes) (version 2) | ecosystem: Environmental > Terrestrial > Soil > Boreal... | reverse complement strand
AACAAGGCCTTCGTGCCCGCGTTCAAGAAGATGTGGGGCGAGAAGACCGTGATCGGCGACGTGACGCAGGCGGCCTATCTCGGCCCGTGGCTGTGGAAATTAACCGCCGAGAAGGCAGGCAGCTTCGATATCGACAAGATCGCGGCCGCATCTCCTGGGGTCGAATTCAAGGGTGCTCCGGAGGGCTATGTGCGCATTCACGAAAACCATCACCTTTGGTCGAAGACCCGCGTCGGCAAGGCCAAGCTCGATGGCCAGTACGAGCTGGTGTACGAGACCGCCGACCTGGTCGAGCCGGATCCGTTCCCCAAAGGCTATCAGTGAGCAAAGGCTCTCAGTGAGATTGCGCGTCGGTTGGCGCTCTCGTTGTTCAGCAAACACTTCGCGTGGACTTAAAAGTCCACGCCTGCCACCGCCGCGTTCGCGATCTCTATCGCGGGCCGCGGACCTTCCCGACGACGGAGACTTGTTCGATGTTCGGCGACTATTCGATTGGCGATCTCGGCGCGATTTTCGCGATGCAGGGCTTCGCGGGGCTGATCCTGTTTTCCGTCTACGTGCTGATGGCGCTCGGGCTTGCGATCATCTTCGGGCAGATGGGCGTCATCAACATGGCGCATGGCGAGTTCATGATCTTAGGAGCTTACGTTACCTGGATGACGTCAAACTTTTTCCAGTCCTTCCTTCCGGGCTTGTTTGGCGGCTATTTCTTCGTTGCGATGATCCTCGCATTCCTGGCATCCGGGGCGCTCGGCATGCTGGTCGAATGGGGGCTGATCCGGCATCTCTACAGGCGCCCGCTGGATACGCTGCTGGCGACCTGGGGACTGAGCCTTATCCTGCAGCAGGCTTATCGTTCGATCTTCGGCGCGCGCGAAGTCGGCGTTGAGTTGCCGCAGTGGATGCTGGGCTCCAAACAGATCACCGATTCGATCGAAGTACCGATCAACGGCATCTTCGTGATGTGCCTGACCGTGCTGATCACGATCTGCGTCGCCTACATCATGTACAAATCGCGCTGGGGCAGGCAGGTCCGCGCCGTCGTGCAGAACCGCGTGATGGCGGGCGCCGTCGGCATCAACACCGAGAAGGTCGACCGTTACACCTTCGGCCTAGGCTGCGGCATTGCCGGCATCGCCGGCTCGGCCTTCACCATGATCGGTTCGACCGGACCGACCGCCGGCCAGCTCTACATCGTCGATACGTTCCTGGTCGTCGTGTTCGGAGGTGCTGCGAGCCTGCTCGGCACCATCGCTTCAGCCTTCACCATCTCGCAGACGCAATCGACGCTCGAGTTTTTCCTCTCGGGATCGATGGCCAAGGTCATCACGCTGCTTGCGATCGTCGCGATCCTGATGATGCGGCCGCAGGGACTGTTTGCGCTAAAAGTTCGAAGATAAGAACAAGAAGGCTCGGTCATGATCAACTCGCGTTTCTTCAATCGCTCCGAGTTCATCGGCTTCGTGACGCTGGCCCTCCTGTTGTTCCTCATCCTGCCGCTGACACTCGACATCTTTCGCCTCAACCTTGTGGCCAAATACCTGACCTACGCCTTTGTCGCGGTCGGCCTCGTGCTGTGCTGGGGTTATGGCGGCATCTTGAGCCTCGGCCAGGGCGTGTTCTTCGGCCTCGGCGGCTACTGCATGGCGATGTACCTCAAGCTCGAGGCCTCGAGCGTCGAAAACACCAAGATCCAGTCGACGCCGGGCATCCCCGACTTCATGGACTGGAATCAGATTACGCAACTGCCGTTGTTCTGGAAGCCGTTCCATAGTTTCCCCTTCACGCTACTTGCGATCTTATTGGTGCCGGCGTTCTTCTCCTTCATCATCGGTGCTGCGATGTTCAAGCGCCGGGTCGGTGGCGTGTACTTCGCGATCATTACGCAGGCGATCGCAGCCATTTTGACGATCTTGATCGTCGGCCAGCAGGGCTATACCGGCGGCATCAACGGCATCACCGATTTGCGCACCCTGCACGGCTGGGACATCCGCACCGACCACGCAAAATTCATCCTGTATTTCGTCGAGGTAGTCCTGCTGTTCGGCTGCATCGTGCTGGCCCAGTTTATCCGCCTGACAAAGCTCGGCCGCATCCTGGTGGCGATGCGTGAACAGGAGGATCGCGTGCGCTTCTCCGGCTACAGCGTCGCCAATTTCAAGATTTTTGCATTCTGTATGGCTGCGATGTTTGCCGCTATTGGCGGCGCGATGTTCACGCTTGAAGTCGGCTTCATGTCGCCGTCGTTCGTCGGCATCGTGCCGTCGATCGAGATGGTAATCTACACCGCGGTCGGCGGGCGGCTTTCGATCTTCGGTGCGGTCTACGGCACTTTGCTGGTCAATTTCGCCAAGACCAGCCTATCGGAATCCTTCCCGCAGCTCTGGCTGTTCGGGCTGGGCGCGCTGTTCATCGCCGTCGTGCTGGCTTTCCCGGATGGTCTCGCCGGAATCTGGCGCGACTACGTGCAGCCCCGCATCGACCGACTGATGTCGTCGCGCAAATCGAAAAACGGCTGGACCGATTCTTCGGTCGCCGACGGCGCGCCGGCCGAGTGAGGGGGTAACCATGCTGATAGGCCACCAGCCCAAGGAATTCCTGCTCGCGGTCGAGGCGCTCACGGTCTCCTTCGACGGTTTTAAAGCAGTCAACGATCTGTCGTTCTATGTGGAAGAGAACGAAATCCGCGTCATCATCGGTCCCAACGGTGCCGGCAAGACAACCGTGCTAGATCTGATCTGCGGCAAGACCAAGGCGACCTCAGGCTCGATTCAGTTCCGCGGCCAGGAACTGACGAAGCTGAAGGAAAACCAGATCGTGAAGGCCGGCGTCGGCCGAAAATTCCAGACGCCGTCGATCTTCGACGATCTCACCGTGTTCGAGAATCTGGAAATCTCCTATCCGCGCGGCCGCACCGTGTTCGGCTCGCTTGCTTTCAAGCGCGACGCCGCAGTTCGCGAGCGGGTCGAGGAAGTCTCCGAGATGATTTTCTTGAAAGATCGTCTCAACGTTTACGCCGCGCAATTGAGTCACGGCCAGAAGCAATGGCTCGAGATCGGTATGCTGCTGATCCAGAATCCGGACCTTCTGATGCTCGACGAGCCCGTCGCCGGCATGAGCGTCAGCGAGCGCGTCAAGACCGCTGAATTGCTCAACCGCATCATCAAGGACCGCTCGGTGCTGGTGATCGAGCACGACATGAAATTCGTCGAGGACATCGCCCACAAGATCACGGTGCTGCACCAGGGCCAGATTCTGTCGGAAGGCTCGATGGAGCACGTCAAGAACGATCCCAAGGTCATCGAAGTCTATCTCGGGCACTAAGGTTCGGCCAAGGATAAGGAGCATTTTGATGCTGGCGATCTCGGATCTTCATGTCGCTTATGGCCAGAGCGAAGTGCTGCACGGCCTCAACGTGTCGGTGGCGGCCAACGAGATCGTCGCGATCATGGGCCGCAACGGCATGGGCAAGACCACGCTGATGAAGTCGCTGATGGGCATCCTGCCGACCAAGAGCGGCTCGGTGACCATGGAAGGCACCGAGCTCAGCAAACTGCAGAGCTATGAACGCGTCGCCAAGGGCCTCGCTTATGTGCCGCAGGGGCGGATGATCTTCTCCACCATGACGGTGAAGGAGAACATCGAGACCGGTCTCGTCGTATCCGGCGAATCCGAGGTGCCCGGCAATATCTACGAATTGTTCCCGGTGCTCTTGGAAATGAAGAATCGCCGCGGCGGCAATCTCTCCGGCGGCCAGCAACAACAGCTCGCGATCGCGCGCGCGCTCGCGACAAAACCCAAAGTGCTGCTGCTGGATGAGCCGACCGAAGGTATCCAGCCGTCGATCATCAAGGACATGGCGCGGACGCTCAAGCGCATCCGCGACGAACGCGGATTGTCGATCGTGGTTTCCGAGCAGGTCCTGAGCTTCGCGCTCGATATCGCCGACCGGGTGCTGGTGATCGAGAACGGCGAGATCGTGCGTGATGACGCGCGCGCAAGCGTCGATGCCGCGCAGATCTCGAAATATTTGTCCGTCTAAATCCACCGTAGCTTGTAAACAGGGGAGCTTTCGATGCCAGAAACACTGATCAAAGTCGATCTCACGAAATCGGCCTACGAAAACGACATGATCCACAATCGCTGGCATCCCGATGTGCCGATGGTGTCATGGGTCAGCCCGGGCGACGATTTCATCATCGAGACCTATGACTGGACCGGCGGCTTCATCAAGAATAACGATTCCGCCGACGACGTGCGCGACATCGATTTGTCGATCGTGCACTTCCTGTCCGGCCCGATCGGGGTCAAAGGCGCCGAGCCCGGCGATCTCCTGGTGGTCGATCTGCTCGATGTCGGACCGCTGAAGGAGAGCCTGTGGGGCTTTAACGGCTTCTTCTCCAAGAAGAACGGCGGCGGCTTCCTGACCGATCATTTCCCGCTGGCGCAGAAATCGATCTGGGACATCCAGGGTCTCTATACGTCGTCGCGCCACGTTCCCGGTGTAAATTTCGCCGGCCTCATTCACCCCGGCCTGATCGGCTGCCTGCCGGATCCGAAATTGCTCGCGACCTGGAACGAGCGCGAGACCGCGCTGATCGCGACCAACCCCACGCGCGTGCCCGGGCTCGCCAATCCGCCTTTCGCCCCGACCGCCCATGCCGGCCGGGCGAAAGGCGACGCCAAGGCCAAAGTTGGCGCCGAAGGCGCGCGCACGGTGCCGCCGCGCGAACATGGCGGCAATTGCGACATCAAGGACCTGTCGCGCGGCTCGAAAATCTACTTCCCGGTCTACGTGCCCGGCGGCGGGCTGTCGATGGGCGATTTGCATTTCAGCCAGGGCGATGGCGAGATCACCTTCTGCGGCGCGATCGAGATGGCGGGCTGGCTGCATCTCAAGGTCGACATCATCAAGGATGGCGTCAGCAAATACGGCATCAAGAATCCCGTCTTCAAGCCGTCGCCGATCACGCCGAACTACAAGGATTATCTGATCTTCGAGGGCATCTCAGTCGACGAGCAGGGCAAGCAGCATTATCTCGATGTCCACATCGCCTACCGGCAGGCCTGCCTGAACGCGATCGAGTATCTCAAGAAGTTCGGCTATTCGGGCGCGCAGGCCTATTCGATCCTGGGAACGGCGCCGTGCCAGGGCCACATCTCCGGCGTGGTCGACGTCCCCAATGCCTGCGCCACGCTGTGGCTGCCGACCGAAATCTTCGACTTCGACATCATGCCGTCGTCGGCAGGCCCCATCAAGCATATCAAGGGCGACATCCAGATGCCGCTGTCACAGGACAAATAGCTCCCTGCGCGACGGGATGCGGGACGGCGCGTGATATGCCGCCCCGCATCCGCCGCCGCGAATGTTTTTTGTGAGCAGCGCGAGGAAAAAAGATGCCGGTCTACGAATATCTCTGCAATGATTGCGGCCCGTTCACGGATATGCGGCCGATGGCCGAATGCGACGCGCCGCAGGACTGCCCGCAGTGCACAAGCGTGTCGCCGCGCGTGATCTTGACCGCGCCGAATTTCCTCTGCATGCCGGCCACAGCGCGCAAGGCGCATGCCACCAACGAGCGCTCAGCCAATGCCCCCAAAACGCTCGGTGAATACAAGGCCTCGCACAAGCCCGGCTGCGGCTGTTGCTCGACCAAGCCCTCGCGCCTCGTCAGGCAAACAAAAAGTGGCGGAAAAAGCTTTCCGACTGCGCGCCCGTGGATGATCAGCCATTGATAGGCGCCTCAGGCGTCGGCGGATCGCGACACCTGCTAAGACCCGCTGCCCTTGAGGACAAAATTTTGGCGGAACGGCCGTGTCGATACGTCCTGCACCAGCGGCACCGATAGGCGGCAAATCAATCCCTCGGAACGCCAGTCGAACTCCGCTTGCCCGCCGAGTTGGGATTCTATGCTCGTGATCACGCTTCTGGTTCCGAACCCGCGGGATGCCGGCTTCTCGACGACAGGGCCATCCCTCTCTTCCCACACCATCCGCAGCACATCCGCCTCAATCTCCCATCGGATGGAGATGCGGCCCGACACCGTGGATAGCGCGCCGTATTTGCACGAATTGGTTACCAGTTCGTGTAGCGCCAGCGCCAGCGTCTGCGCGGTGGCCGGCTGCAGCTGAATCTCCGAGCCGCCGAATGCGATCTGATCGCCGGTGGAATAGGGCGCGAGCTCTTCATCGACCAGCCGGCCGATTTCCGCGCCCTGCCAGCTCGACAATGAGAGCACGGTGTGCACTCGCGCCAGCGCATTGATCCGTCCTTCCACCGCGCGGATATAGGCCTTGACGTTCTCGCCGCGTGTCAGCCGGACGATGGATTGCGCCAGCGCCAGCGCATTCTTGGCGCGGTGATCGACTTCTCGCGCCAGCAGATTTTGCCGTTCTTCGGCCCGCTTCCGTTCGGTGATGTCGATGGTGACGCCGCTGACGCGCACCACGCGGCCGCCTCTGTCGACGGTTGCGGCCGCCGTGCCGACACACCAGCGGACTTCGCCATCCGGCCGTTTGATCCGGAACTCGGTCTCATAGGATCGCGCGCCCTTGTTGAACTGGGCCATCGCCTTGCGCAGTTCACCGATATCATCGGGATGAAGCAACGCCTGAAGGCTCGCCAGCGTCACGACAAAGCTCTCGGGATCGACGCCACAGATGCGGTATTGGCCTTCGTCCCACATCCAGTCGCCGTTGACCCAGTCCCAATCCCAGGAACCCATTCTGCCGGCTGCGATGGCGAGGCTGCGGCGCTGCTCGCTTTCGAGCAGCCTTGCGTTCGATTGCTCGAGTTCCGCGGTGCGGGCGCGAACGCGATCTTCAAGCTCGGCGTTGAACCGCTCCAGCTGACGCGTTTTGCGGTAGAGTTCGGCGAACACCCGGATTTTGGCGCGCAACACCTCCGGAACGACCGGTACCGGGACATAGTCCACCGCGCCCATCTCGTAGCCGCGCAGCCGGTCCAGATCGGAGACCTGAATGGCGGAAATGAAGATCATCGCCGTCTTCTGGAAGCGCGGATGTTCCCGGATCATCGCGGCGAGCTCAAAACCGTCCAGTTCCGGCATGCAAACGTCGACCAGAATAACGGCGACCTCGTTCTTGAGCAGATATTCGAGCGCCTCGCGCCCGGATGCCGCGGAAACAAGATTTTCTCCGAGTTCCTTTAGTATGACCTCATAGGCAAGCAGCTTCGCCGGCTGATCATCGACCAGAAGGATGTTTACTTTTTCGTGTTCCATCATCTGCTTCACCAATCAGCGGTGTAACCACATGCGTATGGCGAGCAGCAACTGCTCGGTGTTGACGGGCTTTGCCAGATAATCGGAGGCGCCGGCCTCAAGGCATTTTTCACGGTCGCCTTTCATTGCCTTGGCGGTCAGGGCGATGATCGGGAGCCGGCGGAACGACGGGTTCTCGCGGATAGCGCCTATGGTCTGATAGCCGTCCATCTGCGGCATCATGATATCCATCAGGACAATTGCGATCTCGGGGCTGGATCCGACCAGCGCGACCGCCTCGCTGCCGGTCGTTGCGGTGAGAACCTTCATGCCGCGCCGTTCCAGAACGCTGGACAGCGCGAAGATGTTCCGGGCGTCGTCGTCGACCAGCAATACGGTCCGGCCGACCAGGTCCTCGTCGGAACTGTTGAGTTTTTCCAGCATGCGTTGCTTCTCGATCGGCAGTTCCGTGATCACGCGATGCAGGAACAGCGAGGTTTCGTCCAGCAGGCGCTCCGGCGATTCCACGCCCTTCACCACGATGCTTCGCGCCATGGTGTGCAGTTCGGCATCCTCTTCGACCGAAAGCTCGCGGCCGGTGAAGACGACGACGGGCACGTTGGACAAGGTCTCGTCGTTGCGGATGTTGTCGAGCACCTCGAACCCGCTCATGTCCGGAAGCCGCAAATCGAGCACCACGCAGTCGCACGGCTGCTCGCGCAAGGTCGAGAGCGCTCCGGCGCCGGTGTCGGTAGTGACGATCTCAATGTCGTGATGGTCCAACAGTTCCCTGATGCTCATCTGTTCCGCCGCATTGTCCTCGACGATCAGCAGCCGTTTGCGGCGGGGCCTTGCGTATTCCTTGATCTGAGACAGCGCCGCACTGACGCCTTCGGTCGTGGTCGGCTTGCTGACATAGGAGAACGCGCCGCGCGCCAAAGCGTGCTGCCGGTCTTCGTCCAGCGTGATGATTTGAACCGGGATGTGCCGCGTCAACGGGTTATGCTTCAACTGGCTGAGCACAGTCCAGCCGAGCATATCGGGCAGGAACACATCGAGTGAAACCGCGGTGGGCTGGAACTGCTTGGCGAGCTCCAGGGCTTCGGCGCCGCGGGCCGCGACCAGAACCTTGAACCCCTTGTCGCGCGCCAGATCGATCAAGACGCGCGCATAATGCGGATCGTCCTCGACGATCAAAAGAATTGCATCGCCTGGATCGAGATTGAGCCGGTCGTCCGGAAGCTGTTCGATGACGCGCTCCTGGGTCGTGACCTGCAGCGCCGGCGCCGGGGTGTATTGCGACAGCGCGCTTGCGCGGGGCGCTACCGTCGGTCCGGAATATTTCAATGGCAGATAGAGCACGAAGGTAGAGCCCTTGCCGGGCGTGCTTTGCAGATGGATTTCGCCGCCCAACAGGCTTGCAAGCTCGCGGCTGATGGCAAGGCCCAAGCCAGTGCCGCCATATTTGCGGCTGGTGCCGGCATCGGCCTGTTGAAACGCCTCGAAGATCAGCTTCTGCTTTTCCAGGGGAATGCCGATGCCGGTGTCGGCGACCTCGAAGGCGATCACGGCGGGAGCGTGGTTGAGCACGGGATGCTCGGCGCCCCAGCCGCCGAGCGCCGCCGACACGCGAAGGCGCACGCCGCCCTCGGCGGTGAATTTGAACGCGTTCGACAGCAGATTTTTCAAGACCTGCTGCAGACGTTTGGAGTCGGTGACGATGCTGCGCCCCAGATTGGGATCGATCTCGACGGTAAACGACAATTGCCGGTTTTCCGCTTCGTGACGGAACGGGCGCCCCACCGTTTCCAAGAGGTTGGAGGTGAGAATTTCTTCCGCATCCACCGTTACCGTCCCGGACTCGATCTTGGACAGGTCGAGGATGTCGCTGATCAAGTTCAACAGGTCGGTGCCGGCGCCGTGGATGGTGCGCGCAAATTCGACCTGCTTGTGCGACAAATTGCCGTCGGGGTTTTCGGAAAGCTGCTGGCCGAGGATCAAGATGCTGTTGAGCGGCGTTCGCAGCTCATGCGACATGTTGGCCAGGAATTCGGACTTGTATTTCGATGTCAGCGCAAGCTCGGTGGCTTTTTCCTCCAACGCGCGCCGCGCCTGCTCGATTTCCTGATTCTTGCGTTCGACCTCGACGTTGCGCTCGGCGAGCTGTTGCGCCTTCTGCTCGAGCTGCTCGTTGGTCTGCTGCAATTCTTTCTGTTGCGTCTGCAGCTCGCCGGCGAGCTGCTGGGATTGCTTCAGCAAGCCTTCGGTCTGCATGGTGGCTTCGATCGAGTTGAGCACGATGCCGATACTGTCGGTAAGCTGCTCAAGGAAGGTCATCTGCGACGTCGTGAACGAAGAGACGGAGGCGAGCTCGATGACGGCCTTGACCTGGTTCTCGAACAGGACCGGAAGCACCACGAGATTCTTCGGCACCACCCGCAGCAGCGCCGAATTGATCGGGACCGCATCGGTCGGGATGTCGGATATCAGCCGCTGCCGCTTGTCCATCGCGCATTGCCCGATCAGGCCTTCGCCGAATTGCACGATTTGCTGATGGGGAACGATGCCGTCGCCGGCATAAGCCGAAAGCAGGCGCAGCTGCGGACTATCCTCGTTCTCGACCTGGTAGATCACGCCCATGTGGGCATTCACCAGTGGCGTCAGCTCGGTCAGCAGCAGCCGGCCGACGGTCGTCAGGTCGCGCTGGCCCTGCAGCATGTTGGTGAATTTGGCGAGGTTGGTCTTCAGCCAGTCCTGCTCGGTATTGACGTCGGTGGTCAGCCTCAAATTGCCGATCATCGTATTGATGTTGTCTTTGAGCTCCGCGACTTCGCCCCTAGCGTCGACCTGGATCGAACGGGTCAGGTCGCCCTTGGTCACCGCGGTCGCAACCTCGGCGATGGCACGAACCTGCGAGGTCAAATTGGCCGCCAACAGGTTGACGTTGCCGGTCAGGTCCTTCCAGGTGCCGGCAGCACCTGGCACGTTGGCCTGGCCGCCAAGACGGCCTTCGACGCCGACTTCGCGCGCCACGCTGGTGACCTGATCGGCGAAGGTCGCCAAGGTCTCGGTCATGTTGTTGATGGTGTCGGCAAGGGCTGCGACTTCGCCCTTCGATTTCACCGTCAGGTTCTGTTTGAGGTCGCCGTTGGCGACCGCGGTCACCACCTTGACGATGCCGCGCACCTGCTCGGTCAAATTGGCCGCCATGAAGTTGACGGTGTCGGTCAGGTCTTTCCAGGTGCCGGCGACGCCCGGGACCTGCGCCTGGCCGCCGAGCTTGCCTTCGGTACCGACCTCGCGCGCGACGCGCGTGACTTCGCCGGCAAACGCATTGAGCTGGTCGACCATCGTGTTGATGGTGTTTTTCAGTTCGAGGATCTCGCCCTTGACGTCGACGGTGATCTTGCGCGACAGGTCGCCGCGCGCCACGGCCGTGGTGACTTCGGCGATGTTGCGGACTTGCGTGGTGAGGTTGGCGGCGAGCAGGTTGACGTTGTCGGTGAGGTCCTTCCAGGTGCCGCCGACGCCGGGCACCACGGCCTGACCGCCCAATCGGCCTTCGGTGCCGACCTCGCGCGCCACGCGCGTCACTTCGGCCGCGAACGAGCGCAACTGCTCGACCATAGTGTTCAGGGTGTCTTTGAGCAGCAGGATTTCGCCGCGCACGTCGACCGTGATCTTCTTCGACAAGTCGCCGCCGGCGATCGCGGTCGCGACTTCGGCGATGTTGCGGACCTGCGCGGTCAGGTTCGAGGCCATGAAGTTGACGTTGTCAGTAAGATCCTTCCAGGTGCCGGCGACCTCGGGCACTTCGGCCTGACCGCCGAGCTTGCCTTCAGTGCCGACCTCGCGCGCCACGCGCGTGACTTCGGAGGCGAACGCGTTGAGCTGGTCGACCATGGTGTTGATGGTGTTTTTCAGCTCGAGGATTTCGCCCTTGACGTCGACCGTGATCTTGCGCGACAGGTCGCCGCGCGCCACCGCCGTGGTCACTTCGGCGATGTTGCGCACTTGCGCGGTCAGATTGCCCGCCATCGAGTTGACGCTGTCGGTCAAATCCTTCCAGGTGCCGGCGACGCCGGGCACGTTGGCCTGTCCGCCGAGGCGGCCTTCGGTGCCGACTTCGCGCGCCACGCGCGTCACCTCGCCGGCGAACCGGTTGAGCTGGTCGACCATGGTGTTCAGCGTTTCCTTCAATTGAAGGATTTCGCCGCGCACATCGACCGTGATCTTGCGCGAAAGGTCGCCGCCGGCGATGGCGGTTGCGACTTCAGCGATATTGCGAACCTGCGCCGTCAAATTGCCCGCCATCGAGTTGACGCTGTCGGTCAAATCTTTCCAGGTGCCGGCGACGCCGGTCACCTGGGCCTGGCCGCCGAGCTTGCCGTCGGTACCGACTTCGCGCGCCACGCGCGTGACTTCGCTGGCAAACGCGTTGAGCTGGTCGACCATGGTGTTGAGCGTTTCCTTCAATTGAAGGATTTCGCCCGACACGTTGACGGTGATCTTCTTCGACAGGTCGCCTTTTGCCACGGCGGTCGCGACTTCGGCGATGTTGCGAACCTGGCCGGTGAGGTTACTGGCCATCGAATTGACGCTGTCGGTGAGGTCCTTCCAGGTACCGGCGACGCCGCGCACCAGCGCCTGGCCGCCCAGTTTGCCTTCAGTGCCGACCTCGCGCGCCACGCGCGTCACCTCGCCGGCAAAGGCGTTGAGCTGGTCAACCATGGTGTTGATGGTGTCTTTGAGTTCGAGGATTTCACCGCGCACGTCGACCGTGATCTTTTTCGACAAGTCGCCATTGGCAACCGCGGTCGTCACTTCGGCGATGTTGCGGACCTGCGCGGTCAAATTGCTCGCCATCGAGTTGACGCTCTCGGTCAGGTCCTTCCAGGTGCCGGCGACGCCGAGCACGTTGGCCTGCCCGCCCAGCCTTCCGTCGGTGCCGACTTCGCGCGCGACGCGCGTCACTTCGCCGGCGAAGGCGTTGAGCTGGTCGACCATGGTGTTGAGCGTCTCTTTGAGCTGCAGGATTTCGCCCGACACGTTCACCGTGATCTTTTTCGACAGGTCGCCGCCGGCGATCGCGGTGGCGACGTCGGCAATGTTGCGGACCTGCGCGGTCAGGTTCGAGGCCATGAAGTTGACGTTGTCGGTGAGGTCCTTCCAGGTTCCGGCGACCCCAGGCACCTGGGCCTGGCCGCCGAGCTTGCCTTCGGTACCGACCTCGCGGGCAACGCGCGTCACTTCCGACGCAAACGAATTGAGCTGGTCGACCATCGTGTTGATGGTGTCCTTTAGCTCCAAGATTTCGCCGCGGACGTCGACCGTGATTTTTCGCGACAGGTCGCCACGGGCCACTGCGGTGGTGACATTGGCGATATTGCGGACCTGCGCGGTCAGATTGCCGCACATCGCATTCACGGAGTCGGTCAGGTCTTTCCAGGTGCCGGCGACGCCGGGGACGATGGCCTGGCCGCCGAGCTTGCCGTCGGTGCCGACTTCGCGGGCGACGCGCGTGACTTCGGAGGCAAACGAGCGAAGCTGATCCACCATCGTGTTGATGGCTTCCTTCAGCTGCAGGATTTCGCCGCGGACGTCGACCGTGATCTTTTTGGACAAGTCGCCGTTGGCCACCGCAATGGTGACTTCGGCGATGTTGCGAACCTGGCCGGTGAGGTTATTGGCCATGGAATTGACGCTCTCGGTCAAATCCTTCCAGACGCCGGTCACTTCGGGGACCTGCGCCTGACCGCCGAGCTTGCCCTCGGTGCCGACTTCGCGCGCCACCCGCGTCACCTCGGAGGTGAACACGCTGAGCTGCTTGATCATGGTGTTGACGATGTTGGCCGACTGCAAAAATTCGCCGCCCAGTGGGCGGCCATCGACATCGAGCTGTACGGTCTGCAGAAGGTCGCCCTGCGCGACGGCGGCGACCGCGCGCGTCACCTCGCGTGTCGGCCACAGCAAATCATCGATCAGGGTGTTGACCGAGCCCTCCATGTCGGCCCATGAGCCGCTGGCAAGGCCGAACTTGACGCGCTGCCGGGTCTTTCCTTCGCGGCCGACGACCTGGCCGACCCGCTCGAGCTGTTGCGCCATCCGCTGATTGGCGGCGACGATTTCATTGAAGGTGTCGGCGATCTTGCCTTCGATGCCGAGATGATCGCCGGTCATGCGTACCGAGAAATCGCCGCTGCGCATCGCCTGCAGCGCGTGCAGCAATTCCTGCGAAGGGTCCGGCTTGCCGTTGGTGAAGGATTTGTCTTTGGCGCGACGTCGGGTGGATGGAGCGGCGGAGCCGAGATCACTCATAGCAATCCCCTGAAAGCGATTGCGCACCCGAATCGCACGGTGCGGGTCAATTTTTTGCGCAGCATCAAATCGCGCGGACGATTCCAAATCAAGCGAAATACCGGAGACCTTTCAGATATTTAGGTTCCCGGAAATTCGGAGCAAGAAGAACAATGCGGGTGTGGAACTTTTGTTCCCGAGGGCAAAATAATTGATTTAGCTCGCGGAACCCGATCTGCGCGGGCTTTACTGCCGCTTTTGGTTCGGCTTTCTCGGCGGGCGCGGGTTGTCGTCGCTTGCGCCTTGCGGGTCGAATTTGCGGGTCACCTTGTTGGCTGATTCGCTGATGTCGGCCAGCGAGCGGCGGCCTTCCTCCATCAACACGCCCGACTTCTTGTTAAAACTTTCGGCCAATTCTCTGATCGATTTTACCTTCTCGTACAGTTCGTCGGCATTTCCGCGCAAAAGGCCTGGCACGACGCGATCGATCTTCGCCATGGCGCCGTCAAAGCTTGCGAAGGCGTTGTCGGCCTTGCCGATGATGCTGTCGATCGCTTCGCCCTTGTTCGCCAGCGACGCCGTATAGGTCTCGAAATTCTGCAGCGTCGTTTTGACCGTCGATTGATTGCCGACCAGGATGCGGTCGACATTGTGCAGGGAGTCGCGGATCGATTCGGTCTCGCTCAGATCGGCGGTCAGGATCGGAATGCCGTCCTCATCCAGCGGCACCGGAGCCGCGGCCGCAGCACCGCCGACCAGCGATATCGCCGAAATGCCGGTCAGCCCCTGGGCCTCCAGGCCCACCACCGTGTCCTTGCGGATCGGGGCGCTGTTGTCCACCATGACCATGGCGACGATCTTGCGCGGGCTCTCGAGTTTCAGCGACATGATTTGCCCGACCTGAACCCCGTCGAAGTTGACGCTGCCGCCTTTGTGCAGGCCACTGAGAGAACCTTCGAACACGATGCGAAGCGGGCTCCGCTGCCTGATCTCGTGGATTTTCTGGAACCCGAGCAGGCCGATGAACGCCGCGGCGATCACCGCAAGCGTCGTGGACCCGATCATCCGATTGCTGGCCTTCATTATTGTCTCGGGGGCTGGCAGGCGAAGTGCCGAGTAAAGAGAGTCTAGGCGCACGTCGCCGTTTCATTTTACGGGCAAAGCCAAGCGAGCGAAAGGGGAGGCGATACCGGTTGACGACGGTTACGGCGCAATATCACCTGGTTGACGAGGACGTGCCGCCCAGCTTCAAAAAATCGGTTACGACCCGATTGAAATCGTCCGCCTGTTCAAGCTGTGGCAGATGGCCGGCGTTGTCGATCACGACCAGCCGTGAGCCGCTAATGTCACGAAGCAGACGCTCACCCGTACGTTCGGGCGGGCCAACCAGTTCGTCGTATTTCCCCCAAACAATGAGTGTCGGCGCTTTGATCGTACGCATCTCTTCCTCAGTCATTCCGCCGATCCCGCTAGCTCCGCTTTCAAGCAGCTTGGAAATTGTAAAAGCCGATCGCAATCGCAGTTCGAGGTTTTCATCGACCATCGCGTCCGTAACCAGAGACTTGTTGTGAAACAATATCCGGAAGAATTCCCGGGTCTCTTGGCGGGTTACACCGTTTTGGATTTGCCGCCAATGCGGGTCGCGCGGCGGCGGCGCCGCAGCCCCGGCTGGAAGCCTATAGGGCGGCATGTCGGAAAGTATGAGACGATCAACCGTATCCGGATAATGGATGGCGGTGTAGGCCGCGACGCCGGCGCCCATCGAGTTTCCGACCAGCGACGCCTTGGGTATTCCAATGACCTTCAGGAATTCGATCAGGAACTCCGACAGCATACCGGTGTGGTAATTCGCTAACGGCTTGTCCGACTGGCCAAAGCCGATTTGGTCGGGAGCGATGATCCGGAAGCTCGCCGCCAGAGGCCCGATGTTGGGGGCCCACCGCGAGCCGTCACCCCCGAGCCCATGCAGGAGCACCACAGGGCTGCCGTTGCCAGCCTCGAGGTAATGTATCTTGAAGCCGAGTACGGTCGCGTCCTTTTCGATGACAGAATGGGTTTGGGACGCTGCCGTGGAAGTCAGGCAGAAAAGCAGTGCAGCGCTAGTTGTTAGTCTGGAGATCATCGCGTGAGACCCTCTGCCGATGGTTCCTGCGCCCACAGGAGTACCGCGACAGCAAATCCGTAGCAAATTCTGCATCTGCCTCGGGAGCCTGCCATCGGGCGCACATTCGCGCGACCCGTTGGCTCGCAATGATAGGCAATCACGTCAGCGTCCATTCCTCGGCGCTGGCGCCGGCGAGCGCGCGGACGCGGGCTTCGTCGGCAGCTAGTTCCTGGGCGGGGCCGGAATAGACCACGATGCCGTCATCGAGCACATAAGCGTTGTCGGCAATTTCGAGACTCATGCGCGCGTTCTGTTCGACCAGCAGAACGGAAATGCCCTCGGCCTTCATCTGCTGGACGATGTGGAACACTTCGCGCACGATCAGCGGTGCCAGGCCTTGGGAAGGCTCATCGAGAATCAAAAGCCGCGGATTCAAGAGCAGCGCCCGGCCGATCGACAGCATCTCCTGCTCGCCGCCGGATAGCTGGCGGCCGCGATTGAGCTTGCGCTCCTCCAGGCGCGGGAAAAGCTTATAGATTCGCTCGATGGTCCACGGGCCGCCGCGCTCGAGCGGGACTTTGAGATTTTCCTCGACGCTGAGATTGGCGAAGACGCGCCGGCCCTCCGGCACATAGCCGACCCCCAGGGCTGCAACCCTAAAGGTCGGCCAGCGCGTGGTGTCCTCGCCGAAGATCGTGATCTTGCCTTCGCGCGCCGGCGTCAGGCCCATCAGGCTGCGCAGCGTCGTGGTCTTGCCGGCGCCGTTGCGTCCGAGCAGCGCGGTGATCTTGCCCTCGGCGACCTCGAGACTGACGCCATGCAGGATGTGGCTCTTGCCGTAATACGTGTGGAGGCCTTCGGCTGATAGGGCTGCGGTCATGCGGCATTGCCCAGATAGGCGGCCTGAACGGTCTCGTTGGCGGCGATCTCCTTCGGCGTGCCCTGCGCCAGCATGCGGCCCTGATCGAGCACGCAGATGCGATCGGCGAGATGAAACACCACGCGCATATCATGCTCGATCAGCACGATGGTGTAGTTGGAGTCGCGGTGCAGCCGGCGGATCAATTGGGTGATCTGAAAGGTTTCCTGGTCGCCCATGCCGGCGGTCGGCTCGTCGAGCAAAAGCAGATGCGGTTTTAACGCCAGTGCCATCGCGATCTCGGCGGCACGCTGATCGCCATGCGCGAGCTCGCCGACGAGGCGGTCGGTCTTGGCTTCGAGCGAAACCAGCTTGAGCGTCTCCTCGACGCTCGCGTGGACTTTTGCGGCTTCCGCGCGATTGATCCAGGGCCGCAACCGATAGCCGCCGGCTACTTCGGCGGCGACACGGACGTTTTCGAACACGGTGAGCTCGGGAAAAATCTCGGTGATCTGGAACGTTCGGGCCATGCCGAGCGTGACGCGCTCATGGGTCGAAAGTCTTGTGATGTCGCGGCCATCGAAGGTGATGCTGCCTGTGGTCGGCGGAAAAAATCCGCTTATCAGGTTGAAGAACGTGGTTTTCCCCGCGCCGTTCGGCCCGATGATCGCACACATTTCTCCCTTCGCGACATTCAGCGACACCTCGCGGACCGCGACGAGATTGCCGAACCGCTTGGTGACGTTGTTGATCTCGAGAACGTTCATGCCTTGCTCCGCTGGATGAAACCAAGCAATCCCCGCGGGAAGAACAGCACCACCAGCACGAACAGTAGCCCAACGAACGACATCCAGTTGACGGTGATGCTGGACAGATAATCCTGCAGCACCACGAACACGGTGGCGCCTAACAATGGCCCCCAAAAGCTTCGCATCCCGCCCATCACCGCCATCATCACGAAATCGCCGGACTGGCTGTAATGCAGCCCCCTCGGATCGGCGAAATTATTGACCAGCGCATAGAGCGCTCCGGCAAATCCCATGAAGAAGCACGATAGCGTGAACGCGATCCAGATGTGGCGCTCGACAGGAATGCCGAGGAAGCGGGAGCGGCGCTCGTTCTCGCGGATCGCGATCATGGTGCGACCAAACGGCGAGCGCAGGATGAATCCCATGGCGCCAACCGCCAGCGCAAAGCAGAACAGCACGAAGAAATAGAAATTGTTGGCGCTGGAGAGAATGTCGATCTTGAACAGGCCAAAGTCGAGCGGTTGACGCGAGAAGCCGCGCAACCCGTCGTCGCCACCGGTCAGTGAACTCCACTGGAATGCGATGTAGTAGAATACCTGCCCGAAGGCGATCGTCACCATGGCGAAATAGACGCCACGCCGCCGCACAATCAGCGTGCCGAGGATGCCGCCACAAAGCCCGCCCAGCAGCATTCCCGCGACCAGCGCCAGCGGCGTGCTCAGCGCCAGGAATTTCAGCGTTAATCCTGCGCCATAGGCGCCGAGGCCAAAATAGGCGGCGTGACCGAACGACAGCACGCCGGTAAATCCAAGCAGGAAATTCAGCGACATCGCCGCCAGCCCGAGCACCAGCACGCGGGTGGCGAGCGCGGTGTAGCCGCCGAGCGGGATCATCCAATAGGGGGCGAACAGCAAGGCTGCCCAGATCGCGGCCAGCGCGATCAGCTTACGGGTTTGCTCGGCACTCAACTCATCATTCCTTCTTCGCCGAACAATCCGCGGGGCCGCAACAACAGCACCACCGCCATCATGACGTAAATCACCGCCTCGCTGGCGGCGGGGAAAAACACCGCTGTCAATCCCGAGGCTACCCCGATCAGCAAGCCGCCCGCCAGCGTTCCCGGCAGGCTGCCGATACCGCCGACGATGATGGCGATGAAGCTTGGCATCAACAGGCCGGTGCCCATGGTCGGCTCGAGGCCGAGTTGGCCCGCGGCGAGCACACCAGAGAGACCGGCGAGAAAGATGCCGACCGCGAAATTAAGCGAGCGCAACATCTGCACATTGATCCCCAGCGCCGCGACCGTGTCGAGGTCGAGCGTGCCGGCCCGGATGCGAATGCCGAGCCGGGTGTAGCGCAGCAGACAAAACAACAGCGCCACCGCAATCATCACCACCGCGACCATGAACAGGCGATAGCCGGTGATGAAAAACAAATCGTTGCTCAGGGGTTGCGCCAGAAAGGCCGGAATGGTGACCGGCTTGCCTTGCGGGCCAAAGATAAATCGCGTGCCATCCTCGATCATGAAGGCGAGGCCGAAAGTGAGCAAAAGGCTATAGAGCGGATCGCGTCCGTACAGCGGCCGGATCAGCACGCGCTCGACGAGAAGCCCGATGATGGCGGTTAGTGGCGGCGCCAAAAGCAGCGCGCCCCAGAAGCCGATATAGGGTGTGATCGTGTAGGCGATGTAGCCGCCGATGACGAGAAACCCGCCATGGGCGAAATTGATGACGTTGCTCAAATTGAGAATGAGCGACAGCCCGAGCGCCATCAGCACATAGAAGGCGCCGATGATGAGCCCGTTGGTGACGTTAAACAGAAGCAGTTGCCACATAATTCACCATTAGAAACACCTGATCCGGGAGGATCGGCTCCCGGATCAGATAAATAACGGACTTTTTGTTCACGACGGCCACTGCACCGTGCAGCCGGTTTCGCCGACCGCCGGCGCGGTCTTGTCGCCGGGAACGACCTCGTCTACGCGGAATAGATCTTCCGGGTCGTCCTTGCCCTTTGACTGCGCCTCGCCGACAAAGGCTGATGTCATCAGCTGATGGTCGCCCTTGCGGTAATAGACCTTGTTCGGCTGCAGCTTGACGTCGTCCGGCAATTCAAAATTCTCCAGCGCGCCAGCGAGTTTTATCGCGTCGGTCGTCTTCTCCCGGTTGGCGACGAGGGCAAAGGTCATGGCCGAGGTGTAGCCGAACCAGTGCCGCGCGGTCGGCACGTTGCCGTTGTTGACCTTCCTGACATCGGCTGTGAATTTCTCGACGCCCGCAACGCCCGGCTGCTTCCAGTACCATTCGAACATCCAGATGCCGATGCGCGCCTCCGGCGGAAGTGCCGCCAGCGATTCCAATTCCTGCTGCGTTCCCGCGACATGGATCTGCTTGTCGAGGCCGAACTGCACGACCTGCTTGAGACAGTTGATCATGTCGGAGCCCTGCACCAACAGGATCATCACGTCCGGATTGGCGGATCGCGCCTTGATCAGATAGGCGGAGAAATCGGTGGTGCCGAGCGGTGTCAGCTCGTTGCCGGTGACGGTGCCGCCGAGTTTTTTCAGATCGTCGGTGCAGGCGTCGTACAGCGTATGGCCGAAAGCGTAGTCCGGCGTGATGAAATGCCATTTCTTGCCGTATTTTGAGAACAGCACGCTGGACACCGAATTGGCTTCCATCCGCGTGGTGTTGCAGACGCGGAACACATTCCACTTGCAATCCTTGCCGGTGATCGAATCGGTGTGGCCGCCGGACACGATGTGCAGGATCTTCTTTTCCGCGGTGACTTGCGCGATCGCGGCCGCAATGCCGGAATTGACGTCGCCGATCATGAAGTTGACCTGATCGCGCTCGATCAGCTTGCGCGCCTTCTGCACGCCGGTGCCGACGTCGTTGGCGGAATCTTCCACCAGCAGTTCGACCTGACGCCCCAAGATACCGCCCTTGGCGTTCATCTGCTCGACCGCGAGCTTGGCGCCCATCACCTCGTTGCCGGCGGGAGCCGCATAAACGCCGGTGAGGGGATCGACCATTCCGATCCGAATCGGCGTCTCGCCGCGCGCCTGGATGATGAAGGGCGAAGCCATTTGAAAGGCGCCGAGCGCCGCGGCGCCTTTTATCAGAGTGCGGCGATCGAATTTCGGGAGGAAAATCGGCGATGTCATGGGTTCGTCCCTCAGGGTCGTTGCGTTTCTTCGTGTTTTCCCGCGCCTCGTGCGTTGGGGCGCCAGGCGCGGTATCGTCCTTATGTTACGCCGGCCATTGAATCTTGCAGCCGGTGTCCTCGGCGGGGCCTGCGGCTTTCTCGCCCGGCACTGGATTTTTCACGCTGAACATGTTGTCCGCATCGCCCTGCGGCGGATGCGCCTCGCCGACGAACACGGTGCTCATCAGTTCGTGGTCGCCGGCGCGGTAGGAAGGCGCTCCCGGCTGCAGCGCGACTTCCGGCGGCAGCTTGAATCCGGACAGCGCATGCGCGAGCTTCGGCGCATCGAGCGTCTTCTCCTGGTTGGCGATCAACGCCAGCGTCTGCACCGACGCATAACCGAACCAGTTGCGCGCGGTGGCCGCGGCGCCCGTAATCTTCTTGATCGAGGCGTTGAACTCGGCGACATGCGGCACGCCCGGCTGGTCCCACCACCATTCCATGGTCCACCAGCCGACGCGGGCGCCATCGGGCACCGCGCGGATGCTTTCCAATTCGAACAGGGTGCCGCCGACGGCCATCTGCTTGTCGAGGCCGAACTGGACGAACTGCTTCAGGCTGGAAACCTGGTCGCCGCCGCCCATGACGTTGATCAGCACCTGCGGCCCAAAGGCCTTGGCCTGTATCAAATAGGCCGAATAATCCGCTGTGCCCAACGGCACCAGCGCGCCGGAGGAGGTGCCGCCCGCGGCTTTCAGCAGTTTTTCAAAACCGGCCTGGACCGAGTGGCCGTAGGCGTAGTCGGGGGTCAGGAAGTACCACTTCTTGCCGAACTTCTCCATCAAGGTGGTGGCAATGGCGTTGGCGTCCATGGTGGTGGAGTTGCAGACCCGGAACACGTTCCACGTGCAGTTGGCGCCGGTGATCGGGTCGGTGTGACCGCCCGAGACGATATGCAGCACCTTCTTTTCGCTGGTGACCTGCGCCATCGCGATGGCGATGCCGGAATTGACGTCGCCGATGATAAAACTCACCTGGTCGCGCTCGATCAGTTTTCGCGTTTTCTGCACGCCGGTGCCGACGTCGTTGGCGGAGTCTTCGACCAGGAGTTCGACCGGCCGGCCCAGAATGCCGCCCTTCTTGTTGATCTCTTCAACGGCGAATTTCGCGCCCACTACCTCGTTCTGTGCAATCGCGGCATAAACCCCGGTCAACGGATCGACCAATCCGATCCGGACCGGTGTTTCGCCTCGAGCCTTGATGATGAAGGGAAAAGAAAATTGCACCGCAGCAATCGCGGCGGTTGTTTTTAAGACGGTCCGCCGATCAACCGGCCAGGATCGTTGCGAGGTAACCATGCTGTCCTCCCAGACAAAGTGACTTGATCTTGATGGCAGGCATTCTTCGATGCCGTTATGGGCCCGGAGCGTAGCGCTTCCAGCCTGTTTTTGCCAATGACCCGGCCCGGGAAAACCCTGCGACCTTCGGCCTAGGACGTGCCTGGTGCACGCCGCGGATGCTGCGCTTTGCTATGCGTGCGGCGCGCTTTCTGCGCCGGTCGCCGCCGGATTGGCCGGCGGATGCGGCTTCTCGCCGCTATCCCCGAAGCGCTTCTTGGCGCGCTCGCGCATCTTCTGGAAGATGACGTAGAGCATCGGCACCACAAAGATCCCGATCGAGCTCGCGGCCAGCATGCCGCCAAACACCGCGGTGCCAACAGCCCTACGGCTGATCTCGGCGGCGCCGGTGGCAATCACCAGCGGCACGAGACCGAGAATGAAGGCGATCGAGGTCATCATCACGGCACGAAACCGCATTCTGGCACCCGATATCGCCGCATCTTCGATCGCGGCGCCGGCCTCGCGCTGCTCCTTGGCGAACTCGACGATCAGGATGCCGTTCTTGGCGGCCAGCGCGATCAGCACCACGAGCCCAATCTGGCCATAGAGATCGAGATTGAGCCCCGCAAGCTTGATGCCGAGATAAGATCCGAACACGCCGACCACGACCGATAACAGCACGGGTATCGGGATCGTCCAGCTCTCATACAGCCCGACCAGGAAGAGATAGGCGAACAGCACGGCGAGTGCGAGGATGATGCCGGTCTGGCCGGAGGCCTGCTGCTCCTGATAGGCGGTGCCGGTCCATTCGAAACTATAGCCCGCCGGCAGCGTCTTGTTGGAAATCTCCGTCATGGCCGCGAGCGCCGTCCCCGAAGAGACGCCCGGCGCCGGGCTGCCGTTCACGGTGATCGAGCGATAATTGTTGTAGCGGGTGATGACTTGCGGCCCGGTCACGATCTTGATGCCGGCGATGGAGCGGATCGGCACCATCTCGCCGGCGCTGTTGCGCACGTAGATCTGCCAGATGTCCGAAATGTCGGCGCGATTGGAGGCCTCGCCCTGAACGTTGACCTGCCAGGTACGGCCGTAGAGATTGAGGTTGTTGACATAGACGCCGCCGAGAGTGGCCTGCAGCGCAGTGAATATGTCGCTGATATTCAGCCCAAGCGCCTGCGCCTTGGCGCGGTCGATGTCGAGATAGACCGACGGATTGGTCGCCGTGAAGGTCGTGAACACGCGCGCCAGCCGCGGGTCTTGGTTGGCGGCGCCGATCACGCCGCTGGCGACGCTGCCCATCGTAGCGGGGTCCTGTCCCTCCAGCGCTTCGAGCTGGTATTCAAAACCGCCGCTGGTAGAGAGCCCGATGATCGGCGGCAGGTTGAACGGCAGCACGTTGGCCAGCCGGATCTGCGTGCCCGCGCCGAAGGTGCGCCGGATCAGCGCCTGCACCGAATCGGTTGCCGCCTTGCGGTCCGCGAACGGTTTTAGGCGCGCCACCATGAAGGCGTTGTTCGGTTCGGAGGCGCCGTCGAGCAGCGAAAAGCCGATGATCGAGAGCGTGTGCTCGACCGCCGGCATCTGCTTCAGCAGCGCTTCAACCTCCTTGGTCACTTCGCTGGTGCGCGCCACCGATGCGCCGTCGGGCAATTGCACCGAGATGAAGAAGGCGCCCTGGTCTTCTTCCGGCAAAAACCCCGTCGGGGTCAAAAGCGAGACGCCGAACGTGCCGCCCGCGAACACCAGCACCAGCAGGAGCGACAGCGCGGCGATCCGAACCAATCGGCGAACCACCGCCGCATAGCGGTCGCGGACCCAGTCGATGCCGCCGAGCACCCGTCCCATGATGCCGCGCCGCGGCCCGGTATGGCGCAAAAACACCGAGCACAGCGCGGGCGACAGCGTCAGCGCGTTCAAGGCCGAGATCACCATCGCCGCCGAGATCGTCACCGCGAACTGGCGGAACAGGGTGCCGGAGATTCCCGGAATGAAGGCAATCGGCACGAACACCGACAGCAATACCAGCGTGATCGCGATGATCGGCGCGGTGATCTGGGCCATGGCCTTCTTGGTGGCCTCGGCCGGCGGAAGATCCGGTTCCTCCTCCATCACGCGTTCGACGTTTTCGACCACCACGATGGCGTCGTCGACGACGATGCCGATCGCGAGCACCATCGCCAGCAGCGACACGGTGTTGGCGGAATAGCCGAGCGCCAGCAGCACGGCGAAGGCGCCGATCAGGCTGACCGGCACAGCCACCGCCGGGATCACGGTGGCGCGCAGATTGCCGAGAAACAGAAACACCACGATCACCACGAGGACGAAGGCTTCGCCGAGCGTCTTCAGCACTTCCTTGATGGTGTCGTTCACAAAAGTGGTGGAGTCATATTGCACCAGATAGCTCAGGCCCGCCGGAAACCGGCCCGACAGCTTCTGCAGCGTCGCCTGCACTGCGTTGGCCGTCTTCACGGCATTGGCGCCGGGCGCGAGATAAATGCCGATCGGCACCCCGGGGCGGCCGTCGATCCGCGACTCGCTGTCGAGATTCTGCGCGCCGATCTCGACGCGGGCGACGTCAGAGACCCGCAGCACCGAGCCATCCGGGTTCGCCCGCAGCACGATGTTGCCGAACTGCTCCGGCGTAGCGAGCCTGCCTTGCGTTTGTACGTTGAACTGGAATTGTTGCTGATCGCTGATTGGCCGCGCGCCGATGCGGCCGACCGGCGCCTGAACGCTCTGAGCGCGGATCGCGGCGATGACATCGGAAGGCGCCAGATTGAGGCTGGTGAGCCGCTCCGAATCAAACCAGATCCGCATCGAATAGTTCATTTTCGCGAACAGGCTGGCCTGGCCGACCCCAGGCGTGCGGGAAATCGCGTCGAGGACGTTGATGATGGCGTAGTTGGTGATGAACAGCGGGTCCTGCTCGCCGTTTGCGCTATAGAGCACGATGAACTGCAGGATCGCCGAAGACTTCTTCTGCACCACCAGGCCCTGCTGCTGGACTTCGGTCGGCAGTTGCGACAGCGCGGTCTGAACGCGGTTGTTGACGTTGACGGTGTTGATGTCGGGATCGGTGCCGAGCGCAAACGAAACCGTCAGGGTGTAGCTGCCGTCATTGCCGCTGGTCGACTTCATATAGAGCGAGCGGTCGACACCGACCACCTGCGCTTCCAGCGGCTGCGCGACGCTGCTCTCGACCACTTCCGCGGAGGCGCCGGGAAATACGCCTGACACCGTGACCTGCGGCGGGACGATGTCGGGAAATTGCGCCACCGGAATCTGCGATAGCGCGAGCGCGCCCGCGATGGTGATGACGAAGGCGATCACGATCGCGAGACGGGGACGGTCGACGAATACAGCGGATATCATTTGACGTTGCCCGCTGGTTTCGCCGCGCCGGCGGCGCTGCCGTCCGTCTGGGCACGGTCGTCGCCGGCGGCGGCCTTCATGCTGGACAGGATCAGAGGGCTCGCCGGTCCGGGCGAGACGGGCTGGCCGGGACGCACCCGCTGCAGGCCTTCGGCGATCACCTTTTCGCCCGGCGAGAGCCCGCTGATCACAGCGGCGATGGTGGAGGTCGACTGCCCGAGCTGGATCCGGCGCTGCTCGGCCTTGTTGTCCGGCCCGACGACGAAGACATAATCGCCCTGCTGGTCGGACAGCACGGCGGCGCGCGGGATCGCCACCACCTCGACCGGCTGCACGCCCTCCAGCAACACCGTGACAAACTCGCCGTCGGTAAGTTCTCGTACCGGACCGCCCGTGGTGGAAGGATCGTGCAGCGGTGGATTGGGGATCGCGCCGCGCACCGTCAAGGTATCGGTGCTTTGCGCGATCGTGTTGTCGACGAAGTCCAATTTGCCGGTCTGGTCATACGGGCGGCCGTCCGGCAGGCGGAGCTTGATCACGACCGCGTTGAAACCGCCCCGCGTCGCATAGCGCTCGCGCAGCTCCAGCCCCCGGCGCACCGAAACCGGAAAGATGACGTACATCGGGTCCTGGCTGACGATGGTCGTCAGCACGCCTGACCCGGGGCTTACGACGTTGCCCTCGGTCACCGCGGTACGGCCGATCTTGCCGTCGATCGGCGAGCGGATCTCGGTATAGTCGAGGTTGATCTGGGAAGATTGCACCTGGGCCTGGGCGGCCTGCACCTGGGCCTCCAGGCTGCGCTGGTTGGCGAGCGCGGCATCATAGGTCGATTGTTGGCCGGCCGGCCCGCTGAGCAGGATACGCGCCCGTTCGGTCGTCAATTTGGCGTTTTCCAATGTCGCTTGCAATTGCGCGACCTGCGCTTTTTTCGAGGCGAGATCGGCCTCGAACGGGCCGCGTTCGAGGTGATAGAGTTCGTCGCCCTTCTTGATCTCGTCGCCTTCGTTGAACAGCCGCTTTTCCAGAAACGCGGTGACGCGCGCGACCACGTTGACCCGATTGACGCCCTGTATTCTTCCGAGAAATTCGCTGGTTTCGGTAATCGGCCGCTTGGTCGCTTCAACGATGCCTACCGCCGGGGGCCCGCTTGCGGCGGGCTGCGCCCGTGATGCAGCGGTTACTCCAATGGCGATAGCGCCGGCGATCACAAAGCCGACAAGCACTTTTGCAAGAGGCATTCGACGCCCTCACCATCATCGGAAGGTAAATCCTAGCATGGTTCGGTTCGACGGATCACCGGAATTGAATTTCTAATTGGAGGGAACAATTCGGACG
>Ga0209526_10000465_pt1 | contig 26432 bp, 24 predicted proteins | sample JacPinW_OM2H0_M1_FD_188566 | JGI IMG/M metagenome (GOLD analysis project Ga0209526, IMG submission 188566) | Forest soil microbial communities from Algoma, Ontario, Canada - Jack Pine, Ontario site 1_JW_OM2H0_M1 (SPAdes) (version 2) | ecosystem: Environmental > Terrestrial > Soil > Boreal... | reverse complement strand
CGGTAATGCTTGCGGTGGGCCAGGCCGGTGAGTTCGATGCTGCGCCCCATATTCACGGGATTGATTGCGGAGGTCGCGAGCTGGTACATCCGAGCATTGCGCCGAGCGATGATGGCAGCGGCGATCAGTGTCATACCTCGGCAGACCATGTCGACCGGGATCACATCGAGGCATTTGCGTTCGTTGGTGGGAAGCTGCCGAAAATTCGTGCCGAGCAAATACGACAGCGGCCCGGAAGTATTGATGCCCTCGTTCCATCCCGCGAATGGTGAGCGCGCCGAGCTTTCGACGATCGACGGGCGTACGATAGCAATCGGCAAATCCCGTCCGTGGCGAGCCAGGATCGACTCACCCAAACTCTTCGTGAATGTATATGTGTTCGGCCAGCCCAGATGCTGCGCGCGCCGCAGTCCTACACGTAGCAGGCGATTGCGCGCCCAGCGCACGCGATTGCGTTTTAAAACGCCGTCCAACTCTTCCGCAGGTACCGCAGACGGATCTCCGGCACGGCCCAGCGCCTGTCGCCGCAATGCGCGATTCAGCTCCGGGCTTTCCGCGCGCACTTCAATACGCCCAATCATTTCGCGGAGGGAATCAATTTCCCGTTGCGCATCGAAATTCGCATCCTGCGCGGGATTGTAATTGTCCTGCAGTTCCTCGTCGACGCGGCCATCGCGCATGCCGACCACGTAACAGGTGGAAAGGTGCATTAAACCTGCATGGTTACATTTGCGCAGAAAATCGAGGAGGTGCACGGCGGAATCAACATTGGAGGCCAGCGCTTCTCGCAAGTCGGGATTGAAGTCGGTCAGCCCCGCGCTGTTCACGATCAGGTCTAGCGATTTTGCCAACCTTGCTTGCGTCGCGTCATCTAGTCCCAGTCCGGGTTGGCTAACGTCGCCTTCCACGACTTCCACTTTCTGCCTTAAAAAAGCGCCGAGCTGCCGGCCGTGGCGCGCCTGCAGCGTGTCGAAAGCCGGTGATTCCTCGATGATTTTCTCAAAGCGGCGCTGGGCGGAGGTGGTGCGATTGCGCCGGATGAGCAGCGTGACTTTGCCGATGCCAGGAACATTCTCGAGCAGGTCGACCAGCCACACCTTTCCGATGAAACCGGTTACTCCCACCAACAAAACGTGCCGGTTCGTCAGCGTTTCTCGGACCGCGAGCCGCTCGACTCGGGGAACGTCGCCGAGTGCCGCCACTGCTCGTCCGACTGCCGGCGCAGGACGGGCTGCAGTTTGCGTCGCTGCCTCCAGAGTGGACTGCTTCCAACCGAGCCGTGAAACCAATTTCTCAGGTAGGACGCGTCCGTCTGTCGAGCCACTGGCAATCCACGCCAAAGGTCCGCGTGGCCGCACGACCGGAGAAAGCAGCCGCCCCGTGGCGTAGCCGTCGCGAAATTCCAATCGATTAGCGACAAACGAGGTGATGCCGAAATGATTTGCCAGGGGCCTGAGCACGCTTTCGAGAAGCTGACTGACCAGCACGATCTCCTCACCATTGCGCACGGCTTCCAGTAGGTTCTCGACCGCTTCGCGCCGCAACTGCGGTTTGAGCACATAGTGGAAGTATTCCTCGCCGAGCAGGTCCAGCCGATCCTGGCTGACACCGCGAAGCAACGTGTGCAGGAATCTGGTGGCGAAAGTGCGGCTTGCCCCATAGGCGAAAGGCCGCGAGAGCGCCATTGCGGCCATGCCAAGCCGCCGGGCCCAGCGCTCCGAGAAGCTCTGGGAATTCCAGGTGAAAAAGCCGACCAGCCGCATGGCGCCCACTTCGAGCAGCGAGCCTTCAACGCGCCAATAAGTCACGCTTCGCGGCCGAGCCGGCCCCGGAGGGTCTTTCAATTTGGCTATGGTTTCCGTCATACCAACAAACGATTATCGGGCAAACACACGCACGGCAGCCATCCCGAATGTTCCGGACGCCCGAATACTCCGGATAAAAGATGTGGGCACGTGATTGAACGACCTGGAGGAGAGCACCCCGAAGCCCCGCCTCCGCACCTGGGCCAATCGTCCCCGACGTAGGTGAGCGGTCACCTAATTGGGAAAGTAGCATCCTCGGCGGGTTCTCGCAAGAACCGCGGAGGTTCGGGGGCAGGCCAGATGCCGGGGTCGCCAAAAGACCCGAGACAAGCGCGACTAGTGGCGTTAAACGCCCCAGCCGTAGCGCTCGGCGTGCTCGAGCGTGCGTTGCATTTCCTCCCGGAGCATTTCCGTGAACTCAGAGCCGGTGATCGTGCGCGTACCAGGCCCGGCGATATCCGGGGTGCGGTAGCCGCCGCTCAGGACGCGCAGCAATGATTGCTCTACCCAGTCCGCTTCCAGCGACAGGCCGAACGCGTCGCGCAGCATCATGGCCGCGCTGAGAATCGAGCCAATCGGATTTGCCGTATCCGTGCCCGCCAGTGAAGGCGCGGAGCCATGAATCGGCTCAAATAGCGGTGCACTTGAGCCAAAGCTGGCAGACGGAATCACGCCGATCGATCCGGCCAATGCAGCGGCCGCGTCGCTCAAGATATCGCCAAACATATTAGTGGTGAGCATCACGTCAAACTGCGATGGCCGCAGGGTAAGCTGCATGGCGGCGTTATCCACGTACATGTGCTCGAGCCGGATTCCGGGGTACGCAGCGCTCATGGCTGTGACGGTGCGGCGCCAAAGCTGGGAACTCGCCAGAACGTTGGCTTTGTCCACCGAGCAAACGCGGCGCGCGCGGCTTTCGGCGCGTGCAAAGGCGAAAGTTGCAATACGATCAATCTCGTACGTCGAATACGACTCCGTATCGAAGGCGCGCTCCACACCATTCTCGACTGCGCTGCCGCGCTCGCCGAAATAGATGCCGCCGGCAAGCTCGCGCACGATTTCGAGGTCCAAATCACCCAGCCGATCGGCCTTTAGCGGCGAAATTCCGCGCAGCGGGTCCAATAGCTTCACCGGGCGCACATTGACGTAAAGCCCGAGCCCTTGGCGTAGGGCCAACAGTCCGCTCTCCGGGCGTTTGCCTACAGGGAACGAATCCCACTTGGGTCCACCAACGGCACCGAGAAAAACTGCATCGGCTTTGTGGCACGCGTCGAGGGTGGCGTTGGGAAGCGGCGTCCCCACGGCATCGATCGCGGCGCCGCCAACGGGAAATTCAGCAAACTCAAACTGGTGATGGAACTCGTGCGCGGCTTCGCGGAGCACGGTAACCGCGGCCCGAGTCACTTCCGGGCCGATTCCGTCTCCTGGGAGCAAGACAATGGTCTTCTTCATGGCAACAACCCCGATCGAGAAAATCGTAGCACTCTGGGCCGCTTTGCGAATGAATTGCAGCGGACCCACCGGCGAACTCTCACTGGGCCGCGCGAAGAGCTTACTCTTTCTGAAAGCTCAAGCTGGCGATGCTGCTTCGGCTGCGACGGCCACGGCTCCACGGCGAATCACTTCATGAGCAATGGCTACCAAGTCGCGCTGCCGAACATCTTTTTGTTGGTCGGCGAGAGCGGTGACCCGGCGGTAGACCTCCGCGAGCTCCGCGTCGCTCGGCTCGTAGCCCAGATCGCGCAGGCTCAAGCGCAATGCGTTGCGCCCGGAATGCTTTCCAAGCACCAGGGACCGCGCGGGGACTCCGACCGTTTGGGGCGAAATGATTTCGTATGTCAGAGGGTTCTTAATAATACCATCCTGATGGATTCCCGCTTCGTGTGCAAAGGCATTCGCGCCAACCACCGCTTTATTGGGTGCTACAACGGCCCCGGTGATTTCTGAAAGCATGCGGCTCGTCGGGAAAAGCTCCTCAAGGCGAATGCCTGTCGCGACTCCGAAGCTTTCCTTGCGGACGGCAAGGGCAACCACCACTTCTTCCAATGCCGCGTTGCCGGCGCGTTCGCCAATGCCGTTGATAGTGCATTCAATCTGGCGAACGCCGGCGCGAACCGCGGCCAGCGAATTGGCGACAGCCATGCCAAGGTCATCGTGGCAATGCGCGCTCAGCGTGACACCCTGGGGATCGCCCAAATACTCGCGCACCTGGCGGAACATCGCGCCGTATTCTTCAGGCACCGCGTAACCAACAGTATCCGGCAGGTTTAAGACGGTGGCTCCGGCGTCGACCGCTGCACGGCACACCTGGCACAAAAACTGAATATCGGTGCGGCCGGCGTCTTCGGCGGAGAATTCCACTTCGGCAACATGCTGCCTGCCGAAACGGATCATCGACGCGATAGCTTCGAGCGCCTGCTCCCGCGACATATTCAGCTTGACGCGAAGATGCAGATCTGAAGTGGCCAGAAAAATGTGCAGCCGCGGGGCTGCCGCGGGCTCCAGAGCTTCAATCGCCGCGGCGACGTCGTCCTTCTTGGCACGGGCCAGGGCGGCAATGGGCACGTCGCGTACTTCCTTGGCTACTAGGCGCACCGCGTCGAGGTCTCCACGCGAAGCGATTGGGAAACCCGCCTCGATGACGTCAACACCGAGCTTGGCCAACTGCCGCGCCATGCGAATTTTCTCCGCCGTGTTCATGGAGAAGCCCGGCGATTGCTCGCCGTCGCGCAGGGTCGTGTCAAAAATACGTACGGAGTCCATAGAGTCTCCCAACTATAGGTAAACAGAGCGGACGCTGTGGGTCAAATTTATCTTTATTCTGCTTTTGATAATCCTGCCTTATACTTAGCAGCGGCTGGAGGCCCGGTGGATCTCGGCGAATTGCAGGTATTTCTGATGGTAGCCAAGGAAGGCAGCTTTTCGCGTGCCGCGGAACGCCTGTACCGCACCCAGCCGGCCATTAGCCTGGGTATTCGCAAACTGGAAGATTCGCTGGGCCAGCCCCTGTTTGTTCGCGGGTCGCGGCCTGTGCGCCTCACCGATGCCGGCGTACTGCTTAAGGAGTATGCGGAGCGTCTGCTGAACCTGCGCGATGAAGTAAAGAAAGGGCTTAGCGAGCTGGAAGGCCTGAAGCGCGGCGAGCTGTCCCTCGGCGTGAACGAAAGCTCGATTCACGCGCTACTGCCCGCTCTTTCCAAATTCCGCGAAATGCATCCCGGTGTGCAGGTGCGTGTACACCGCATGTTTTCGCGAGACATTCCCCACGAAGTGCTGAACTACCGACTTGACGTCGGTGCCATTTCGTTTGTGCCTCGCGATACGCAGTTGCAAGCCACGGAAATCCTAAAGGACGAGCTGACGCTGGTCGTGCCGCTAAAGCATGCGCTGGCCAAGCGCCGGGAGGTGGACGTCGAGGATCTTGGCAATGAGACGTTCATCGGGCACATTGTGGAATCGCCGTATCGCCGCCGGGTGATCGAGCTTTTTGCCAGGAATCGCACCACGCTCAACATGCCGATCGAAATGCCTACCATTGAGAGCATGAAGCGCTTTGTGCAGATGGGCATGGGGGTAGCCATCGTCCCGCGGATGTGTGTGCAATGGGAGATTGAGCGCGGCTGGATGAAAGAAATAAAAGTGCGGCAACTGAGTCTGCCACGCCACGTCTACATGGTCTCGCGTCGCGGTGCACGGCTTCCGCATGCGGCCGCGGAGCTTATGCGCATCCTGCGCAACGGGGAATAATCCGTTCTCGCGTAACCGCAAGGCGTGCGTCCACACCGATTCTTCGGTATCCTGCAAATGCGGCAGACATCGGACGCAATTAATGACTAGCGGATTGGCCATCCTCGCCATTGGTTTCTTTCTCGGGATGCGGCATGCCACCGATCCCGACCACGTCATCGCGGTTTCGACGATTGTCAGCCGCGAGCGCTCCGTCTCTAAAGCGGCATTTATCGGAGTCTTGTGGGGCTTGGGCCATACACTGACGATTCTTGCCGTGGGCGCGGCTATCATTCTATTTGGGCTGGCAATTCCAGCGCGCCTGGGCCTCACCATGGAATTCTGCGTGGGCCTGATGCTGATCCTGCTGGGCGCGCTGAATCTTACCGGCGCGACGAAATGGATTAGTCAGAAGTTCTCTCCCGCGCATGCGCCGGTCACCGGTAAACACGCACATATTCACGAGCACAACGCGAAGTTGCACTTCCACCGGCATTCGCATGCTCCGGAAAGCGAGCACCACGCGGAGAGCCTCGCGCCGCCTGTGCTCGAGAGATCGTTCGCGGGACTGAGCCTTTATCAAGCCCTCCGGCCTCTGTTTGTGGGGATCGTACACGGTCTCGCGGGCTCTGCCGCCGTGGCGCTGTTGGTGCTGAGCGCCATTCGCGAACCGAAGTGGGCCGTGCTCTACCTGCTGGTTTTTGGCGTCGGCACTATCGCCGGAATGATGCTGATCACCAGCGTTATCGCGCTGCCCTTCTCTTTCGCAGGGTACCAATTCGCTTGGCTGAATCGCACCCTGGTCACCGGCTCAGGAATCTTGAGCCTGGCCTTCGGCGTATTCGTCTGCTATCAAATTGGCTTCGTCAACGGCTTGTTCACCGCGCACCCCAACTGGAAACCGAGCTAAGCGCTAACCTATCCGATCGTTTTTTCCTGGCAAACACATTATGGTTGCCAGCATCGTCGCACAGTGAGTTTCCGCATCACCTTTGCGCACATACACATCCGCAGCGCAAGTCTTGAGGGTGCTGCCCGAACGCACGACGTGAGCACGCGCGATTAGCTCGTCGCCGGCTGCCGGGGCTAGAAGATTGATCTTGTATTCCACAGTCAGGACAGAAGAATCGCCGGCAGCAGCGTATAGGCAGCATAGCCGCATGCGCTGTCGGCAATCGCTCCCGAAACACCGGCATGGAAATAGTTATGCTGCTGCGTAAGCTCGGCGCGGTGTGCCACGCGAATTTCGACGCGACCCGGCTGCAATTGGGCGATGCGCGAACCAAGGTGCTTCATTAGTCCCTGCCGCTCAAAACTGTCCAGAACTCGCTGGGCAAAGTCGAGATGCACGCCTTGAAAAGGAAGCTCTTTGACCATGCGCGCGAGTATAGCCACAGCCTCAAGAAATTCCCAAATTGGGAATTCCGACTATTTTATTATTCCTGTTAGGTTAACTAAATAGCTTGACTATAAAGGAAGAACGCCGTATCTTGCCATCCGGCCCCTCTCGGAACTGATTTACCGTCGTTTTCTTCGTTCTGCCAAGGAAGAGTTATGGCCCAGCAAGCGCCCCTTTCTTCACAGCCGGCCGCTGTGTCGAAGATCCTCGGCATCTTGCGGCTGCTTCTTCTGCAGGCTTCTGTCGCCGCCGCTGCCGCTGCGCAAACTCCTCCGCAGCAATATGTTTTCGGTTCCGTCCCCGTCACTGCCGCAACGTCGCAAGTGGTCGCGTACGCGAAGAACGGGCAGAATGGAACTCTTTCCGCGGTCAGCGGCTCGCCGTTTGCCGATAGCCTGCAGGGCGGCGCGATGGCTGTCGATGGACTGGGCCGCTTTCTTTTCGTCATCAATCCCAGTACCAGCAACATCTCCATGTTCCAGATCAATCAGGCCACTGGAACCCTCGTAGAAGTGCCGGGCTCTCCTTTTTCCACCGGCCCGACCGAAAACCCAAACATGGCCGCTATTTCTCCGGTGTGTCTGGCGACGGAAAAGTCCGGCCAGTTTCTCTATGTTGGTTATCGATTCGGAAATCTCGTCAATCGGGGCGCCATCAACGAGTATCTGATCGACGCTGCCAATCGCCAGATCGTCCCGCTCTCCGGACAACCAACCACGGATATCGCGTCAGCGCCGATCGGAATGGTTACCGACCCGAGAGGCCTTCACCTTTACGTCGGGTTGGGCCTAAACGCGTGGACGGGAATGCAGGATGCGGGTACCAACGTCTATTCCATCGATCCCGTTAGCGGGACGCTCGGGTTCACGGGCACGGCGGGTAATGCCATTTCCGCAGGGCATGGCATCGCCATAGATCCCCGGGGACGCTTCTTTTTCGATGACTGGGGAACAACACTTGGAACGATTGATAGCGCGCTGATTTCGCCGGCGGACGGAACCGCCCTCACCGGAATCTCCAGCGTAAGCTCCGCAAGCCAAATTCCGGGCGCGATGCTGGCTGACAGCAGCGGCAACTTTCTCTATGTCCAGCAAGGCTTTGCGCCGGTGGTCTATGCAATTGACCAGACAACGGGTGCGCTGGCGGTTCCCCCGGCCGCTGTCGCGGCTTTCAGCTTTAGCCCAGGCAGCGCTGCCGCCGATCCTCTCGGTCCGTACATCTACTCGTTGCAGCAGGACGGCGTTCACGGGTTTCTCGTCGATACTCAAAGCGGCGCTCTCTCCGAAGTGCCCGGCTCCCCGTTCGGAAACAGCGTCGCGCAAGGGACGCTTGCTATTACAGGTGCGCGGATACAGGCAGTCAGCGGACCGGTTGCGGCGATCTTTCCTGCGTCGGAAAATTTCGGAAGCCTCACGGTTGGACAATCCAGCAATTCCAAGCTCGTTACGCTCACGAACACTGGCGATCAGGCGCTCAGCCTCAATTCCATCAACATCACGGGCGCCAATCCTTCTGACTTCGTTGCCACTCCCAACTGTTCTCTTCCAACTGTTCTTTTACCAAACGCTACCTGTAGCGTTAGCTTGGTTTTCTCGCCGACCGCCGCGGGCGCACGCCAGGCAAGCTTGGCCGCCGCAAACAATGCGCCCGGCGGTCCGCAAACGATACCGCTCAGCGGCTTTGGCGCCGCTCCCATTCCCGGCGTCACTCTAGCGCCCGGCAGTCTTGCTTTCGCGACCACTACACAGGGAAGCGCCAGCCTAGCGCAGACCATCACCGTGACCAGCGCGGGCACGGCAACGCTGCACATTTCCTCGGTGCTTCCAAGCGGCGCAAATCTGGCGGATTTCCAGGTCACGAGCGCTTGCTCCGGCGCTTATCCCGTCGCCTCGACCTGCAACATTGCTGTGACTTTTTCCCCGTTGGGCGCTGGCCAACGCACCGCGAACTTGACCATCAACGATGATGCTCCCGACTCTCCACAATCAGTGCAGTTGAGCGGCACAGGCGCAGCACCACCACCCGGAACTCCGGTCGTTAAACTAACGCCAAACAGCGTCTCCTTCGGTACAGTCACGCAAGGCGCGGTCGTGGGCGGTCAGGTCATTACGCTCACAAGTTCCGGGACCGGGCCGTTGCACGTTGCTTCCGTAGCTCTCGGCGGGACGAACTCGAGCGACTTTAGCTTGACCAACAACTGCGCAGCCGCGGCCTATGCCGTCGGTGCTAATTGCACCATCGGGGTGTCGCTCTCACCGCGCGTAACCGGCACGCGATCCGCATTCATCACAATCACCGATGACGCGCCCAACTCTCCGCAGGCGATCGGCATCAATGCCACGATTAATGCCGCCCTTGCGATTTCGCCCGCGGCGCCAGGCTCAAATTCCGTTACTGTGACCGCAGGACAAACCGCAGCCTTCAACATGCAACTAACGCCCGGGACCGGTTTCGCCGGCAGTGCTTCCTTTGCCTGCGCAGGTGTCCCGGCGGCGGCCACATGCACCGCGCCGAACGTGCAATTCGCCGGCGGGAACTCCATTTCTTATGTGGTCAGCGTATCCACCACGAAGGGGACGATGATTGTGGCTCCGCCGCACCCGCCGCAACTCCCTCCGTTCGTTTGGTTGCATGTTTTCTCGATGGCGGCCTGCTGCGGGATTGTTGTGCTGCTGCTTCACGCCTCCAAACTGCGCGTCTTGCGCCCTCTCGGGGGATCGCTGCGCGTGGCGGCGTTCGCGCTGCTCGCGTCACTCTGCGTGATCGAGGCCACAGGATGTGGCGAGGGCGCAACCAGCGCGGGCCTACAGAGCATTCCCACGCCGCGTGTGATTGGCACGCCGCAAGGGACTTCCATCATCACGCTGACGCCCTCGGTGACGACGTCATCCGGCACACCCCTGTCAGGCATCGCGCCGATTCAATTCACTCTCACGGTGCAATAGGCTTCGCGGCGCCGATTCCCTGGCTCTCTAGTGCGCGACCGATATACGGTAGATTACTGCGGCGCCATCATCCGATACCAATAACGAGCCATCCGGTGCGACGGTAACGCCTACCGGGCGTCCATACACTGTGCCTGAAGAAGGGTCGGGGACAAGTCCGGTCATGAACGGAACCGGATCGGCCGAAGGTTGCCCGTTTTTGAACGCCACAAAGGCAACTTGATATCCCGCACGTGTCGAGCGGTTCCAGGAGCCGTGTTCGGCAACGAATGCTCCACCGCGATAGCTCTCTGGAAATTGCTTCCCGATGTAGAACGCAAACTGCAGCGGCGCGACGTGCGCACCCAGCAGCACGTCCGGCACAACCGCTTTCGCGACGAGTTCCGGGCGCTGCGGCTTGACGCGCGCGTCAACGTTGTCGCCAATATAGCTATACGGCCAGCCGTAAAAACTGCCCTCTTTCAGTGATGTGAAATAATCCGGCGGCAAGTTGTCTCCCAATTCGTCGCGCTCATTCACCGTTGTCCATACCTGGCCTGTCACCGGTTCCAGCGCCACGCCCACAGGATTCCGCAGCCCGGTTGCAAATTGCCGCGCGTTTTTTCCGTCCGGATCGCAAATCGTAACCGCCGCTCGAATCGGCTCTTCACCGGGACTAACATTCGACTCCGATCCGACGCCGACGAACACATGCTTGCCGTCTCTCGAGAAAACTACGGAGCGTGTTTCGTGCCCGCCGCCCGGCAGGGTCAGCAGGTGCTCGGCTTCGCCTAATCGCTTCGACGTCTTTGGGTCGTATTTAAAGCGCACGAGTTCCCTCATTAACCCCACGTAGACATAGTCATCATGAAAAGCGATTCCAAATGGGCGCCGCAAGCCTTCCGCAAAATTCTCCCGCGCGGTGGCGCCGCCCGAATTCTGCGGGTCGCGCAGTATGACAATCTCTCCTGCACCCATGTCCGACAGAAAAATGTCCCCGTTCGGCGCAACCGTCAACCACCGTGGCACTTTGAACTTGCTCGCGAAAACATTGATCGTGAATCCCGCCGGCACAGTGGGGAGAAACCCTGCCGGGGGACTTACCTTACTGGGCGAATTGGCTGAGGACTTCGTGGCATACGGCGGCGGAAGCTGTGGCTTTTTTCCGTGTGTCACTTGGCCCGAAAGCATGGCTGGAGAATAGAGCAGAACAAAAACATACAAGAGAACCCGAATTCGCAGGCGCATCAAAACCCCCTCAGAGTTATGGCGCCCTTAGCATGCCCTATCTCCCCCTCCTTTTCTAGTTTCCGAGGTAGTATCCGACTGACTACACCGTGTTTCACAATCCGCCTGCACTTCGCTAATGTGGACGATGCGTTCGTCCGGCGGGTGCCGGATCATTCGATCCACAATCAAAGCGAGGAACGATGAAAACGATTTCCAGTGTTCTGTGCCTTGTGGTTCTCGCCGGCGGTGTCGCCACCGTACGAGCCCGAAACGCGGCCGCTTCCAAACCCATCACGGTGGAAATTAAAGATGCTCAGGGTCAAAATGTCGGAACCGCCGTGCTCAGCGAAGCCCCGCATGGAGTGAAGATCAAGCTGGACGTAAAGGGCTTGCCGCCGGGCGAGCACTCTCTGCACATCCATCAAAACGCCAAGTGCGAAGCGCCCGACTTCAAGTCCGCCGGGCCGCATTTCAACGGCGCTTCCGGCCACGCCGAACACACCGGTCTACCGGCTGGAGACATTCCAGATTTTTCGCTGATCGTGGCTGCCGACGGAACCGGCCATGCGATAGTAGTTGCGCCGAACGTCTCGCTGGGAACTGACGAGCATTCCGTCTTCAGCAACGGTGGAACCGCTATCGTGATTCACGCCGTCGCCGGCGGGACTTCCAGCGCCGCGCCTCCGCGCATCGCATGCGGCGTCATCAGCAAGCCCGACTAGCGCATCATCCAACGTCGCGACGCCGGCGTATACTTCAGTAGCAGCGTTGTCGGGCGTGGTTGTACATGTTCACTGCTTCGCCTGTGAGGATTTCTCCGGAGTACACCTGTGCGCAGTACCACTATCGGCCGCACCTTAAGCATCGCCGCCATTGTCGCTTTCTTCGCCTGGAACGCTGTCCGCTCTATCGGCGCCCGACCCGCTGCTGAGCCGCACTACCCTTTCCCTAAGCCGACGCTGGACGGGCCGTTGGCCGCCAGCAAGTCTCAAGAGACCGCCGTTCTCGCCGGCGGCTGCTTCTGGGGTGTGCAGGCCGTCTTCGAACATCTCAAAGGCGTCCGTTCAGTGACCGCAGGCTACTCCGGTGGCCGCATCAATTCACCGAGCTACGAGATGGTGAGCAGTGGGCTCACCGGCCATGCGGAATCTGTGAGCATCGCATTTGATCCGTCGCAAATTTCGTTCGGACAGATCCTGATGATCTTTTTCTCCGTGGCGCACGATCCTACACAAGTGAATCGGCAAGGTCCCGACGACGGTACGCAATATCGTTCCGCGATTTTCTATTCCAGCGAGGACCAGCGGCGTATTGCCGCTGCCTACATCGAACAGCTCAATGCCGCCAAAGTTTACCCCAGGAACATTGTCACCGAGGTTGTATCGTTCAAATCGTTCTTTCGCGCCGAGGACTATCACCAGGACTACTTGCAGACTCACACCGACCAACCGTATATCGTCTACAACGACCTTCCCAAATTAGAGCACCTGAAAAAGCAATTCCCCGACCTGTACCGTAACTAAGCGACGATTGACTGATGTACGCGGGCGAAGCAACTAGGCAGAACCGGGACGCTCCGTTACTGCGCCGCTAGGTGCTCCAGGTAACGCCGTCTTCGCTCCGCCGCGTGCCTCACCCTCGAGCAGCGCTTCCAATCGGTCATACGCGTAAATTGTCGGCGCATGATTCTGCATCAAACCGCCTGTGTCCGCGGTCGGCCCATAGTTACTGTGTAAATCACGCCCCAGCATCCGGAGCATGGCCATCTGCTGCCCGCGATGATGCGACGTGTGCGTCAGCCGCCGTGTTAGCACCCAGGCCCGGGAACGCGTGACGTCGAAAAATTTCGTGTCTTCGTCGAACCAGCTCTCCTGCTTTGTGCGTAGCGCCTCCAGGCGCTTCCCGCTGCCTTCGGCATAGCGCTTGATGAATTCCAGCCGCGTCTCCTGTGTCGGCAGCGGCGGCGCGCCCACATCGATTCCAAGCATGGTGCGAAACCACAGATCCTCGCTCACACACTGATGTACCATCTGCTCCCGCACGCTACGCCCTCGCCAGTCATCGGCTCGCGGACGAACAGGCAAATCTTCGTCGCGAAACTCGCTCCATACGCTGAGCACTTTGACGCGCTCGGTTTCATACGTCTCGACCAGGAACTCGTAGCGCATGTTCACCTCCGCAGCTTACCTTCGCGGCGTATCTCCCTCCGTCAGTACGATGGCGTCAATGCGGCAAAGTTGCAGAAAATAAAAAAGAGGGCGAGCCTCTGGCCCGCCCTTCGTCACTCTATTGCGAATTTTGTTGCGCGTTACCTTCTGCAACTGCGACTAACCGTTTTTACATCCGTCACCGTCAAGTGGCCGTGCTCGTTCGGATTGTCTTGTGTCTTCTCTTTGGCCTTTTCCTTGGCGTCGTGCATTTTTTCGTGGTTTACCGTGCCGGTTACCCGCACCGTGTGGCCTACATAGTCGGCCAGGTTGGCCCGCTCGCCTTTGAGTTCCCAGGTCGAGCCATTATCGGCCACGAGCTCGTACTCGTCTCCTTCCTTTTGCAGGCAGCCCGTCAGTTCACGAACTTTGCCCCGGTTGTCGTCGCGGTCCTGCCCGGTGTGATTCGCAAAACCTGCCGCTGGCAGCAGCGCCAATCCAGAAAAAGCGAAAAAGCTCAATGCTAATTTGCTTCTCATTCGTTTACTCTCCTCGTGAGGAGCCTCGGTTCCGGCGCTCCTCCCTTGCAAAATTGTTCCACCTCCCAGGCCGGCACGACATAGGGACAAACACCCATCCTTCCGCAAATCAGGCATTACTCGACCCTGCATCGTAGACCATTGCAGACAAAGGGGTTACGCGCTTCGGCGTGCTGCTGGCCTGCCCGTTCGCAAAATCCTTGACTTGCGTCGCGGCCCGGAGTATCACCCTTTCACGCGTACCAGCTTCCCCTCAACCAACGGTGCGCGCACGTCCAAGCTCTCTGGAGGTTCTCCAATGGCAGCAAATGTTCGTCCCATTCCCGAAGGCTATCATTCAATCACCCCGCAGCTCACTTGCCGTGACGCCGCCCGCGCGATCGATTTCTATAAGGAAGCCCTTGGCGCCAAGGAGATTATGCGCATGGCCGGTCCCGGCGGTCGGGTGATGCATGCTGAGATGCAGATCGGCGACTCTCGCTTTATGATCGGCGACGAGTTTCCCGGGATGTCCGTCGCGCCCACAGCATCAACCCTTCATTCTTATTCGTTGTTCGTTTATACCGATGACGTGGATACCACGTTCAATCGCGCCCTAAAGGCCGGTGCCCGTGCGGACATGCCACCCAGCAACATGTTTTGGGGAGATCGTTACGGCAAGTTCACCGACCCGTTCGGTCATCAGTGGGGTGTAGCCACGCACATCGAGGACGTTTCTTCGGAAGAGATGCAGCGCCGCTCCGAAGAATGGTCCAAGCAAATGGCCAAAGCCGCCGGCCAATCCAGCTAAGTGCAGAATTGCGATTGCACAGCCCGCCCGCCATCGACCGGGCGGGCAGTGCTGTCTCTGCAGGGCCTCGTTTTTCGTTCACTTTCTTTTCACTTTCCAGTGTCGACTGGCGACTTCTTGCTCTGCTAGCATTCGCAAGTGCCACAAAAATCCACTTCCAGCCGTGCGCTCCTCTCCGCCTTTGTTCTCTTCGCCGTAAACGTCCTTAATTTCTACGACCGCCACGTTCCCGGCGCGCTGACCGAGCCAATCCGCAAAGAGTTCCACCTGACGGACACGCAGATCGGTCTCCTCGGCAGCGCTTTCATTTGGATTTACGCCTTGGTGGGTCTGCCGCTAGGCCGCATTGCGGATTCTGCCAGCCGCAAGAAGCTCTTGGCCGCGGCGATCGTTATCTGGTCTTCACTGACCGCGTGCGCCGCTTTTGCCGGCAGCTTTAGCACGCTGCTCTTCTCACGAATTGGTGTCGGTGTTGGTGAGGCAGGCTGCGCTCCTGCGGCAACCAGTTGGCTCGGCGATCTCTTTCCGCCGGATAAGCGATCTCGCGTCCTCGCCCTGTTCATGCTCGGAGTTCCAGTGGGTGGCGCGCTAAGTTTTTTCTTTAGCGGGCCTCTGGCCCAGGCCTACGGCTGGCGCGCGGCGATGATCTTAGCAGCCGGCCCCGCGCTGCTCTTGATTCCCGCTTTACTGCTGCTGCCTGAACCCGAGCGCGGCGCCAGCGAAATTCATCCCGCTCCCCTGTTCCGAAGTTCCATGTGGACGATCCTGCGCATTCGCACTCTGTGGTGGATCATTGTTTCCGGTGCGCTTCTGAATTTCAACCTGTACGCCATCGCCACATTTCTTCCCGCGTTCCTGAGCCGCATTCACGGACTTTCACTCGCCTCGTCGGGCGTCGCTAGCGGCATCGTGTATATCACTGGAGGTCTTGCCGGCTGCCTCACCGCCGGTTATCTGGGCGACGCCGCCATTCGGCGCCGAAACGATGGCCGGTTGCGGATCGCCGCCATGACTTCTCTCGCCGCCGCGCCTCTCGCCTGTGTCGGCGTACTTCAGCCGCGAGGCGCGCTCCTGCTAGCCGTCATTTTCCTCACGCTGACATACTCCCTGCTCAGCAGCTACTACGGCCTCGTTTATTCCGCCATTCAAGATCTGGTCGCGCCCAACCAGCGCGGCGCCACTATGGCCATCTACTTCATGGCCATGTATATGTGCGGCGCTTCCTTTGGGCCGCTGCTTACCGGACGGCTAAGCGATCTTCTCGCCCGCCGGGCCGCCGCACTCGCCGGGTCTGCGACGGTCAACGAAGCCTTCCGCGCAGTCGGCCTGCAACAAGCTATGTTGATTATCCCAGTCTTGTCGGTAGCACTCGCTGTAGTGCTCTATTTCGGGTCTCGCTCGATGATCGTGGATGTTGCCGACCGCCAGGCGATGCCGGCGCCTCGGCATTCTCTTGCATCTTGAGGTGCATCCAACGACCAGGTCAGCCGTAACCTGAGCGGCGTTAACCCCAGCTAGACTCGCGCGTTTTCAGACTCACATTTTTGGGCTGGCGTCTCGCCCTGCGGAAGATCGAGCCTTGGAGGACCCATGCTAAAAAAGCACACTCTTTGGGTGGTCGGTGTGTTGTTTGTTCTGGCTTCAATGTCCCCGGTCGCGCATGCCAAACGTTGGATTTTGCTCGGCACCGCGCATGTGGACAAAAGTGAGGATCACAAAACGATTCATGTGGGCAGCGCGGCGGGTCAATTTCACAAAATTCAATTGCGCGTGAATGGCGGAGCGGTCGATTTTCAACGCGTAGTGGTTCACTTCGGCGACGGCAAACCAGAAGAGCTTGCTGTGGCCGAGCACGTTCGCTCAGGCGGAAAAACACGGGAGATCGAGCTACCCGGCGAGCGGCGCACGATTGACAGCGTAGAGCTCTGGTACAGCAAAGAAAATTTGGCGACGCGTCCGGAAGTCAGCCTTTATGGGACGCGGTAGGCACGAAATGCCGCTTGGAGACGGGCCGCAGTTGCGGCCCGTCCGGCATATGGTTCGTCATCATTAGTATGTGCGCTGATTGCTGTTATCGGCTGTCGACGACGAAAACGGCTCCGCATTGAGCCTCGAAGTCGCCCGCCAATCCACTTCCGTTAGATCTACCGAACCCTTACCGCCGCTCGCCAGCACGTAGCTCAAGCTGCCGCCGTTGATCCGGTAGTTTGTCACCGCGTATATGTCTTCGGACTTCAGGGCGATCAGCCGTACCCGTGAGGGCTGCCCTGAAACCACCGAACTTGTGCGGACTATCTGCGCAGGTGCTTCCGACGTCGCTGCGGTTGTGTTTGCAGCAGGAGTGGCAGCGTCAGTCGGAACTATGTTCGCCGCCTCATAGCCAATTTCAGGCAAATCGGGAGTGTCGGTGGACGGTTTTTCGAGCGTCGGCTTGTCCGATGTCGGCTTTATCGAATTCTTGAGCGCAACCGGCTTACGGAACGATTGCGAATGATACGAGGCGGGCGCAGGTGGACGCTCATAAGAACGTAGGGACGTGCCCTGCCGCGGCACATCAATATCGTCCATCAAGCGCACGGTAATCTGCTCTTCGCCTTTCAGTGTCGGACGTGGCCCGCGCGCCGGCAGCATCAAGATTTTCCACGGCCACAGAGGCGGTATCAGCCATTCCACCGTGTCGCGTGTCGCGTGCCCTTTGCCGACGATATCCCCCTTTTTGTCGACGCGATAACCCTTCGCTGCGATAATCTTGCTCGGCACGGGAATGTCGCTCTCCGGAAAACCAATTCGATCAAACTCAATTTTCAAGTAACCTTTTCCCCAAAAATGGCCCGGCTCTTTATCCGCTTCCAAGTGCCCGCCCAAATAACTTCCGCGCGGAAACACCGTCTTGCCAAATTGCCGCAGCGCGCTCAGATGACAAATCACTGGATCGCCAATGTCCGCCGTCGCCGAGGAAAAGTTTGGTTCATCCAGCGTGCATCGCAAAAGCGTGCCCGCGGGCACAAGAATGTCTTGCGCCTTTGTGCTCGCCTGCACACCCAGAAACAACACGGAAACCGCCAAATACGCAGAGATTCGCCGCATGTGCTACCTCCCGGTTCGCAGGGTCAGGCAGAACGAGCTCGAAACGCAGGTACGGAGACGAACGATAGAACGACCAGCGTGAGGAGTACACCGCCGGGACCCACCCATTGTTCGCGCCGCGAATTTCTTCGAGGAGCGTAAACGCAAACTACTCCTCTCGACGTAACGAATTCAATAGGCAAGATTTACGCGCTTTCAGCTAAAAAATGCGGCAGCTTGAAAACACCACTGCTTAAACCCGCAAACACTCGCGTTTTTCAAAAGTTGCGCGGCAGATTCGCATTCGGCAAAGAATCTGAGCGTAAACCTACTGAGGCATCGCGGCAGGATTGCGTTGCAGCAAGTCAGTCAAATCATTGACGACTCGCGGCGCTATTCCTTTAAACACGTTTTCGTCCGCATCCTTACTGAGATCGAATTTCGTCAACGGAACGTAGGGGCTAAGCGTTATCACCGCGCCGGGCTTGTCTTCGTTTCCAGGTAGATTCGCAATCTCATACAGCGCCTGGTCCGGTTTTGCCAGGTTCGCCACGGCAACCAGAGCTTCTATTTTGCCGGTGTCCGTGACGCTGCGGATGACCGCGCGGCGCCAGTGATTTTCACTGTCCACTTCCGCGAACAATCCGCGAATTTGAACGCCGCTGTCCGGTCGCGCATCGCCCGGGTGCATGCGCACTGCTGTGTAGCCTGCCTTCTGCAAGGCAGCAACCAGCTTTGTCGACATCAGTTCGACAAGGCGGCTCGCCAGCTTGCGCGGATCATCTTCGGGCTTCTGTGCGCCAGACTGTTCCGACAGAACGTCGATTATGAAATCGGAAACGTAAACAGTCGGCTTCGGCGGTTGCGGCCGTCTCGCGCCAGCGCTGGGGTCCGCAAAGAGTCCATACCAATTCGGTGTGAGAAGAACTGCTGCAAGGAATGCAGCGCGAGAAAATGCATTCATGAAATACCTGTTCGAGTTCCGGCCGGTCATACCAGAGTATAGAAAAGCGCGGGCAACCGACAGTCTAAAATCGAAAGGCGCCATCCGCTAAGCGGTGGCGCCCAGAGATCACAGTGACCTATGTTCGGTTAATGAGGGTGACTGGCGGCGGCCACGGGCAATGCTGAATCCTGAATCGTCAGCATGTCCGTGCGCGTCTTGTCCCATTCCCGCAGCGTAAGACCGTAGCTGGCAAACATGCGGCGGATACGAACCGAATCCCAGCGCAGCACTTCCTCCAATACGGGCACGAGCACGCTCATAGCGTTGTCGCTCAGCACGGTGCGGCGCGCGACTTTCGTAATGTATTTCACCTCGGAAACCGCAATCGTTAATCCATCGTGATGATTCACATGCATCATTACCGGTAAATCCGAGCTGCCATCCCCCATATAGATAATATGGTCATGGCTGATGCCCAGCATGGCGCGAATCTCTTCGAGCACCGTGATTTTGCCCCAGCCGGCGGATGCCCGAATTATGGAGTCCACTTCCCCGGTCGCCTCGTTGTAGCGAAACCGCGTTCCGAAAATGTGGTCAGGCGGCACAATGCCGTCGAGCGCCGACACAATGATTTCCTGCGGCGCCGCGGAAATTACATAAAACGAAAACTTGTATTCGTCAGCAAGATTATCGAGAGCGCGCGCAAACAGCGCCACGTCGTGCTTCAGGCGGATGCGTTTGCCGGTTTCGATGAGGTCGTCGCGTCGTACCCGGCGGAACTCCGGATCGTGCAAAATCAGGTAGCTGAGTTCGGCGCCCTGCTGCACCAAGTTCATTTGAGACAAGCCCGCCACTTTGTCGTGGAAGCCGTGAAATCCGATGAGTTCGCTCAGAACGACCCCAGAGTCGTTAAAGCTGAGCGTCTGGTCGAAGTCGCTGGCCAGAAGAAACTGCTTGAGCATGTTCTAGTACTCCTCTTCCTTAGCTTACAAAGACACCTTAACTGCTTTTGGACCGGGCACCCTACGAATAATTTTAATGGGTGCTATGCGTATATATCGTGAATGTTTTGTTAGCATTTCCTTAGATGCATCCAAGGGGTAACCGGTTATAAGCAAAGGCTTTGCGCCATAACGTTAGCCAGGAGAATGGGATGCGGTCGTATCCTGTCAGGGCGAAGGCCAGGAGAAGGCTTCTGAAACCCGCCCCGGAGCCGCCACAATAGGTGGGCGTAGCACAACCACGGGCACCTAACTGCAATTCTTGCGCTATGCTTGACCTTCGCTCTTCCGAGCCGAACGGGGAATGAACACACTCGAGAATTGGTTTTGCTCCAGCCGAGCATGGCGATACGTTACCCAACAGAAGCTGCTGCCTTGGCTCTTGGCCGATTCCCATTTGGGCGACCACGTCTTGGAGCTTGGCGCTGGACCGGGAGCTGCGACATCCGAACTGCGCCGCCGCGCACCGCGCGTAACCAGCCTGGAATACAGTCACGGCCTCGCCGTTGTGCTGGCACACCGGATCAGTAACGCCAGTACCTCTATTGTGAACGCCAGTACCTCTATTGTGCAGGGCGATGCAGCGCTCCTACCATTCGCCGGCAGCACCTTCTCTTCAACGGTCGCAGTTCTCGTCTTGCATCATCTGCGATCAAGCGAGCGGCAGGATCGAGCGTTTGCCGAAATTCACCGCGTGCTCCGGCCCGGCGGTCAGCTTTTCGCATTTGAAATACAAGATGGATGGCTGAACCGCGTCCTTCACACCAACAGCACATTTGTTCCCCTGGGGCTGGAAGCACTCAATGGGCGATTGACTCGCGCGGGATTCGCGGAAATTACGGTCGCCTTGCGTGGTGGCGCATTTAGGTTTCGCGCCTCGCGTAAAAATTGACTAGACCTTAGGACCTTGCTTCTTTTTGGTTTGCCCTACTAGCGCGTGGGTGTAAGTGATCCAACTTCGCTGCGCGCTTGCATCACGCGCAGTATGGAATCGCGCGTGATCATGCCAATGATGTGCGCGCCATCATTTTCCGTGTCGCTCACTACCGGCATCTGGTTCACATCCGCGGAAACTAGCCGCTCCAGCAAACCCAGCAACGGCTCCTCGGGCCGGGCCCACAAGATTTTCTCGCGCGGAATCATCGCCCCTTGTACGGACATATTGCCCCACTCGTTGCGCGGAACGGAATTCAGCGTATTAACGTTCATCATGCCCACAAGTCGGTCGTCCGTAGTCACCAGATGACAACGGCGTCCCGTGCGAGCTACTTCCTGCCCGTACTCCTCAAGCGAAATATCTCGAGCCACGGTGGGCACTTCGTGGCTCATTACGTCGGCAGCATGCAGCCCGCTCAGCGTTTCGCGAATCGCCACTTGCGCCACGCTCTCTTGCGCCGCATTTAGCAGAAACCAGCCGATAAATGCCATCCATAGCCCTGACGTCCATTGCCCCTTCGTAATCCCCAACCAAGCGCCGAAAACAATCAAGCCGTAAGCCACGACTTTTCCGCTCATCCCGGCAATTGTTGTGGCGCGCGCGAAGTCCTTTGTTATCCCCCACACAACAGCCCGGAAAATTCTCCCGCCGTCCAACGGAAACCCCGGCAATAAGTTAAAAAGGGCAAGCGCCGCATTGGTTTGCCACAGCCACACCGCAAGTGCTCCCACCATTTGCGCGTACGGGAAAAACAACGCCAAGCTGTAAAAGCCAAAAGCCAGAACAAGGCTGGCAATCGGTCCGGCAATCGCAATGTTGAATTCCTGGATAGGTTTCGTCGGTTCGCGTCCTAGTCGCGCGACACCACCGAAAACGAACAGTGTGATTGAGATCACGCGAATCTTGTAAAAGCGTGCCACCACGCTGTGAGACAACTCGTGGAAAAGAACAGAAGCAAAAAAAAGCAAGCTCGTTGCGATCCCTACGGACCAGTGCTGCACAGTAGTCCACTGCGGATGCTCCTGCGTGAACTGCATCGCCAGAGACATGGTGATCAGCACAAAAATAATCATCCAGCTAGCGTGCACGTAGATGGGTATTCCAAGGATGCGTCCGATGCGAAGTCCTGGGCTGACGGGCATTCTGCGTTTCGCCTCGCGACTAATAGACTCTGCGGCCATGACAATCTTTCACTAATACACTACCTCTGATTCGCGGCGGTGCCAAACGGACTCGCGCCTAACTGCGTCCCAAGGGCCACGCCGTGTTCCGCGCGCCACTACTAGCATTCCTCACCTGCCGCGTAACTCTTTTATTTTCATACAGGTCGGAATGGCTTGTTCCGTGCGATACCCCTATTCGCGCCACAGGAGGACCGCACAACATGTGGATTCTAGTGAATGTAGCAATGTTGGTGCTGGCCACGTTAATTGCCGGAGCCGCCGCCGTCGCAGTGTATTGGCTGCTTCTCCGCGCCACAGTCGAGTTGATGCGGCCGGCCGCCATCTCCATCAAGACGCCCCGGCAACGCCCAATCGCACATAGCGCTCCATCGAGAGAAGGGAGCAAGTAAATGCTGGTCCTGAAGTATTTGCTGGTCATTCTCGGCATCGGGTTATTCGGCAGCTCTGGGGCGCTGGTTGTCTATGACATTTACCTGTCCTCGCAGCTGCGTCGGCTCCTGGGACGCCGCCGGGACGAAACCACCGGCGAAGTAGCCCCGGAAAACAGCGCGGAGGTTGGCCGCCCTTTACGCCCAGTCCGCTGGGGGCTCGCCCAGCGGCTCGCAGCGGCGGCACTGTTGCCATTATTAGTGGCATTCAGTATTGCGGTAGTGCCAGACGGATTCGCGGGAGTGCGCGTCAGTCAGATCTGGGGAGCGCGTCCCGGCACGCTATATCCGGGCGTGCATTTCATCACTCCGCTGGTCGATAGCGTGGAGCTGTATGACACGCGCGAGCAGGTGTACACGACCGCGGCCAGCCACTTTCCGAAATCCGAGAACGAAATCCTCACCGTCCAGGCCCGCGAAGGCTTGAACATTGGCCTGGCCGTGAGCGTGCGTTATCGGCTAGACCCGCAGCGCCTGAGCTACATCCATGCAAATTTGCCGCGCGCAGTGGGCGACGAAGTTGTGGCGCCGACGGTAGCCACGATCTATCGCCAATTAGCTCCCAACTACATCACGCGGGAGATCTTTGCGACGAAGCGCGAGGAGTTACGTGCGACAGCAGCTAGCGCGATCACCTCGCGGTTGGCCAGCGACGGAATCATCGTTCGCGAAGTGCTACTGCGCGATTTGAAGCTACCCGAAGAGTACGCGAAGGGGCTCGAAGGATTGCTGCTAAAGGAGCAGGAAAACGAACGACTGGGCACGGAAACGGAGATCAAGCAGAAGATGGTGAAAATCGCCGACCTGGAAGCCGAGGCGCAGAAGTCTCGCGACGTGAAGCAAGCCGAGGCGCAAGCGCAGGTCCGCGTCCTGCAGGCCAAAGCGGAGGCCGATTCTATGCAGTACACGCTGCCCCTAAAGCAGAAACAGATCGAGCAGAGCAAGCTGGAAGCGCAAGCGCGCAAGGAGGCTACGCTGCAGAACGCAGAAGCGGCCGCACAGGCGAAAATTATCGATAGCAAAGCCGAACTGGAGCGGCAGAAGAATCTTTCGGACGCGGAGGCCAACCGGATTCGCGTGACGGCGGCAGCCGACGCCGAGCGCATGAAGTTTGAAGCCGCGGTGCTGAAACAGAATCCGATGCTGATCCAGAAGATTATCGCTGAGCGGCTGTCCGACAAACTGCAGATCATGATGGTGCCGATCGACGGGAAGAATTTCTTCGCGAACGATGTGCTGCGGTCCGCATTTTCGAGCACCGGGAGCAGCGCATCTACAGAGGACTCGGAAGATCGTGCGCCGGTTGTCGCTGCGCAGAAGCGCTCGGGCCGTCGTCCGTAGCTTTCGCCGTCAGCGTCGCTGCTGAATGCGAAGTCCTGACGGCCCTAAGAGTTCAGAGTAGGCACGCTGCAACCTGGAGCCAGCCAAAACCCCCGCGAGTGGCTCGGTGTGCGTCGCTGGAGAGAGGAAGCATCGGCATCGCTGGACGCAACGCGCCCAGTTAAGAGGGCAAGCACCGCCGCGCTTGACCCGATCGCCCCGACGACGCCTCTTCGACGGCCAGCGCCGCGCACTGGGCCACGCGGCTGGCGAAACTGGGTTGCAATAACCCGACTTCCAGCCTCTCTTCCGAAACAGCCGTTAGCCGGTGCTGCGGAGATTGAAATTTCAGTCACTCCACGTTAGGGCCCGGACCTAGCATCCGCACCAAAAGGAAAAGGCCCCGTCTTGCGGCGGGGCCCTCCCTTACAGAAATCGAAGCTACTTACTTGCCGAAGCGATATACCAACCCACTCTGCAACCGCAGGTTGTTCTGCTTGGCTCCGCCGAAGTGCGTATACAAATACTCCAGCTGTATCGCACGGAACGCCAAGTGACGCGTCACCTTGAAGTCCGCGCCGCCGCCGAACGTCATCGCGAACGCATTAGACGACGTCGAAGGGAAGCCCGTCGCGCTCGCGGTCAGTCTTTCGCCGCCGAAGAGCACTTGGGCGTAAGGGGTCACGCGGCCGTAATTGTGATACGCCAGCCGCGGCCCAAACAGGTAGTTGATTTCATGAGACGAGGTGCCCGCCGCCATGCCCGTGACCTTGCAAAAGCCGAGATCGCCAACGATCCCAAGCCAGCTATTCACATTGGCCGCGAACGTGCCTCCTGCGCCTTGGCAGTTGATGCTAGGGGCGCCTTGGCCTGGACTGATTCGGACATACTGATATTGTCCGGAAACTTCCATGCCCCGGGTCTCCTGGGCCTGCGCGATGCTGGTCGCGAATAAGGCGAACCCGAACAGAATGAATAATTTACGCATTCTCTCCTCCATTAGGACATCCCCATTTTGGGGTAGTACTGTTACTATCATCCCGAACCTGCCGACGCGCAGCAAGCTCCATCTTTTTCTTGTTTCCCGAGGGTAAACAGTGGAAGCAAACTGCCATTTTTTGGAATTCCCAGCGCTCCCAACGGACTCGCAAAGCCTTGTCGGCGAGCTTTCTCTACGGACGGCCTCGAATGCAGACCTTGCAGCCCCGGCAACGGAGCGTCTGCAAAAGAATTTCGCAGTCGGATCGTTTCCAGTTTCGATCCATGCGACACCTTTGGCGGTCCGGCATCGTACCGGCAATCAGACCGCTGGAGGCAAGCAGTCAACTTATCGCAAGACAAGTACGGATGTACTGTTTTCGCTTGGGAATTGTGGTACCTTCATGCCATTGTCACGTGTTCGGGGTGAATCCAGAATAGCAGTTGTGTGGACCTGGTTAGTAGCAGCCGTCTCCGCCATTTCATCGGGTCACTTCAGCGCTCTGTTCACACACGAAATCTTTCTCTCGGCGGCTGATTGTCGGTAGTGCAACAAAAATCCGTGCGGCCGTGCTCGCTTCGACGGCTGAGTATGAGGTAGCTGTCCCCATGGCTATAATTCACTTTCGCTGCAAAGAGCGTCGCCGCACCGTCCGGGTGATGCTGACGGTGCCTCTCCGTGTTAGCGGGAAAACCGAAATCGGCGAGAAGTTTTCCGTGAAGGCGCTCTCGCACTCGGTCAGCCTGCACGGCGCATCCCTCGAGCTCGAGCAGGGCGTGGTGCTGGGCGAAATCCTTGAGCTCCAAAACGAAATTACGAGAGAGAAAGTAGAAGGCAAAGTTGTATCGATCCGCCGCGCGCGTGATGGCAAGCGCTACGTCGCCCTGGAATTTACCGAGTCCGATCCGAACTTCTGGCACATGGCCTTTCCGATCCCTGGCGCAAGGCCGATGCGGCGCCCCATTGCTTCCAAAGTCTCCGCGCTGTAATTCGAGCCGGCGACCACCTCGTATCTTCGTGCCGCCGTTTTGTACTATCTTTTGGCTGTGCCCCTCCCGCGAAAATCGTTGGCTCGTCCGCTAAACTCGGCAGGAAAAACTCCGGAAAAAATCGGACTGATTTCAGATACGCACGGATTGCTGCGTGAAGAAGCCCTGCAAGCATTGCAAGGCTCGCATTTAATCATTCACGCGGGAGACGTCGGCGATTCGAAAATATTGGACGCCCTCAGGAATATTGCCCCGGTGGTGGCGGTGCGTGGAAACGTAGATACCGCGGAGTGGGCGAGATCGCTTCCGGCGACCGAGGTCGTGGAAGCGGGAGCGGTGAATATCTATGTGCTCCATGATGCGAACGCTCTCGATTTGGACCCACAGGCGGCTGGATTTCACATTGTGGTGAGCGGGCACTCGCACAAGCCCGGACGCAGCGAGCGAAATGGAGTTGTATACATAAATCCGGGAAGCGCGGGTCCGCGTCGATTCCATTTGCCGATCACGATTGCGCATCTGAATCTGGCCGCTAAGCCGTGGCGTGTGGAGTTTGTTGATTTGGAAAAAGGGCGTACAGTGAAGTCAGGCGCGGGGTCAGGCGAATTCTGATCCTTTCGAAATTAAGGAGCGCCGCTGACGGAGTGCCAGATGAAAAAGAAGAACAAGAAGAGCGGCAAGAAGCAGGCAGCGAGCAAGAGCAGGGTTTCGGCGAAAGCGAAATTGAGCGCGAGGAGCGGAGCGAAAAAGAGTTCGACCAAGCGTAAGAGAGCGGTGCGGAGGAGACCAGTCCGCGAGAACGAAGACGTGATGGGAAGCCAAAGCGTGGAAACAGTGCCTCTCTCGGCGGTACGACAGAAAGCGCGCTCGGCGCGGGCCGGCGCACCAGGTGGTGGAGGCGGCGATTACAGCGGTCTTTCCGTCGTGGCCGGTGCGGATTCAGAAAGCCCGCGAGAACTGCTGGAAGAAGGGCAAACCTTCGAGGCGGGAATAGTACAGGCCGTACAAGACGCTCCGAACGC
>Ga0209526_10000464_pt1 | contig 26457 bp, 18 predicted proteins | sample JacPinW_OM2H0_M1_FD_188566 | JGI IMG/M metagenome (GOLD analysis project Ga0209526, IMG submission 188566) | Forest soil microbial communities from Algoma, Ontario, Canada - Jack Pine, Ontario site 1_JW_OM2H0_M1 (SPAdes) (version 2) | ecosystem: Environmental > Terrestrial > Soil > Boreal... | reverse complement strand
GTGTGCCGAAATTGGGTAGCCGGGTAAATCTTAGGAATTTATGAATTTATATTTCGTAAGAGTTCAAATCTCTTTACTCGTATAATATTTATATAAATAAACATAAAATCTAATTAAATTAAATAATAATAATAAAAATTTTTATTATCTTAGCTAAATATTATATTTTTTTTATGAAAATATAATTTTATTACATTATAACCTAAAGTTTGATACAAAATTAAAATTCTGTCACATCTTTAGCTAAATTGGAAAAGCGTTTGCATTCGGAGCAATAAAATATTGGTTCAAATCCAATAGGATGTAATAAAATTATAAAAACAAAAAATAAAATTTTAATAAAATTTGAATAAAATACGATAAAATAATAAAAATTAAAAGTAATGATGTTTATTAGTATCATGATTCTTATAGTGGCAATAGCCCTACCTTCAATAAATAGAAATATTTCGCCAAATTTATATTTAAGAATATCTTCATTATTATTACTTTATACTGGAGTATTAGCTTTTAATACTTTTTATATTCAGTCAATTGGATCAGGTATAGGAATATATAATGGTTTATTTCAAATTACTTTATTTACGCAATTATTTGACATAGTTCTAGTATTAACAGGTTCTGTGATACTAATAGCTTGACCTTTAATAAATCATAAATTTATAGAAAATAATCTAGAATTAAATGAAAAAGGTTATAATATATTATCTATTAATAATTATAGAATAAAATATTCAATAATAGTATTAATATCAATTTTAGGTTCTTTATTATTAGTATCTTCTTCTAATTTAATAACATTATATTTAAGTTTAGAATTACAATCTTTTGGAGTATATATATTAGCTTCTTTATATAGACATTCAGAATTAGCAATATCTGCAGGTTTAAAATATTTTTTATTAGGTAGTTTAGCTTCTTGTATAATATTATTAGGTTGTGGTTTAATTTATACTTTCACAGGATTAACTAATTTAGATTCGATATATAGTATGTTATCAGTAGTTGATAATAATAATGTTTTATTAGGTTTTAGTTTAGGTTTAATATTAATTTTTATAGGATTATTATTTAAAATAGCAGCAGCACCTTTACATAATTGAGCACCAGATGTTTATGCAGATAGTGCTACAATAATAACAACATGATTAACTATTATACCTAAAATATCTATTATATTAATATTATTTGAAATACAAACTCATATTAATTTAATAGATAATATTAATATAATATTAGAATTAAATCCTTTAAATAATATAATAAATAGTAATATATTAAGTTTTAATAATAATTATTTATGAAGTAAAAATTTATTATTAATAAGTTCATTATTATCATTATTAATAGGTACAATATTAGGTTTAGCTCAATCAAAATTAAAAAGATTATTAGCTTATAGTACTATATCACATATAGGATTTATTTTATTAGCATTAGCTATTAATTCTGAACAATCTATAGAAGCTTTAATATTTTATATTATACAATATACTATTACAAATTTAAATACTTTTTTAATAATAATTTTATTTGGATATATAATAAAAAATTCTTATAGAGATTTAATACAAAGTATAATGGTTGAAGATGAGACAGGAACAGAAAATGATATTAATTATATTTCAGAATTAAAAGGTCAATTTTACTTAAATCCTGTATTATCAATAGCTTTAACAATTTGTTTATTCAGTATGGCTGGTATACCTCCTTTAATAGGATTTTTCTCTAAACAATTTGTATTATATTCAGCAATTCAAAATGGATATTACTTTATGTCTATAATAGCTATTATTGTAAGTATAATAAGTGCTTCTTATTATTTAAAAATAATAAAAATATTATTTACAGAAGAAGAAAATATATCTGATTATAGTGATAAAGAATTAAAAATAATTAATAATTTAAATTCTAATTCAGAAATAGAAATAAGTAGTACTAATAGTTTTATTATATCTACTTTAACATTATCTATTTTATTATTTGTTCTTAAACCTTCAATTTTTTTAAATAGTACAACAATACTTTCTTTATCTTTATTTAATTATTAATGAATAATTTATTAATGTTATTTATTTTTGTTCCTATTTTAGCATTTGTTTTATTATTTTTAAATTTCTTATTTTCAATGCATAGACCAGATGAATCTAAAATCTCAGCTTATGAATGTGGATATTCAGCTATTAGAAAACAAAATAGAACTGATTTTCAAATTCAATTTTATGTAGTAGCTATGTTATTTTTAATTTTTGATTTAGAAATATTATTATTATTCCCTATTGCTGTTACTTTATATAAAGTAAGTACTTTTGGATTTAGTATAGCTTTAATCTTTTTTGTAGTTTTAACTATAGGATTTATCTTAGAAATTGGTTCTGGAGCTATCTCTATTACTACACAAAATAATAATAATAATAAATAATTAATTCTATTTATATTTTTCAATTTAATTTGTTTTATAATTCTTTGTTGATTTTTTTGTGTGTTTTCCCCCTTTATTACTTAATTTTTTGAAGATATTAGATTTAATAATGTTTTTTCTTATATTAATTTGTGTTTAAAATTAATATTTTGATTCATTTTACAAAATTAATAATAAAAATAATTTAATTATTTTTATTAAAGTATAGTGAAATATTGATAGTAATTTTAAGTATATTATTAAAGTAACATTTTTAAATAAATAGCTATTTAAATAAAAAAAATTTTTAAAACTAAGATATTTAAAAAAAGGAAGATAAATTGACTTTTAATATTCAAATTAACATATAAATTATATAAATTTATGATAACAAAATTTATTAAAAACAAAAATAAATAGATATTCAAATAAGAAAAACTTAAAAGAATATAAACTAAGGGGAAATCTGATAATTGGTAATCAATTGTATTTGCATTACAAAAATGATAGTTCAAGTCTATCTTTCTCCATAATTCATTTTTATTTTTAATCTTTTATTATATTTATTATAATTTTTGATTATTAATTAAAATAAAAAATAAAACCAAAAACAAAACCAACAAATTGTTTTTACATTATAAGCCTCGATTGCTTAGTGGTCAAAGCGCTATTCTGAAGATATAGAAATGTGAGTTCAATTCTCTCTCGAGGCAAATTGTTATTAATTATATTATTATAAAACCAAAATTGTTTTGTTGTTTTATATTAGCCGAAATAGTTTAATTGGTAAAACGAATTCCTTGTAAGACTTTGATATTGGTTCAATTCCAATTTTTGGCTTTATTAATTTTTTATAATTTTATAAAATTATAATTTAATAGAAATAAAACAAAATAATATGAGTTGTAGTTTAATTTGGAAAAACATCATTTTTTGGTAATGAATAATATCAGTTCGAATCTGGTTGACTCAGTAGATTATATAAGTAGTTTATATTATATTATATAATTTTTATTATAATTAATTAGAATAATTATAAGAAAGCAGAACTCGAGTGGTTGAGTGTCTCCCTTTTAAGGAGAAAGTTCTGGTTCAAGTCCAGGTGCTTTCAATTCTGGATATATAATATATTCTTAAAATTAGATTTAATAAAAATCATATAAATTTTAATATTATATATATATTTATTCATTTATTTAATAAAAATAATTTTTATTAAAATAAATAATTATTTAAACAAATTAAATATAAATTAAGGGCAGGTGATCCGATTGGTAATGGTGATTCTCTGTAAAAGAATTGGTTAACGCCATAAAAGGTTCGATTCCTTTACTGCTCATTAAACCAAAATAAATTAAATGGTAGATGACAAATTGGTCAGTCGCTCCTTTTGGGTAGGAGACATACAGCATGTTCGAATCGTGCCTACCATATTTTATTATGTTAATATTTTAAGATTTTAACTAAATATAAATTAAATATAAATATAAAAATAAAACAAAAATATTTTTTTTAGGTGTTATGGCAGAGAGGTTATTGCGAAGTACTGTTAATACTTTATTCATAGGTTCGATTCCTATTAACGCCTTTAGTGTTTTAAGTTATTATATTCATTAAATTAATATTAATTTATTAAATAATATAAAAGTATATATAATACTAAAAAGTAAAGTACTAAAAGAGTAATAAATAAGCGAACATGTTGAAATTGGTAAACAATCTCTTCTTAAGCAGGAGTGGAAGTAATTCCTTAAGAGTTCAAGTCTCTTTGTTCGTATACGTTTTACAACAATAGTGTTCAATATAATCTAATTAAATTTAGACAGTTTAGTGTAACGGTTCGCACACTAATCTCATTAGTTAGTAGAAGGGTTCAATTCCCATTCTGTCTTTGTAAATGTCAACTGGTTTTAAAATTTTACTTATTAAATTATTTTAATTTTAGAAATTAATTAATCCAATAAGCATTATTTCTGAATTTGAGTTTTTTTAATGAATTAATCGAATTTTTCATAATTAATATTTAAAATTTAATTAGGTCTTTTAGTATAATGGTCGTACAGCAACCCTTCAAGTTGTTATTGTCAGTTCGAATCTGGTAAAGACTATTTTTTTTATATTTATTTTATTTTAGTTTTTTATTTTTCTTTTTGTTTGGGGTTTTAGTTTTTTGTTTTTGTTTTATTAAAGGTAAAAAGAATATATAAATAAAACATATTAATTATTATATTTTATTGTTTTATTTTTTTAATATATTTATTAATAGTATTTATATATTAATATAGATAAAATAAGTATATTTATTATATAAATAAAATATTAAAATTTTAAATAAAACCAAAAATTATTTTTCACTTAAAATTAAGATTTGTTAAAAAACAAATTATAACACAATAAATTTATAATAATTATTGTTTATCGTTATTAAACAAAAACAAAAACAAAAAACTAAAATTTTAATACTAATTTACGAAACCCGAAATAAATGTAAAAATGTTACATAATTATAATTTAATGATAAATTCTCCATTAGAACAATTTGAAGTTAGTAGTTTAATAAGTGTTATAGCACCTATATTTGGTTATATTAATATAACTTTAAGTAATTTAGGATTATATTCTATTTTAATATTATTTATAATATTAAGTTTACATTTAATAAGTAATAATGAAAATAAAATATTACCATCAAAATGAAGTATAGCTATTGAAAGTATTTTTACAACAATTAATACAATGGTAAGAGAACAATTAGGTAAAGAAATTTATTTACCATTTATTTATTCATTATTTTTCTTTATATTAATAAGTAATTTAATAGGTAATATACCTTATTCATATACTATAACAACTTCTGTAATAGTAACAATAGGATTATCATTTACAATATTAACAGGTGTAACTATATTAGGATTATATATTCATAGATTACAATTTTTTTCATATTTTGTACCATCTGGAACACCTTTAGCTTTAGTTCCTTTATTAGTATTAATAGAAACTGTATCTTATTTAGCTAGAGCTTTATCATTAGGTATAAGATTATTTGCTAATATGGTTGCTGGACATTCTTTATTAAAAATATTATCTACTTTTTTATATCAAATGTTTAATAGTAGTTTTATTATAGCTATATTCACTTTAATCCCATTTGCATTCTTCTTAGCATTATGTGGATTAGAAGTAGCTGTATCTATTATTCAAGCTTATGTATTTGTATTATTAGTAATATCTTATATTAAAGATGCTATCTATTTACACTAATTATTGTTAATAAGTAATTTAATTCTAAATTATAATAATAATTTATTTTTAAAGATAATTTTATTATCTAATAAATATTAATTAAATTAATTAATAAAATTTACCCCCATTAATTAATTTTAAAACCAAAATTATATAATATAAATAAGGAATAGTTTACATTGGAAAGTTAAAACGATTGCTAATTGTTCGGGTATTCCCTTAGGTGTTCGACTCACCTCTATTCCGTAAATTAAAAAATATTTTTGTTTTTAATTTTATTAAATTAATTAAAAATAGAGGAGTAAATAAGATAAGTGAGGATTTTTATATGAGTTGACGATTATATTCAACTAATGCTAAAGAAATTGGAACTCTTTATTTAGTATTTGCAATATTTGCAGGTATGATAGCAACAGGGTTTTCAGTATTAATTAGATTAGAGTTATCTTCACCTGGTGTTCAATTTCTTCAAGGAGATCATCAATTATTTAATGTTATTATAACAGCTCATGGGATTTTAATGTTATTTTTTATGGTTATGCCTGCATTCATTGGAGGTTTTGGTAATTACTTCTTACCAATTCATATAGGAGCTCCTGATATGGCATTCCCAAGATTAAATAATATAAGTTTCTGATTATTACCTCCTTCATTAATTTTATTATTACTTAGTGCATTAGTAGAAAATGGTGCAGGTACAGGATGAACGATTTATCCTCCTTTATCAGGAATTCAATCTCATTCTGGTGGTTCTGTTGATTTAGCTATATTTAGTTTACATTTAACTGGTGTATCTTCATTATTAGGTGCTATTAATTTTATTACTACAGTATTAAATATGAGAACTAATGGTATGAGTTTACATAAATTACCGTTATTTGTTTGAAGTATATTTGTAACTGCTATTTTATTATTATTAGCTTTACCTGTTTTAGCTGGTGGAATAACTATGTTATTAACAGATAGAAATTTTAATACTAGTTTCTATGATCCAGCTGGAGGAGGTGATCCAATATTATTCCAACATTTATTTTGATTCTTTGGACATCCTGAAGTATATATTTTAATTATACCTGGATTTGGTGTAATTAGTCAAGTAATCTCTACATTTTCAGGGAAACCTATTTTTGGTTATTTAGGAATGGTATATGCTATGTTCTCTATTGGAATATTAGGATTTTTAGTATGATCTCATCATATGTTCAGTGTAGGATTAGATGTGGATACCAGAGCTTATTTCACTGCAGCTACAATGGTAATTGCTGTACCAACAGGTATAAAAATATTCTCTTGAATTGCTACTTTATATGGTGGTAGTTTAAGATTAACAACACCTTTATTATTTACAATAGGATTTTTAGCATTGTTCACAATAGGAGGTGTAACTGGAGTAGTTTTAGCTAATGCTTCATTAGATTTAGCATTACATGATACTTATTATGTAGTAGCTCATTTCCATTATGTATTATCAATGGGAGCTGTATTTGCAATATTTGCAGGATTTTATTATTGAGTATCAAAAATAACAGGAAAATCATATAATGAATTATTAGGAAAAATTCATTTTTGAACATTATTCATAGGAGTAAATACTACTTTCTTTCCTCAACACTTTTTAGGTTTAGCAGGTATGCCTAGAAGAATACCAGATTATCCAGATGCCTTTAGTGGTTGAAATCAAATATCAAGTTTTGGATCTATGATTTCAATTATGGCTACTGTATTATTTGGTTATATTATTTATGATATATTTGCTAATGGAAGTCCAGTTAATACTAATCCTTGAAATATACCTTCTTATTTCACATCTACAGAACAATTTAAAAATGAAACAGATACAGCTACAACTTTAGAATGATCATTAGAAAGCCCTATATCATTACATGCTTTCAAAATGTTACCTGTTCAATCTTAATTTGATAGATTAAATTAATTAATAAAATTTACCCCCATTAATTATAATAATAAAAATTTATAATTAAAAGAATTAACTATAAAAATAAAAAAATATATACAAGACTGTAGCATAATCGGTAATGCAGTTCGCTCATAATGGATATTATAAGGGTTCAATTCCCTTCGGTCTTATTTTTAATATTTATTATATAAATAATTAATAATATAAATATATAGGGTACTTGGTCGAGTCTGGTTTATGGCGCTCGTTTTGAAAACGAGTACTTGAATAAAGTCGTGAGTTCAAATCTCACAGTGTCCGAGGATAAATTAAATATGATATATTATTATATATTTTATAAATTATAAAATATATTTAACTAATTTAGATTAATTTAAATTTAAATTAATTAATAAAAAATAAATAAATAATATCTCTTAAAAGAAAAGGAAAAGTTTATAACCTCAATAAATATATTATATATTGTGTTTTATTACTTAAAAATCCCCTTTAAAATTTAATTATATTAATTAACAAAATTAAAACATAAAATAATATAAAATTCTGAATTAAATTTATTTAGATTAAAAATAGACACTCTAGTTGCAAATATCGAAAAAAAATATTTTTTGTTTTTAATTTACTAATGCTTAGTTTATTATTATTAATACCTATAATAGGTAGTTTATTATTATTAACAATACCTGAAAATTCAATAGAAAATAAAATGAGAATGAAAAGAATAACTTTAATAAGTATGATAATAAATTTTTTAATTTCAATATATATTTGATTAGAATTTGATTCAAGTACTAGTCAATATCAATTTGTATATGAATTTATAAATTTAAGTTATTGTCATTTAAATATAGGTATAGATGGAATATCTTTATTTTTTGTATTATTAACAACATTTATAAGTCCTATAGCTGTATTATCTAATTATAATAATATAAATAATAATTTAAAATATTTTTTAATATCATTTTTATTATTAGAAACATTACAAATAGGAGTATTTGTAGTATTAGATTTAATTTTATTTTATATATTCTTTGAAAGTGTATTACCTATACTATTTTTAGTAATTATAATATATGGTGCAGGTGAAGCTAGAATAAGATCAGCATTATTATTATTTTTATATACTTTAACAGGATCTTTATTTATGTTATTAGCTATACTTCAAATATATAGTTATGTAGGTTCAACTGATTTTCAAATTTTATCTTTATCTAATATAAATTTAGAAAATCAAAAAATTTTATGATTAGGTTTCTTTTTAGCTTTTGCAGTAAAAACTCCATTATGACCTTTAACAGGTTGATTATATAGAGCTCATGCTGATAGTCCTTTAGCTGGATCTATTTTATTAGCTGCTACTATATTAAAATTTGCTACTTATGGTTATTTAAGAGTTTTAATTAATTTTTTACCTGATGCTACTAATTATTTTTCACCTTTAATTCAAACTATTGCGATTATAACTTTAATCTATGCTTCATTAGCTACAATCGTTCAACAAGATACTAAAGCTTTAATTGCTTATTCAAGTATTGCGCATATGAGTGTTGTTATTTTAGGATTATTTTCTAATACAATTCAAGGTATTGAAGGTGCTATATTATTAGCTTTAGCTCATGGATTTGTTTCTCCTGCTTTATTTATTTGTGTAGGAGGTGTAATTTATGATAGAACAGGCACTAGAATAATTCATTATATAAGAGGTTTAGTAACTTATATGCCTGTATTTACTATATTATTTTTCATTTTTACATTAAGTAATACTGGTATACCATTAACTTTAAATTTCTTAGGTGAACAATTATCTTTAATTGGAATTTGAGAAAGAAGCCCTATAATAGCAGCTTTAGGAGCTACTGGTATTGTATTATCTGCTATTTATTCTATTTATTTATATAATAGAATTTCTTATGGTATTTATTCACCTCATTTAAAACCTATTAAAGATATTTCTAGAAGAGAATTTAACTTATTAATAACTTTATTAATACCTACTGTTTTATTAGGTATATTCCCTAATGTTATCTTAGATGGGTTACATTTTTCTGTTTCTTCTTTACTTTATAATATTTAATTTTTAATCTTACTTTAAATATTATAAATTAATTTTAATTCTTACCCCTTTTTTAATAAAACAAAAAATAATAAAAGAAATATTATAAAGAGCGTAGTATTAACGGTTAGTATAACGATCTTCAAAATCATTGGTAGGTGTTCGAATCACCTCGCTCTTGTTAAATTAATTTAATTTAATTTAATTAAAATATATTATTTTTCATTTTAAGGGATCTTAGCTTAATTGGCAGAGTTTCTAATTGTCATTTAGAAGGGTTCCAGTTCGAATCTGGAAGATCTCGTTTAATATTCTTATTTAAAAAGACTTAATAATTACATAATATATATTCTTGAATTAACAAGAAAGTTATATAATAATTTATTAAACCAATAATATATTTTAGTTTATATTAAATAATATAAATAAATTTATATATAATAAACATAAAATAATTATCTTCGTTATTAAAATAATTTTAATAATAAATAAATTTAATACTAATTTTAGAAACCAAACAAAAAAACAAAATTAAAAATGAAAACCAATAATAAAAATAAAATATTAATTAACATAAATACAAATAACATTAGTTTAATATTAATATTTTGTTCCTTAATATTATTAATTTATTATATTAATTTATTTATATTATTAATAACTTTATTAATATTAAAATTAACGTTAAAAAATAATAATTTTAATTATATATCTTGAATCAAAATAATATTTATAAGTATATTTATATATTATTATTTTCATTTTTATTTAATAAGTAATGTTATTTATTTGGATAACACTGAATATTTAATATTATATAATAATATTTACATAAAAGGTTTAAATTCTTTAGTAGAAAACTATGGTGAATTAATAGCTTATGCAGTAGGTGTTAAATTATCTAGTATTTATTTAAAAATTTCACCATTTGAACCTACATTTTTTTTTTCATTTTGGTCTAGGAGTAGGACCTACTTTAGATTTAACAGTTCACCAAGAATCATATGTTTCACCAACAGATTCTAATTTCAAAAACTATGTATTATTAACAATTGAAAAAGCTGAAGATCATATAAATATACTTAAAGATATGGTACCTTTTCATCATAAACATTATAAAACATCTAAAATGACTAATATGGAAAATAATACTACAGTTATTAGTGGAGATGCTCCAACTAATATTAATGTTGTTAATATTCATTGTCCTTTAGAATCTGGGGATTTATATGTTAATTTTTTTAATGATTTTGAAAATTTAATTTTTAATATTTCATATAATATTTATATTATTTTTATAAGTATTTATTTTATTTTCTTAATTATTAAGTTTATAAATTATATTAAATTTTAGTACTTTCTATCATTTATTCGTTAATAATATAAATTAATTATAAATTTAAATATAATGTTCTTTATTTAATTCTTACCCCTTTTTTAATAAAACAAAAAATAATAAAAGAAATAGTTTATTTAAATATAAGCGAGTATAGTTAAGTTGGTATAACCTCTACCTTCCAAGTAGATGTCATCAGTTCGAATCTGATTACTCGTACATATTATTTTATTTAATCTTTGAATGTTTAAAAATAATATACACTTTATATAATAAAAGTGTATATTATTATAATTATAATATATATTAGACGCTATTAAAAAATTGATAAAAAAAACAAAAAATGTTAGCAGCAGCAAAATACATTGGAGCAGGTTTAGCTTGTTCAGGTTTAATTGGAGCTGGAGCAGGGATTGGTTTAATCTTCTCTTCATTAATCGCTTCAACAGCTAGAAACCCTCAAATAAGAGGTCAATTATTCAGCTTTGCAATTTTAGGATTCGCTTTAGCTGAAGCTACAGGGTTATTCTCTTTAATGATTGCTTTCTTATTATTATATTCTTAAATTTTTATATTTTAAAAATTTTTTAATATTAAGAACAATTTATTAAATATTTAACCTTTTTGATTTAAAATAATATTTATTATATTTTTTAAATTTTTACTTTATATTGAGTAAATAATTAATTTATTTTTATCCCCTTTAATTATAAATACAATAAAATTATAAAATTTAAAATGTTTAAAAAAGCAAAAATTAAATAAAATAAATTTTTAAAGAAGAGGATATAATATAAATTAATTATAGTTTATCTACATAGATTTATATTAATAACAATTAATTTAATATAAATCCCTAAATTAAGTTTCTTTAATTTAGACTTCGTCACATTAACCTATATTAAAATAATTTTAACAATGAACAAATTTATAAATTCAAATATCAAAATAAGTCCTATTTATGGTTTATCTATGTTAAGAAAACATATAGATAAAGGAATAACTGATATATCTATAGAAAATATCACTAATAGATATAAAGAAATAAAATTAGAAAATAAAAAATATATAAATAGTAAAAAAACTAATGAAAAATTACAAACAATAATAAAATTAAGTGAAAATATAATTAATATTAATAAATCTCAGTTAAATTTATTAAATAAAAATCAATTAAATTTAAATTTATCAAATATAAAAAATTTAAAAAATTTTAATAATGAATTAACAAAAATAAATTTAAATGAATCAAAATTAATTTTTATAAATGAACAACAATTTATAAAATTAATTAGTCCTTTTAATTCTAAATTAGCAAGTTTTACTAATCATATTTATACATTTACTAATAAACCTTATAAACAAATAAATAAAAATTTAAATAATTTATATATAATATGTAAATCAGCCTTTCTTAATATGTCCAGTATAATAAGTAAACCTATAGTATCAATTAATCCTAATTTATTAAAAATTACATTATTTTATTATTGAAAACCTTTAAAAAAAAAATATTATAATAGTAATTTACATTCTAAATTTTTAATTTTACATTATAATAAATTAGAAAAATTAGTTAATTTATTAAGTAAAATTTTTAAAAAATCCGTAGAATTAGAATTAATTAGAATATATTCACCACAAAATGAAAGTAATATATTAGCTAACCTTGTTGGTATTTTAAGTAATTTTATTAAATTTAGATATATTCATATGAAATTATTTAAAGTAAGTAAAATTTTAAATAAAGGATTTAATAACAGATTTACTAATAATAAATTACCTTCTTTTTTATCTGGAATTTATTTAAAATTAGCAGGTAGAGTATTAACACAAAAAATTCAAAGAAGAGTTAAATCTAAAGTAATCCAAAAAGGTAGTTTAGCTAAAACTAAAGCTAGAATAATTAATATTAATAGATTTGTTAATAAAAATAAAAGAGGTACATTTAGTATAACTATTAAAACTGGACATATTATTAACGATTAATTAATTTCAAGTTATATATATTTATTAATTAATTTAATTAATTTAATTAATTTTTACAAATATTTTAAATATATTTTTAATTTAAATTAATTAATTATAAACAAAAATTTTAATCTTAGTAACTAAACATATCTAAAATTTTAGATAATAAAAATTTTATTGATTTACATTCAACATTATAAATCTAAATCTTATTTTAGGTTTAAATTAATAATTACACTTTAATTAAATTTTTTAAAAACAAAACATAAAAATGAGTAAAATAAATAGAAATCAATATCAAGCATTTCCTTATCATTTAGTGGATCAATCGCCATGACCTATCTTAGTTAGTTTTTCATTATTAAGTTTAACTTTGGGTGCAGTTATGTATATGCAAGGTTTTAATCATGGTGGACAATTATTAAGTTTAGGTTTTACTTTAACAGTATTTGGTATGATATTATGATTTAGAGATATTATAACAGAAGGTACTTATTTAGGACATCATACTATACAAGTACAAAAAGGTTTAACTATTGGAGTAGTCTTATTTATTATTAGTGAAGTATTTGCTTTTTTAAGTGTATTCTGAGCTTTCTTTCATTCTAGTTTATCTCCAACAATAGAAATAGGAGGAGTATGACCTCCACAAGGTATAACACCATTAGATCCTTTTGCAATACCATTATTAAATACTATTTTATTATTATCTTCTGGTGCATTTGTAACTTATGGTCATCATGCTTTAATTCAAGGAGATAGAAAAGGAGCTATCTTAGGTACATTATTAACAATAATTTTTGCTATTATATTTACTGCTTTACAATATTATGAATATTCAGAATCAAGTTTTACAATGAGTGATTCAGTATATGGAACAGTTTTTTATGCTTCAACTGGTTTACATGGATTACATGTAATTATTGGTACATTATTTATTTTAGTAGGTTTTATTAGAATAATTAATTATCATTTAACTGATACACATCATCAAGGACATGAAGCTGCAATTTTATATTGACATTTTGTAGATGTAGTTTGATTATTCTTATTTATAGCTGTTTATTACTGAGGAGGTAATTAATTTATAAATATAAGTAATATTCAAATAAGATATTAATTAAATAATTATTTTTTAAATATCTTTATTTTATTTTATAAAATTTTACCCCTATAAAATTTTTTATATTTACTTAAAATAAGTTAATAAATCGCTAAACAAAAATATTTAAATAAATTTTTGTAATTAGCAAGTAATATTTAATATTTATTATAATAAATTATATAAAATAATAATAATAAATATAAATATTAGACATTTAATACCAGTCCCAAAGGATTTATAATACGATAATACTATGAATTTATCATTATTTTTATTTTTAATAGGAATATTAGGTTTTATATTAAACCGAAAAAATATAATATTAATGATAATTGCTATAGAAATAATGTTATTAGCAGTAACTATGTTAATATTATTATCAAGTTTTAGTTTTGATGATGGAATAGGACAAATATTTAGTATATTTATAATTTCATTAGCAGGAGCTGAATCTGTAATAGGTTTAAGTATTATTGTTGCAGTTTATAGAATTAAAGGAAATATTTTAATTAGACAAGAAATTTAATGTATTTAACAATATTAATTTTACCTTTATTAGGTTCATTTGTATCAGGATTTTTAGGTCGAAAAATAGGAGTAACAGGATCTCATATAATAACTTGTACTTGTTTAATTTTATCTAGTATATTAGCAACTATTGCTTTTTATGAAGTAGGCTTAAGTTCAAGTCCAGTAACAGTTTATTTATTTAATTGAATAGATTCTGAATATATGAGTATATCTTGAGAATTTTTATTTGATCAATTAACAGTATCTATGTTTATTCCTGTATTATATATTTCTTCATTAATTCATATATTTTCAACTGATTATATGACTGAAGATCCTCATAATCAAAGATTTTTCTCTTATTTATCTTTATTCACTTTTTTTATGTTAGTTTTAGTATCTGGTGCTAATTTTTTTGTAATGTTTGTAGGTTGAGAAGGTATTGGTATCGTTTCTTATTTACTAATTAATTTTTGATTTACTAGAATACAAGCAAATAAAGCAGCTATATTAGCTTTAACTATGAATAGAGTAGGAGATATGGGATTAAGTATTGGATATTTTGCTTTAATTGCTTTATTTGGATCTTTAGATTATGCTACAATATTTAGTATAGTACCATTTATGAATGAAACAGCTATAACTATAATAGGAATATTAATATTAACAGGAGCTATGGCAAAATCAGCTCAAATACCTTTACATTCTTGATTACCTGGAAGTATGGAAGGTTTTAAAGGTGTTAAACATTATATTTCTATAATTATTTTTATTATATTTTTCTATATTTATATTTATTCAGATAACTCATACGATTTTAAATACTCATCTTTGTTACCCATTTTAGTACTATATCTACATTCACATTACAATATTATTACTGGAAATATGTTAGGTGACGGATTTATTAATCTTTCTAAAGTTAACAAAGGTGAAGGTAAATAAGCTAAGACTATGAAAGTTAATTCTTTAAATTATTTACAACATTTAAATGAAGATATCTATAATCAATTTATTAATAAAACAAAAATATTTTTGTTTTATTAGGTTTATCTGAATAATTCACTACCTCAACATAAAGGAAAGAAATAACTCAATATTATTTTTAGAACTAAAATACATCCTTTTTTTTACAGCTTTACATGATTTGTGATATGAATGAGATAATGAGAAAAATAAGTTCATAAAATTTGTTCCTTTAAATATCTCTGAAATGTTATCAAAATATCTTTAGCTTATTGAAAAATGGATGATGGTTATTTTGACTCACATGGTAGAACTAAAACACTTCTTCTTTGCATTGAATCATTTACTAAGAAGAATGTATAATCCTTCAATCATTATTAGTAAAATTAAAGATTAAATCATCTTTAAAAAATAAGAGACAAAGTTAACAATAAATACAGAATCTGAATATTTAAAACTAGTATGGATAGAGTTATTTTTTTAGTAAAACCTTATATGTATATAGACTTTTTATATAAATTAGGAATATAATTGTTTTAAATAGGGCCTTCCTTAAACTTCACTATATGCTGGAACACCCTAAAGCTTTAAGTACTCATCATAGCCATGGTAGTGAAAATCTTAAAGATATTACAATGGGCAATCAGCAGGAAACCAACAAAGTTACACACTTTAAATTTTAATAAAAATATTTTCAAAAACAAAAGAAAGAAAAAAAACAAATATATGAAAATTACAAATTTACCCCCTTTTCTTAAAAAAACAAACACAAAACACAAAAACAAAACATAAAAGAGTAAGATAAAATTTAATAGTTTAAAAGAAATGATTAGGATAAAGTAATAAAATATTCCTATAAATATAATAGGTTTATTCTTCTATTTTAATTTTGTGAAAGGCGATTAGTGGATAAAAATTTTAATAAATCCTCTTAGTTTAATAGTAAAACAACATCCATTTAAGATGTAAATTTTGGTACAAATCCAGAAGAGGATACTCCAAAAACCAAAAATTTTTGGTTTTAATTTTGTATAACTTAATTAATGTGATTTTTATAAATATAAATATAAATATAAATATAAAAATTAACATACATTTTGTTAATTGTTATTAAATAAGAATAAAAACCCAAAAATATTAATACTAATTTTAGAAACCAAACATAAAACAAAATTAAAAATGAATTATAATTTACTTTTTGAAACTATATTAATTTTATTTGCTATCTTAGCTAGTAATGGAATTCTTTATAGTCTTACTTTTTTTAATAAACCAAATTCTTCTGAAAATATATCTGTTATAAGAAATAGTTCAGAAAAAGATGGATTAGCTTTTACATCATTAATAGCATCAAATCCTATTAGTATAACTTCATCAAATTCAAGTTCATCTGAAACTTTAAGTGTAACTTCATCAAGTTCAAATTCATCTGAAACTTTAAGTGTAACTTCATTAAATTCAAATTCATCTGAAACTTTAAGTGTAACTTCATCAGATACATATGTATCTTGAGATACATTTGATAGTATAGAAGAAATTGAAGGGACTCCTATTGGAAATTTAGATTTGTCAAATACAATTGAAGAAATTTTACCTTCTAATGTAGATGTAATTGAGAATTTTTCTTCAGAAGATAGTCTAACTATATTAGATACTCAAAGTTTTGAACAATGATGAGAGCTTGCAATGGAATTACATGCACATCCTATTAATACACCAGCCGGTATACTTCAACAAATAAAATTTGAAGAATTAAATATTATTTATAGTCAAGATATTATTCATTATGGTATATCTCAAACAGATTTAAGAATTATAATTGATCTTATTCCAGCAATTAATTTATTTGATCCAGGTATAAATCATTTTTTTCTTACAATAATGTCTTGTTATCATTTTTAAACCTTAAGGATTTAATTATCCCTTATTTTTTATATTAATTAAATTTACCCCCTTTTCTTTGATAATATACCATTATTGAAATAAAAGAGTAAACATGACAAAAGTATAAGATTTATTCTTTATTTGTTATGTTTATATTACTTTATATTTTGTTTTATTTAGATTATAATTGCCTTATGCTTCATTATAATCGGTAAATGTCAAATAATTATTTTGTTGATGTTTTTCTTTTTTTTTTTTCTTTTCTTTTCAATTTAAAATAATTATTAAAAGTGTAACTTTAAGTAGGATCCTCAGAGACTACACGTGAAGCTCATATTTTTATATGGTGAAGATATAGTCCGATCAATAAAGAAATTTATTGTTAACACAGATGCCAACACCTGTATCAGCTTTAATTCATGCAGCTACTTTAGTTACTGCTGGATTATATTTATTATTAAGATCTTCACCTTTATTAGAATATAGTAGTACAGCTTTATTAGTAATAACTTTAACTGGAGCAACTACTGCTTTCTTTGCAGCTACTTGTGGTTTAGTTCAAAATGATTTAAAAAGAATAATTGCTTTTTCAACAATAAGTCAATTAGGTTATATGGTAATGGCTGTAGGATTAAGTCAATATAATGTAGCTTTAATGCATGTTATAAATCATGCTTTCTTTAAAGCTTTATTATTTTTAGGTGCTGGTGCTGTAATCCATAGTTTTTCAGATCAACAAGATGTAAGAAGATTTGGAGGTTTAATAAAAATTTTACCTTTTACTTATACAGCTATGTTAGTAGGATCATTATCATTATTAGCTACACCATGATTAACTGGATTTTATAGTAAAGATTTAATATTAGAATTAGCTTACGGTCAATATAGTTTTAATGGTACATATGCTTTCATATTAGGAAGTACTACAGCTGGTTTAACTGCATTTTATTCATTTAGATTAATATGTTTAGTTTTCTTAACTGTACCAAATGGTCCTAAACAATCTTATTTAAATGCTCATGAAGCTAAAAATAAAGTAATTATACCATTATTTTTATTAGCTTTGTTTAGTATATTTTTTGGATTTATATTTTCTGATTTATTTGTAGGAATGGCTAGTGATTTCTTCAGTAATGCTTTATTTATAAAACCTAATAATATTTCTTTAATTGAAGCTGAATTTAGTTTACCTTTATTTATAAAATTATTACCTGCTTTATTATCATTATTTGGTGCTAGTTTAGCTATATTTTTATATCATAAAAGTCCCACATTTATTATTGATTTAACTGATAATTTTATTGGGCAAAGTTTATATACTTTCTTTAACGGTAAATATTTCTTTGATATAATTTATAATAATTACTTTATAAATAGAGGATTAGAATTAGGTTATAAAATATCTAAAGTATTAGATAGAGGTATAATAGAAATGGTAGGGCCTTATGGATTATCTCATACTTTAACTAATACAGGAAAATTTATTAGTAAATTAGATACTGGAGTTATTACTACATATTCTATTTATATTACCTTATCTTTACTTTCTTTAATTTTCTTAATTTTTTCACCTATATTAATAGATACTTCTTTATTAAATGAAATAAGATTATTTATAATATATATTGCTGCTTTAATTATAGTTTTATCTCCTTCTAATATTAACTCTTAATTAATTATATTTTTTAATTAATATTTACTTAATATTACCCCCTTTTTTAATATTAAATTATTTTATTAAAATTAAAACACAAATATATTAACATGAACATAATTTATTAATATAAATTAAATCAATGTCTCATTCATAAAATTTATTATTAATAATAAAATAAAATTGCTTATAAAGCAGAGACAGTTCTCTAAACACAAAACAAAAATAAACAAAATATTTGTTTAACTTGAGATCTTTCTATATTTTCATTAAAATTTAATGCCTCAATTAATACCATTTTATTTTATTAACCAATTTTCATTTTCATTTTTAACTTTATTTACTTTAATTTATGTATTTTCTAAATATATTTTACCATTATTTACTTTTCAACAAGTAATAAGAATGTATATTACTAAATTAAGTAATAAATCATAAATAAATTTTATATTTTAAAAATTTTTACTTAGATTCATTTTAACCTATAAGAAAATAAATATAAATATAAAATCTATATAATAAATTAAAATCTTTTTAGTTAAATCTAAATTTGATTGATATAAAAATATTTACCCCCTTTTTAATATATAGTAATATTTATTAAAAATATAACTAGTATAATAATAAAAGTATACTATACAAAATAATATAGTTAAGATTTTAATATTTAATTAAATTTAGATAATTTTATTAAATATTTGAAATAATTATTTAAGGCGAATCTTAGAAAACTTTAATCATTTTTATAGATAATATATAAATATATTATAAAAAATATATAAAGTTTTAATATTAATAAGTCATATATTAAAATTATATAATATTATAAAATTAACAAAGTAGATTAATATTAAATTAAGAGAGAATAATATTAAAAATTAAAAAAAAATGTATAAAACACTATCATTATTTAATACTATATACAACGATGCACCTCAACCATGACAATTAGGATTTCAAGACAGTGCTGCACCTGGATTTACTGGAATAGTAGAATTACATAATACTATTTTTTTCTATTTAATAGTTATTTGTGTAGGAGTATTTTGAGTTTTAGGTTCATCAATATATTATTTTAATATAAAAAATTCACCTATTATTCATAAATATTTAAATCATGGAACATTAATTGAATTAATATGAACAATAACACCAGCTTTAATATTAATAGCTATAGCTTTTCCAAGTTTTAGATTATTATATTTATTAGATGAAGTAATATCACCTACAATAACAATAAAAGTAGTAGGTCATCAATGATATTGAAGTTATGAATATTCAGATTATGTAACTGAAAGTGGAGAATCTATTGAATTTGATTCTTACATGATACCAGAATCTGATTTAGAATTAGGTCAATTTAGATTATTAGATGTTGATAATAAAGTAATTATACCTGTAGATTGTCATATTAGATTAATTATTACTGGTGCTGATGTAATACATTCTTTTGCTGTACCTTCTTTAGGGCTTAAAGTAGACGCTGTACCAGGTAGATTAAATCAATCTTCTATAATAGCTGAAAGAACTGGTACTTTCTATGGTCAATGTAGTGAAATTTGTGGAGTTTGACATGGATTCATGCCAATTGTTGTAGAAGCTGTTTCTGTTCAAGATTATTTAGCTTGAGTTGATCAAGCTAATAGTTAATTTATATTTTTATATTAATATAAATTGACAGATATATTAAAACATTTAAAAAGATTCAGTATTTTATAATATATATCCCCTTAATATAAAAGTATTAATTTAAATTTTTATTATAATTTATATTTCTAAAAAGTTTATAAATTTTATTTTTATATTTATTTAATTTAGATAATATAAAAAATTTTAATACAAATTTCATTTTTTAATTGAAAGCCCATAATTTAATGGTAGAATGGTTTCTTGATGAGAAATTTATAGAAGTTCAAATCTTCTTGGGCTTATTATAATTTTATATTATTAATTCTAAAATAAAATTTATTTACATTGTCAGAATATTTAAACTATTATTTTTTTTTTATAAAAATATTAATTATTTATTTATTTAATATTTTATTTTTATAAAATAATATTATAATCAAATAAGTAATTATATAATAAAAAATTTTTTATCTTAATTTATTAATATAATAACTAATTAAGATAAATCTATGTGATATTTATTAAAATAGGGTGTAAAATCCCATAATTAATACTTTTTATTATTACAAATTATTTAATATAAATTAATATAATATTAAATAATTTTTATATAATTTAATATAAAATAATAAAACAAACAACAAATACAACCAAATACATTTTTAGTACAGTTCTAAATATAATTAATAAAGGGTATTAACTAAAATAAAAATATAAATACAAATGAGATTATTAAAAACTAATGTCTTATTAAGATTATTAAATTCTTATATTGTAGATTCTCCTCAACCAGCTAATATTTCTTATTTATGAAATTTTGGATCATTATTAGGAACTTGTTTAATCATACAAATTTTAAGTGGAGTATTTTTAGCTATGCATTATCAACCTCATGTAGATTTTGCATTTAATAGTGTAGAACATATTATGAGAGATGTAAATGCTGGTTGAATATTAAGATATACACATGCAAATGTAGCTTCATTCTTCTTTATTTTTGTATATGCTCATATAGTTAGAGGTTTATATTATAGTTCTTATAAATCACCTAGAACATTAGTATGAAGTATAGGAGTAATAATTTTAATTTTAATGATGGCTATAGCTTTTTTAGGATATGTTTTACCTTATGGTCAAATGAGTTTATGAGGTGCTACAGTAATTACTAATTTATTATCAGCAGTACCTTTTTTTGGACAAGATTTAGTAGAATTAATTTGAGGAGGGTTTAGTGTAAGTAATGCTACATTAAATAGATTTTTCTCTCTTCATTTTTTACTACCTTTTTTATTAGCTGCTTTAGTAGTAGCTCATTTAATGGCTCTTCATACCCATGGGTCAAATAATCCTAATGGTATATCTTCTAATGGAGATAGAATTGCAATGCACCCTTATTTTACATTTAAAGATTTAGTAACAATTTTTGCATTTTTATTAGCTTTATCTGTTATAGTTTTCTTCTATCCTAATTTATTAGGACATAGTGATAATTATATACCAGCTAATCCTATGAGTACACCTCCTTCTATAGTACCTGAATGATATTTATTACCATTTTATGCTATTTTAAGATCTATACCTAATAAATTATTAGGAGTTATAGCTATGTTTGGTTCATTATTAATTTTATTAATATTACCTTTAACTGATTTATCTAGAATAAGAGGTAGTCAATTTAGACCTGCTATGAAATTAGCTCATTGATTTTTTATTGTAAATTTTTTAATATTAATGTGAATTGGTTCTCAACATCCTGAAAGTCCTTTTGTAGAAGTAGGACAAATTGCTACTACATTTTATTTTGCTTGATTCTTAATTATTGTTCCTATTATCGGTATAGCAGAAAATACTTTAATGGATTTAGCTACAGATAATAATTAAATGTTATTATCTTAACTTTATAGGTATAAATTATTTATAATAACTTTCATAAATTAAATTATAATTATAACATTTTATTATTAAATAATTATTATGCTATTATTTATTTAGAATTATCCCCATTTTTATTATATTATTTAATTATAAGTTTATATTAAAAGAATATCAAATATAAAAAAGATTTAAAATATTTATATTGAATATAGAATAGACAAATTTTATAACTAAGGTAGAATTAGTTTAATTGGCAAAATAACGTCTTGTGGCGACGCTGTTCAGAGTTCAAATCTCTGATTTTACCCTTAATTAATAATTTAAATCTCTATTTAATTATTTTTATTTAAATAAAATATTATAATTTAAATTTATTAAATGAGTTAAGATATCTAAACCTGTAAAATTTAATATATATTTATATTATGTTTTAAGTTAAGGTTCTAAGTCATTATAAAAACTTTAATTAATATAAAGTATTGTATAATAAATTAAAACTGTATATTAATAAAAATAGAACAATCTATGGATAAATAAATAGAAAAATATTCATTAAAAATAATAAATATAATTATATCAAACACTTTTGTAAATTTAAATTATTTAATAAATTTTTATAATTAACTATTTAATTAATAATTTAAATTTGTTTAATATCTTATTGTTTTAAATGAGATAAATTTAATTCCTATACTTAGACTTATTAATATTTAGATTATATCAGCAGTATTTATTAATCTTAATTATTTTTTAATAAAATAATTTAATTAAATAGTAATAAATAAAATGAACATAATTAGTCTTGTAGATATAATTTTCTTCTAACTCATTTAATTAATTAAAAATAATAATAAAATAATTAAATAATTTAATTCTATTAATTAAGCTGAAATAGTTTAAATGGTTAAAACTTACCATTCATGACGGTAAAACAAAGGTTCAATTCCTTTTTTCAGCTAAATTTATATTTAATATCAAACTTATATGATAATTATAAGGTTTAAATATTATAATATTTTATTAATTTATAAGGAAATATTATAATATATTAGATAAATTATAAGTTAGATAGTTTTAAATTAAACATACAAATTAAAAGTATAGATGACAATTTAGTAAAAACATCAAAGTATTTTAAAGGAATTATTAAGGATAACTAGCAAATTTATTAAAAAGGAGGTTTAAACCAAAAGCCACAAACGAATTAATAATAAAAATTAATAGTAAGGAAATTGTGGCGATCCTAAGGAAAACCTTAAATATTGATACTTCCTGAAGCAAAACATTGTATTAAGGAAAGGAAAGGAAATCAACCGAGACTCTGAAAGTAATGGTGAGTGAAATCAGATTAGCTTAAAGAAATAAACAAATTTGAAATATTATAATATTATTTATTAAAGAATGAAGTTGGAATATCATTAATTAAAATTTAATTATTATATAATAATTACTAAAAATAATTACCAAAGAAGGTATATTAGTCCTGTAAAATAAAAATATTTCTTAAAAATAAGTACGATGAGAGAAAACTTGTCGGAATATAGGGGAACCATCCTCTAAGGCTAAGTATAATAAATTTAGCGATAGTGAAAAGTACTGTAAAGGAAAAGTTGAAATAGTTCGTTGTATAACGAAATGAAATAGTCTTGAATTAGTAATTCTATAAGCAGTCGAAGTTTTATGTAAAATGACGACGTACCTTTTGCATAATGGGTCAGTAAGTTAATAATAGTAGCAAGGTTAATTAGCCTTAGCGAAAGCGACTAAATTATTTGTATAATAAAGTTATATATTTTAAAATATTTTAATAAATAAAATAGAATAAATTCCTTACATTATAAATGATATTTATAAAATAAGTGATTTATTTACAAAGAAAATTTTGGGAAAGTTACTATTATTAGACCCGAAGCCAGTTGATCTTTCCAAAACCAGATTATAATGGATCGAACGGTTGAATGTTGAAAAATTCTCCGAAGAGTTTTGGAAAGTGGTGAAATGCCAATCTGAACTGGTGATAGCTGGTTTTCTACGAAACATATTTTAGTATGACATCTATTAATAAATTTATGGAGGTACAGCACGGTAATTCCCAACTAATAATATATTTATATTAAAAGTTTAGGTTGAGGAGATCTTGAAAATCTTACCAATGGAAACGAAACTCGGAATAACATAAATTGATAATAGATATTCAGACTATTCATGATAAGTTGAATAGTCAAGACGGAAACAGCCGAGAACATGGATCAAGGTCCCCAATGATTATTAAGTGAAATTAAAGGAAGTAATAGATTGAATGCAGCTGTAAAGTGAGCCTGGTAGTCGCTATCTTTTAATGACCGTTGTAATAACGTAGCAGCCCTTAGACTATTGCACCAAAAATTTAACGGGTCTTAAATAATCAACCGATATCCTGTTAATTATAAATATAAATAAAATTATATTTATAAATTAGGTAGTAGAACATTCAGTATAATTGATGATAAACAGTGTTTCATTGTTAGTAAATAACTGAAGAGATAATGCTGACATGAGTAACGTAAAAGAAGTTATAATACTTCTCGCCGAATACGAAAGGGTTATAAGGAAAGGTTAAACCACCTTATGTTAATGCGGCCTCTAAGGTTCAAAACCAAAGTTTTGACTGATGAGTTATATATTGAAAATCTTTACGGAAATTTTAAAAAAAGATCAGGAAATTTAAATATATAATTTATTAATAAAATAATAAATTAAAACTACCGTACCCTAAACCGACACAGGTTCGTAAGTAGAGAATACTAAGGCGTAGAGCTAAAAGTTGTTAAGGAACTCGGCAAGTTGTTCTCATAAGTTTGACAATAAGAGAAACCATATAAAATTTAAATTAGCCATAATATAAATAATTATATGGTATAATAAAATCGGAGGCCACGACTGTTTACTAAAAACACAATTCAGAGCAATAATTAAGATTATAGTATTCTGGATGAAATTTGCTCAATGCCATTAATATAAGAGAGGTAATTTTAAAGTTACTAATTGAAAATCTGGTTAATAGCGGTCTTAACTATGAGGATCCTAAGGTAGCAAAATAAATTGGCCATTAAATGTGGTCTTGTATCAATAATGTAACGATGGTCTCACTGTCTCTACAACTTGCTCAGTGAAATTGAATTGCGAGTGCAGATGCTCGCTGTCTTCAGAGGGACGGGAAGACCCTATGCAGCTTTACTATAGTTAGTTATTACTTTGATTTAAATTCTATTAATAGTAATTAGGGATGTCGATAGACAATAATTGGAAAACCTTATAATTTGAATTAAATCTTTGTTTACCTTATAAATTGAAATTTAAGGGATAAATGACTAATTGGTAGTTTGACTGGGGCGGTCGTCTTTAAAAAAGTAGCAAAGTACATCCAAAGATTTTTATTAAAATTATAATATTATAGTTATTTAATTATAATATACTGACAAAAATATTAATTCTCTAATATTTTTAATATTAAAAAAGAATTAAATTAAAATAAAACTTAATAAATTAGTTTTATTATTACAAGGTATAGCTAGAAATTGAATGGAGATCAATAAATTAGTGAAAGATTTTGAAGAGTATAATGGCGGAAAGCATACCTAACTGAGAGACTTAGAAGTCGAACAGATACGTAAGTAGGGCATAGTGACCCTTCGCTATATAATGGAATAGACGGAGATCAATCGATAAAAGTTACGCTAGGGATAACAGGCTGATAGCCGGTAAGAGTACATATTGTCCTGGCTGTTTGGCACCTCGATGTCGACTCATCCTATCCTCCGGGTGAAAAAGCTTGGAAGGGTTCGGCTGTTCGCCGATTAAAAGGGTACGCGAGTTGGGTTTAATACGACGTGAGTCAGTATGGTCCCTATCTTCTGAAGAAATAAA
>Ga0209526_10000462_pt1 | contig 26488 bp, 17 predicted proteins | sample JacPinW_OM2H0_M1_FD_188566 | JGI IMG/M metagenome (GOLD analysis project Ga0209526, IMG submission 188566) | Forest soil microbial communities from Algoma, Ontario, Canada - Jack Pine, Ontario site 1_JW_OM2H0_M1 (SPAdes) (version 2) | ecosystem: Environmental > Terrestrial > Soil > Boreal... | reverse complement strand
ACTAGAAGACCTCGAAGTACTCGCGGTGTTCCCAGTCGGTGACGTGTGAGTTGAAGCGACGGATCTCGGAATCCTTGACCATCAGGATGTAGTCGACGAACGCGTCCCCCAATTTCTCACGAAACAGCCGGCTGTCCTTGAGCGCGTCGACCGCCTCGGTGAGACTTCCGGGGAGGGCTGGATAATCGTCCGTGTAGGGCGCGTCGCTGAGCGGGGGTGGCTCCATCTCGTTCTGGATTCCATCCATGCCGCTGACGATCTGGGAGGCCATGTACATATAGGGATTGGCGGCCGGCTCACCTGCCCGGTTCTCGAGATGGGTGGTCGGGTCGTCGGGACCGCCGATAAGCCGGACGCAGGCTCCCCGGTTCTCATAGGCCCAGTTGATCCGGTTCGGCGCGAACGAGTTGGGCTGGAAGCGCTTGTAGCCGTTGATGGTCGGGGTGGTGAAGACCGAGGCAGCGGCCGCATGGGCGAGGATTCCGGCGGCGAACTGCTGCCCGAGCCGGCTCAGCGGAACCGGTCCGTCCTCGCCGGCCACGAAAGCGTTGTCGTCGGTGCCGGTCCGGTAGAGCGACTGATGGAGGTGCCAGCCGCTGGAGAAGAAGTTCGGCAGCGCTGGACGGGACATGAAGGTCGCGTGGTACCCGTTCTGCCGGCAGATCTGCTTGGTCGCCGTGCGGAACAGGAGCATGTTGTCCGCCGCCTCGACTCCTGCCACGGGTGCGAAGGTGAACTCAGTCTGACCCGGACCCCACTCGTCTTCGATGCTCCGGACCGGCAGCCCGACGGCCTCGAGATTGTCGGTCAGTAACTGAAGGATCGGGTCGATCTCCGCGTTGCGGTTCTCGGTCAGGTACTGGAAGCCGTGCGCGATCGTGCTCACACTCGGCGGATCCGGCGGCCAGCCAGACTGCTCGGCGGTCAGCTTCGGGTCCTCGAGCTTGGTGATGTAGAACTCGACCTCCAGCCCGGCCACGTAGTCGTAGCCGGCCTGGCTCAGGCGCTGCACCTGGTTGCGAAGAATCTGCCGGGTCGAGAAGGGCACCGGATTGCCGCTGGAGAAGTACATGTCGGCCAGCACCCAGCCGGTCCGCTGAGCCCAGGGTAGGACCCGGAAGGTGGTGGGGTCCGGGACCAGGATCGTGTCCGGGTAACCGGTCATCTCCGGGATGCCAAAGCCGCCTCCAGGCACGAAGAGCGGCACGATGATGTTGTTCGTCGTGTCCATGATCAGGACGGCGCTCTGGAAGTCCTTGCCATTCCGCAGGGCGGCGGAAAACGCGTCGACGGTCAGGGTCTTGCCCCGGGCGATACCGTGCTGGTCCCCCCAGGAGATGCGGATCTGCCTCAGCCCTTTCTCCCGGATCTCGGCTTCGACCTTCTGCGCCGCGTCCTTCTGCTCGTCGCTGTAGAGCCCGTGGCGCTCGATGAATCCGATCTTGCCGGTGCTGACGTCAGTCTCTCTTGTGGCCATCCAATCTCCCCCGGTCAGAATCGCTCACCCGCGATGTGAGCGCGAACCAGATATTGACGAGTACTGCCCGGTCGGCAGCGATCAGGAACTTGCGCCGGCAGCGGCCTCGGCTTCGGGCGGTAGCGGGGCCTCTCGTGCGCTGCGAGCGCCGACCACGTACAGGATCGGCACCACGGCGAGGGAAAGGACCGCCACGGCCAGCACCGCGTGCCACCAGTCCGCTTTGCTGAAGAGCTGGGTTGAAAACGGGTTGGTGAACACGGTCCACATCCCAAAGAGGCTGGAGATCGCTCCGATGACCGAGCACACCCAGAAGACCGCCGGATGCGCGATGCGGCGCTGCGCGAAGACACCGGAGAACTTCCGGATTATGTAGATGATGTCGACGAACAGGAAGACCATCGACACGCACCAGATCACCGTGATAGCGGCCTGGAACACAAGGTAGACCCGGCTGCTCAGGTCGGCCGCATTGCCACCGGAGACGTACGGGAAGACCATGAACGTGATCACTGTGATGACGGCGGCCAGCACCGACTGAACGATGATGGCCACGTAGGGGACGCGGTAACGGTTGACCCGGCTCAGCGCCGGTGGCATGCGGCGGTCCAGCCCGGACACGAAGAGGAGGCGGGCGAAGGAATAGCTGTAGACAACGGTGATGAAGATGAAGAATCCGATGAATATGAGTCCGACCAGCCACTTGAAAATCGGTCCCATCGTCGCGTCGACCGGAATCAGCAATGCGCCAAGGTTACCCCCCTGCTTGGGGTCGGCCGCCACCAACAGCGCCCAATCGTCGACCAGGTACGCGAGCATGACCACCACCGAGCCCCACAGCAGGTAGCGCGTGATCGCCTTCATGTGGACGATCTCCACGCCCATGTTGAGAGGAACCTCGATCCCCAGCAGGGCGAGGATCACGAAGCCGTAAAGAGACCACGTCGAGGTCGCGCTCCCGAGATCGAGCGGATTGGTGTTGATGCCCTGGAACCAACCGCCGGCGCCAGCGGTGAAGTTCGAGAAGTTTGTGAACGACGGGTGGCCCTGGACCAGCCAGAGGACGGCGGACAGTGCCACGAGCAGTATCGCCAGTCCGTAGAGAACGAAGATGACGTTGACCGCGTTCTGGGTGACCCGAAAGCGCAGCGACGAGACCACTCCGGCGATGAGGATCACGCCGAGCAGGACGAGGCCCTGCACCCAGGGCGCGAGCGTCAAGCCGGTCAGGTACTGGAGTAGCTGGCTCACCACGCTGCCGGTCGAGAGCATGACCAGCACGCCTGGCCACCAGGCAGCGAAGCCGGCGAAAAAGCTGGCGAAGGGGCCAAACGCCTTGTGAGTCCAGAGGTAGATGGATCCCTCTCCAGGGAACAGTCGACCCAGCTGGCCGGTGACTATGGCTCCGGGCACCAGGAAGGTGACGAACCCGATCAGCAGCCATGTGATCGACACTGGCCCGTTTCCGTAGAAGCCCGGGATGTTGCTGATGAAGAGCACGATGGCGACGAAGATCGCCACCATGTCGAACGAGTTGAGTACCTTCGGAAGTATCCCTCCGGCAACTCGTTCGGACGTCAGCTCGGTGCCCGCCCCGGGCGCGCTCGCATCTCTGGTTGCCACGCTCCCTCCCTTGTGTTGTCTGCCCGGGATTATCTCAGAGAAAATGCAAGCCGGATGGCGTCAGGTCGTCTGGTCGCGTGCCTCGAGCATTGCGAGCAGCGCCTTGCGGGGCGGGCTGAAGACGTCTATCTGATAGGCGGCGCCGTCATGTGTCCGTGCGGAGTGGGGCACAAAAGCCGGGATCAGGGCGGCGTCGCCCGGCCGCATCAGTCGCTTCTCGCCGTCCAGCTCCAGCTCGATCTCGCCGTCCATGACGATGAAGATCTGCTCCTCTTCGTGCGCGTGGAGGGGCGCATGGGAATGCGGCTCGTAGCTCACGAAGCTGGCAAGCAAGTTGCGTCCAACCAGCGCACGCGCCAAGAGCCCTGGCGCGAAGGCGATGGCGGGCAGATCCTTGTCGATGCCGACAAAGCGACCGGACTCTGTCGCCTGCCCCGACGCTTCCTCGAAGTAACGGATGGAGTCGCTCAAATCTCGCTGCCTCCTGAACCGCCGGATGCAAACCGCACAGCCTTAGCCTAGCCGGCCTCACCGGCCCTCCCCCACAACGCAAGGGGAGGAGGACTTGGTTAGTTGGTCTGCTCGAGGACGACCACGGGGATCTTGCGGCTGGTTTTCCGCTGGTAGTCGGCAAAGGCCGGCATCAGCTCCGCCTGGTTGCGGTACAGCCGGTCGTACTCCTCACCATCGGCGACCCTGGCCCTGGCGGGGAACTTCTCCCCCTGGATCTCCAGAGTGACATCCGGGTTGGAAACCAGGTTGTGGTACCAGCCCGGGTTGGTGGGCGCTCCCCCCTTGGAGGCGATCACCACGTAGCGGTCACCGTTCCTGGTGTAGACGAGCGGGTTCTCGCGTGGCTGTCCGGACTTGGCGCCGCGCGTGGTCAGGATCAGCACCGGGCGGCCCACGAAGGGTCCGGTCGTCGCCTCACCGCCATGCGCCCGAAGGTCCTGGATCAGCTGTTGGTTGAAGTCGGCAAAACTGCCTCTAGTTCCGTTTGTAGCCATATGCGTTCTTTAACTACTTGCAGCTGCAACAGATTCCAGGCTCCGGCGCTGGAGCTTGTAGAGAAGGATGACGCCCAGGGCAACCGACTCCGCCGCCGCCGTGGCAGCGAAGGCCGAGGGGATCGAGAGGACCCCCACGATCGGGAGCAGCAGGATCATGAGCCCGATGCGGCCCAGGAGCTGGAACGTATTCGTGACCAGCGGCGACCGGGTGTCGCGCAGCGCGATGAGACCACGGGTGAAGACCTCGGTCACCACGTAGGCGGGAAGGCCGACGGCGTAGATGCGCAGCACGTCGTAGGTCAGCGCACCGGCGGCCGGATCGAACCTCCCGTGCTCGAAGAGCACGTGGATGGCGAACCGGCCAAGCACGATCAGCCCCAGGCCGGTGGGCAGGGCCAGCAGCACGACCGCGCCCAGGGACCTCATCAGCGTCTGGCGCAGCTTCGACCATTCGGCCGCGGCTGCATGCGCTGCCAGGCGCGGAAAAGCCGACTGGCCAACGGCCTGCCCCAGCAGGGCGATCGGGAGCCCGACCAGCATGAAGGCGTTCTGGAGGGCGGGCAGCGCCGCCACTTCGGTGGTCCGGGAGGCGAAGGCGGTGTCCACGATGAAGCCCGTGTAGCCCACGCCGACGGCCAGTCCGTTGGGGATCAACAGCCTCACCACCTCGCGCAGCCGTTGATCGCCGAGATCCCAGGCCAGGCGAAAGCTGAACTCGGAGCCGAATAGGCCGGGCAGCAGGATCAGCACCTGCAGCAGCGCGCCGGCGAGCACTCCCAGAGCCGGCCCGTAGATGCCGATGCCGGGGTAGACGATCGAGGCGCCGATGCCGCCGATCAGCCCCAGGTTGTGACTGGCGACCGAGAGGGCGGTCAGCATGAACTGGTTTCGGCTGTTGAGCACCGCGGTGGCGACGCTGCCCACGCCGAGGATCACCGGCTGGATCAGCATCACCCGGGTGAGGGCGATCGTCAGCTGACTCCGGCTCTCGTCGAATCCCGGGGCCAGGACCCCGGTCACGAACTCAGGCGCCAGGAGCTCGCCGACCACCACCAGCAGCCCGAACGCGCCCAGCAGCACAGTGAGCACCCGGCTCGTGAGCCGGGCGGCCTCAGCCGTCCCGTCCTCCCGGCGCGTGCTCAGCAGGACCGGAATCATGGCGCTCGAGAGCGCGCCGCCCGCGATCAGGCTGAACAGGGCATCGGGCAGGCGCGCCGCTGCGTAGTACGCGCTCGCTTCGGCCCCGGCTCCGAACTGCCCGTTGAAGAGGACCTGGCGAACCGCTCCGAGCAGCGCCGAGAAGAAGAACGAGGCCATGAGGACGAAGCTGGCCTCGGCGATTGAGAGCTCTCGGGTGAGCAGTCCGCGCAGGCGCAGGCGCGGGGGTCGGGGCCGGCTGGGACGCCACCGGGATCGGCCAAGGTTGAGGATCTCGAGTACGTCGGAGGCCTGAGGCGCCCCCATCCAGACGCCCTCTGCCAGGGCCGCAAAGCCGCTCAGCAGCATCTGCGGTCTCCGGCGGGTCCGCTGCCTGGGTGTCGCTACTCGTGACATCTGGTGAGAACCCTGACCAGCTCCCGCTCGCCTTCCAGACCGCGAAGACGGGTGCTGAAATGCTCCGCCCGCGGCTCATCGAGCGCGTCACCCAGCTCGTCGAAGACGTCCTTGAGCAAGACCACGTCGCCGCCCTTGCTCTCCGCCCCGACCCGGGCGGCGATGTTGACGGTGCGCCCGAAGTAGTCCAGGGCGCCGTTCGCGTTGACCGCGATGACGGGACCGTGATGAACCCCTACCTTCAGCACGAAGGGCGGGCGGATCTCCTGCGCAGCGCACCAGGCATCGATCTCCCGCTGCATGTCGAGCGCTGCTGCCGCGGCGTCCTCCATGCGGTAGAAGGCGGCCATCACCGCGTCGCCCATCGTCTTGACCACCGTTCCCCGGTGCGCCGCCACCTGTTCCCGGATGAAGTCGAAGTGGCGGTTGACCCGGCTGTAGGCCGGCGCGTCCCCCACCCCCTCGTACAGCGAGGTCGACCCCTTGAGGTCGCTGAAGACCAGCGCGACGTCACGTATCGCCATCTGCTGCCCGGGCGCCAGCACCTCGCCGCTGAAGAGGTCGCGAAACTCCTGCAGGGCCGTGACCTGGGCTGCCGTCGTCTCCTCGCCCGTCCACCCGAGCTCCTCCAGTACGACGAGCAGCGGCCCGCCGGTCTGGTTGCGCAGTCCGATGCGCGTCCCACCGGGAACGGTCAGCGCCTCCCTGTCTGAGTCGAGCAGGCTGTGCGGCGCCGTCCAGCGACCGCCGGCGTAGGTGAGCTTGAGCTCGGCCGCCTTCGACCTGGCGGGAGCGGGAACCAGGTCCAGGTGACGGGCACCGGCAACGGCGCGCAGCCGCAGCGGCCCCGACAGCTCCAGATCGAGCGTGTGCTCTTCCTGGGGTCGGAGGTACTGCTGAGCCACCACGTGGGGCACCCGGAGCGGGCCGCCGATGCAGTAGACCAGGCTTTCCGCCTGGCGGACACTGGGGTGCACCGTGAAGCGCAGTTCCACGCGTTGATCGAAGTCGACGTCGTACCCGATCCCGCAGGTGTCGCAGTGGAACCGGTCCGGCAGCTGAGCCAGCCCGCCCGATTCCACCTTCGCGACCCGGCAGTTGGGGCACATCACCTCCCAGCGGAGCTCGAAGATCCCGACCCGGGTGGCGTAGAGGAAGAGCCGCAGCACCTCCATGCGATCCGCCCCCCAGGTGCCGGCCAGGGCGAACGGCCGGATGCCGACGACCTGGTCATCCGTCCCCTCCGTGACCCGCTCGCGCAGCAGTGCCACCAGCTCTCGGAGGACGGGCCGGCTCGTCAGCCGCTCGATGAGACGGTCCAGCAGGCGGACGTCCACCGAGGGACGCTGGGCCGGCACCGGAGTCGGATCGGCCCTGCCCGCCGCCTTGCGCGAGAGGTACTCATCGCAGAACTCGAGGAGCTCGACCACCGTGGCGTTGCCCATCCGCCAGAGGAACCGGCCGCTGAGGTTTGCCGGGGTGTAGTCGGCGAAGGCCTTCACCCTCACCCCCTCACCTGCCGCTTGCAGCTCGATCCCACCCTCCACCACGGCGAGCGGCCCGCGCTGGAACTCCCGGCGGAACCGGTAGCCGCGTTCGCGCACCCAGTTGAACGGGTACTCCGTCCAGGTCAGCGGCACCAGCCCAAAGGCCCTGGCGTGGGCCTGGCGGGCGAACTGCCCGCCGGCGTCGTCAGGCGAGGAGAAAGTCACCGCGGGCAGCCCGATCGTCCGGTTGAGGTGGTCGGTGTCGGCGAGCAGCCGCCATGCTTCCTCCACCGACATGGCGTACTCTCGCTCCCGTTCGAAGTGAATCGGTCGGTGCCTCAAGGCTGCCTCGTGATCGACGCACGGTTCACGTGCGCCCTCCCGTGATCCTCGACGCCCGCCAGCTGGATCCGGCGAACGCGAAGCTATCATCCCACCGGTGCCGCCCGGGGGCACGAGATCGGCGGTGAAGCGGGTCCTGGTCGCGACCGACGAGTCCGCCACCGCCAACAAGGCAGTGGAGTGGGCGTCGGAGATGGCCGGCCGGTACGGTTCCGAGCTCCTGATCGTCCATGTGATGGTTCCGGAGAACCTGGTCGGGGCGCCCCCAGAGGAGGCCACGATCCGGAGGGAGCGCTTGCAGGGCCTGGCGGAAAGGCTGGCCGGGTCCCGCGGCCGGGCCCGCGTCCTGCACGACTCCGACCCGGCGGACGCCATAGTGCGGACCGCCGAAGAGGAGGCGGCCGACGTGATAGTGGTCGGTAACCTGGGGATGAGCGAGCGAAGGGAGTTCCTGCTCGGCAACATCCCCAACCGCATCTCCCACAACGCCCGCTGCTCGGTGATGATCGTGAACACCCTCGGCTCCTCCACCGCGAGGCCCGGCCGCCAGGCGGCGAGCAAGGCGGCCGCCGAGCCGGACGCCGAGCCCGCCCCCGGGCAGCTCATGGCCCGGGCGGCCCGCATCGGGCGGGTGATGGCCGAGCAGGGCCTGAAGCAGCTGACCGCCGGGCGCCAGAAGGAGGGCGAAGACTCCGCGGCCGCGCAGGCCGCCCGCTTCCGAGCGGCGCTGGAGGAGCTGGGGCCGACCTTCGCCAAGCTGGGCCAGATCCTCTCGACCAGGCCCGACCTGCTGCCACCGGCGTTCATCGAAGAGCTCGCCACGCTCCAGGACCGCGTCACGCCGCTCACCGAGGCGGAGGTGGTGGGCGTCATGGAGCAGGAGCTGAAGGTGCCTTGGGAGGACGTGTTCGAAAGCATCGAGCCGGAGCCGATGGCGGCGGGGACCATCGCGCAGGTGCACAGGGCGGTGCTCAGCGGGGGCGAGCGGGTGGTGGTCAAGGTCCAGCGGCCCAATGCCGAGACCGAGATCCTCCAGGATCTTGGCCTGCTCGAGATGTTCTCCAAGGAGGCCGCCGGACGGCCCGCCTTCCGGCAGGTCGTGGACCTCCCCGCCATGATCGATCACCTCTCCGGGGCGTTGCGCAGGGAGCTGGACTTCCGCCAGGAGGCCGCCAACATCGAGCGCATGCGGTCGACGCTGGAGCAGTTTCCGCACCTCGACGTGCCCCGGGTCGAGGAAGGGATCCTGACCTCGCGGCTGCTGGTGATGGAGGAGGTGCAGGGGATTCCCGTGCGGCAGGCGCCGGAGGGCGAGGCGCGAAAGGAGGCTGCTCGCGAGCTGCTGGAGTCCTACTACCGCCAGGTTCTCGTCGACGGCTTCTTCCACGCCGATCCCCACCCCGGGAACCTGATGTGGTGGAACGACAAGATCTACTTCCTGGACTTCGGGATGATCGGAGAGATCGATCCCGAGGCGCGCGAGCTCCTTCTGCTCATCCTCCTCGCCTTCTGGCAGGAGGACAGCGGCTTCCTGGGGGAGATCCTGCTCATGCTCTCGGGGGAGGCCAGCCCCCAGGGCCTGGACCTGGACGCCTTCAAGGCAGAGCTGGGCGACCTGATGGGACGCTACCGGCACCTCTCGCTGCAGGAGCTGCGGCTGGGACCGGTGCTGCAGGAATTGACGCAGATCTCACTGCGTCATGACGTCCGGATGCCGGCCTCCATGGTCCTCGCCGGCAAGGCGTTCGGGCAGATGCAGCTGGCGACGGCTGAGCTCGACCCCACTCTGGATCCGTTCTCCGTGGCGGGAAGCTTCTTCTTCAAGCGGCTCACCTCCGGGGTGAAGGAGGCGGCGAACCCCCGACAGCTCCTTTACGAAGGCCAGAAGCTGAAGGTTCGACTGACCAGGCTGCTGGAGGCCTTCGAGCGCGTCACGGGCGCCAGGCCGGGGCAGAACCTGCAGGTCCAGTTTCGCGGGATGGAACGCCTGGAGGAGGTCGTCCTCCAGACCGGGCGCCGCCTGGCTCTGGCCATGACGGGCGGAGCGGCTCTCTTGGCGGCGGCCATCGCCGTCCAGTCCAGCCACGTGGCGATCTGGATACCGGCACTCCTCGGCACACTGGGCGTGATCAGCGTCGCCGGCGTCCTCTTCGAGGTCCTCAGACCCCGCCGATAAGATCAGCGGCGGGAGAAGGTCCGGCGGAGTTGGCGGTCGACGATGGCCGCCGCCAGGCTCATCAGCGCACCCAGTATCAACCGCTCCGCGCGGCCGATCACCCGCGCGCGGAGGCCGTGGCGCCGGCGAGCCCGGGGACGTGTCGAGGGCCCGTCCGGGGGATCGGCAGCCTGAACCGACACAGTCATCGTCCCCTGTCGCTAGTGCAGCTGCTTTGGCATCGAGCCGGCCTGGCGACGGTGCCGCGCCACGTCGGCGGCGGGGACAGTGAAACGGAAGGAGCTGCCCTCCGAGCCCGTCCGTTCCAGCCAGACCCTGCCGCCGAATGACCGTTCGACGATCAGCCTGCAGAGGTACAGCCCCAGGCCCAGGCCTCCTCGGTTGCGGTGCTGGCCGGCCAGCGAGCGGCTGAAGAGGGCCTCGACCCGCTCCTGGGCCAGGCCCCGGCCGTTGTCCTCGACCGTCACCTCGAGCCAGGCTCCGTCCCGCCTCGCGCTGACCACTATGGTCGTGGCCCAGGAGTGCTCGAGGGCGTTGCCGATCAGGTTGGTCAGCGCCTGCTCCAGGTGCGTGGAATCGCACCAGGCCTGCGGCAGCCGGGACGGGAACTGGAAGTCGACGGCCTCGACGCGGCCCCCGTACCGGTTGCTCAGGACCTTGCGGACCTGGTCGGCCACGTCGCCCAGGGAGACCGTGACCGGGTGAGCCTGGAACCCTCCCGCCTCCAGCTTCGAGATGATGAGCTGCGCCTCCACCAGGTTGAGCAGGCGCTCCGACTGATCGTAAGCGTCCTCCAGCCGGGCCCGCCGCTCGGCCGGTTCCATCGCCTGATCCCATTGCAGGAGGGCGGCCACGGTGTTGCGCATGGCGGCCGCCGGGCTGCGTACCTCGTGGCCGATGGCGCGCAGCATCAGGTCCTTCGCGTCCAGCACGGCTCGTTCTTCAGTCACGTCCTCGTGCAGCGTGAGGAGGCCGGCCGGCCTGTCCGCAGAGCCGGGGATCGGGACCTGCCGCAGCTGGATCACCCGGTCGCCCCGGCCCTGCAGCCGGACCTCGGTGGGGCCTCCGGGGCGGCTCTCCGCGTCGACGACCAGCGTGCCGCCGGCGCGGGCCAGGAGCTCTTCAGCCGAGTGCCCGACCAGCTCAGGCGAAGGGACGCCGTAGATGCGCTCCACCACCGGATTCGCGTACACGATCCGGCCCTCGCCGTCTTCCAGCACGACGCCCACCGGCGAGTGCCTCAAGATGGCGGTCATCTCCTGCGCCTGCCGGTCCAGCGAGGCCACCGTCTGGATCCGGGCCAGGACCACCCCGGCCTGGCTGGCCAGGACGGCCATCAAGCGCCGCGTCTCAGCGGGGGCCGGCCCGGCAGCGTCCGCCGTCAGCAGCCCCGCCGGCATGCCGTCCGCGACGATCGGTATGGCCAGGACCTGCTCGGCCCTGAGGCTGAGCATCGCGGCCACCTGGCGGCGACCTGACGAGTACAGGGTGCCGAGACGGACGCGCGAGGGTAGAGCGAGCTTCTCCGGCCCCTCGCGCGAGGCCCGCACCATCTCGGAGCCCTCCAGCAGCCAGAGGCTGCCCCGAGAGTCCGCCAGCGCCCGCTCCACCAGCCGTCCCATCTCCAGCCGCGCCGGCTCGGATCGCCTGAGATCGAGGTCGGCGAAGGCCGCCACCGCCTCCAGGGTGCGAATCCTGCCCCACGTCTCGGCCACCAGCCGGGCGTTCTCGATGGCGACACCCGCGTGCCGGACGAAGTCGGCAGGCGCCTCCAGCTGGTCGGGGGTTCCGTGGACGAAGCCGAGGGCGCCGACCAGCCGCTCACCGTAGTGGAGGGGAACCAGCGTCCAGGCCAGCCGCCGCCTGGTCCCCCTCAGCACACCGGCAGGAGTCCCCTTCCAGCGCTCCCACAACTCGCCGCCGGACCACCTCAATACCCTGGCGGCCGCGTCCGCGCCGGCCGCGCCGCTGGCGGCGACCTGGCCGTCCTCGCTGAACGCCCAGCAAGCCGCTCCCGCGGTCCCCAGCATCGATCCGGCCTGCTCGGCGATGCTGGTCACCACCGAGGACAGGTCATGTCCGGCCAGCGCACCCAGCTCCTGGATGCGGAGCGAGTGTCTGAGGGCGAGCTCGTTGGCCCGGTGCAGGCGGACCGTCCGGAGCGCGATCGCGACGGCCGGTGCGGCACTCTCCAGGAGCTCCACCTCTTCGGCCGCGAAGGGCTGGTTCTGGAAGCGCTGGGCGGAGACGGCTCCCACCACGCGGTCGCCCTCCAAGAGCGGGACCCAGACGACCTGGGCAGGCCACCGGTCGTCGCCTGTCTTCCAGCCCACCCCCGGGTGGCCGCGGCCAAAGTCGGCAGGTGGCTTCTCCGAGATCGTCGCACCTTCCTCCATCAGCCGCTTGAAGTAACTCGTCCGCTCGACAGGCTTTGGATGGAGCGTCTGGATGGGACCGCCGCCCGCGGTTGCGAAGCCCCTCAACTGGTGCCTGGGGTCGACATACAGAAGCAGCAGACCCGAGCTCTCCACCGAGCCTCTGATGGCCCGGAAGAGGGCCTCCGCGACGTCTCGCTCGTCCGAGGCCACCGCCACGCCGGTCTCGAGCAGGTGCAGCGCCTCCAGCCGGCGCCGCTCGGCCTTCGCCACCTGGAAGTGCTGGGCCGTGGCGAGGGCCAGGCTGACGTGGGCGGCCACGTCCTGCAGCACCTGGACCTCCCATTCCGTGAAGGCGTCCGCCTGGTAGGACTGAAGTGAGAGCAGCGCCTTGACCTGGTCCCCCTGCCGAACGGGTACCCAGACGATCGAGCGCGTGGCGACCTGGCTGCGCTTCCCCGACCGGGTCACGAACATGACCGCGCCGCGGGTCGTCCGGCGGCCGCCCTCCTCCTGCTGGCCGGCTTCGAAGGCATCAGCCCAGGGCGAGCTGCCGATCAGAACGGGCCGGCCTGTCTCGTAGGCCTCGCGAGCCGGCCCTGCCGCAGCCAGCGGCACGGGCTCCAGCTGCCGCTCCTCCCCGGAGTCGTAAACGTACGCCTCGGCGAGGGCGCCCTCCGGGCCTGGCTCGACAGTGGCCAGGGAGAAGAGGTCGAACTCCAGATGCCGAGCCAGCTCCTGCCGGAGTGCCCGCATGATCGAGCGGCGGTCGAGCGAGGAGCCGAGACGGCGACCCACCGCCTCGACCACCTGGAGCCGGCGACGCTGGTCCTCGAGGGCGACGTTGGCCAGCTGGAGGTGCTCTCTCTCCATCTGGAGCGCGGCGTAGGACCAGGCGTTCCGGAGCGCAAGGCCCGCCTGATCCGCGACCTGTTCAAGGAAGAGCAGGGTCGACTGCTCGTAGGCCTGCGACTGCACCGTCCGCATGGAGAGGACCGCGATCGCACGGCCTCCTTCCTTGACCGGCACCCAGGCCCTCGATTCCGCGTCACTGGCCAGACCGAGGAGCCCGCTCTCGCCGTCCAGCACCTGCCTGATTTCGGGCACGACGCGCGACCGGGGCCTGACAGAGGCTCTCACTTCATGGCCGAGCCGTCCCTGCAAGATTCGGAGGCGTTCGGGCCGTGACTCGTCCGGTATGACCACCTCCAGCGTCTCTATCGGCAACAGCCCTCCGAGCGTCTCTCGAAGCGCGGTAACGACGGCTCTTTCGTCTCGGGTGCCGGAAAGCGCCCTGGCTATGGCGTTCAGCGCCCACAGACTCACCGCCTGGTTTCGCGTCAGCTCGTTGAGAGAGGCATTGCTCATCACCACGCCCAGATGGGCGTGAAGGTCTTCCAGGAAGGCGAGCTCGTCGGGTGTTATCTCTCGGCGATCCGCCAGCTGATAGATGACCGCGCCCACCAGACTCCCCCGGTTCCAGACGGGCACCCAGATCATGACTTGTGGCCGCGTGGTGCTTCCAGGACCCCGCCCCTGCTCCATCACCATTTCCGGTGACTCGTAGCGAACCTCTGAGCGCGGGTCGGCAAAGTTGGCGGCGAAATTCGAGACCGAGAGCTGACGCCGGCGCACGTCCTGGAGCAGGCCGTGGTCCAGGGCGCGGCTGTGGTACCAGCCCTCGTGTTCCAGCACCTGCAGATTTATCGGGTCGTAGCCGAAGATGGGATGCAGCTCGGCGTAGAGGAGCTGTACGACGTCTGCTTCCGTCGCACAGCTGGTCAGCGCTCGCGGTAACCGCGAACGAAGCTTTGCCTCGACCCCCGGCCCTCCGAGCTCCATGGCCGTATTCATGCTAACGCTGCCGGAGGAAATCCGCCTCTGGTCCAGTTCCCATCCGCACACATGACAGGGCGCCCGGCTCGCCAGGCCGGCGGCTTAGCGCCCCGGGCCGGCGGCCAGGAAGCCGCGGCCCGGAACTGCCGCCGCCTCGCACGGATCCCCGCACGGGGCGCCCCCATTTAGTTCGAGGTCTCAGTCAAACCAGCCGCGATTCACGACCTTCCCCTTTTGCTGAGTAATTGCCTGCACCGGCGCCGTCCGCCCTTTTGATCAGTCGAACCAACCGCGATTCATCTCTTCCTCCCTTGTGAGTGATTGGCCATCTCGTCGCATACGTCGCTGTAATCGTCTGTCTGATCGCATGTCGTGGAGTTCAATCGAACCAGCCGTCGTACATGACTCCTCCTCATTGGTTGTCGAGGCACGCCGGAGCAACTAAAAGTGGGCCAGTCCCCCCGCCCCATGTGCAGCCGCCCACCACCAAGAAATATGGCCTCGTCCGCAGCGTTGGTTCCCCAAGGGCTACCCCAGACGTCCCCTACAGACTGTGTCCAGTATTCCACTCTTTCAGAGACCTAACAATCAGCCCATGCCACACGCATCTGCGGCGGCGGCACTCTCTGTAGGCCTCAGGGCGCGGGCTCAGGTATGCTGGCTTGGCTTGGGAGGTGGGGATGCTTTGTCTCTAGGGCCCTACGGGCTGATTCGTCACAACAACCGGGTGGGCAGGCTCACAGCGGCGGTGCTGATCTCCTCGACTGGTGATCCGCTCACTTTGACCGTGTCCCTGGTCCTGCTCTACCAGGCGACCCGCACTCCGCTCGCAGTGGCCTTCGCCTTCGGCACCCAGATGCTGGCCGCTTTGTCCGTCGGAGCCTTGCTCGGCGCCAGCACCGATCGGCTGGATCGCCGCCGGCTGATCGTCCGGCTGGAGATCGTCCGCTTCCTCCTGGTGCTGAGCCTGCCCCTCCTGGTGGGGCTCTCCGTCTTCCTGCTCTACCCCGCGCTCTTCCTGCTGGGAGCCGTCGAGGCGCTGGTCCTGCCCTCGCGGCAGGCTGCAGTACCCCATCTGGTCGGCCGTGGCGAGGTGGGCGCCGCCAACGCCCTCCTCCTCACCGCCACGACGTTGGGGCAGGCGACAGGGTTCGCGGTGGCCGGCCTGGCGCTGGCCCGCCTCGGCGATCCCCGCCTCATCTATGTCGCGGATGCCCTCACCTTCGCCGCCTCGGCTGGGATCGTGGCCTCGCTGGGCTCGCTGGGTGGGGGAGTGACGGCCACCAGGCTGCGGGGAGGCGTGCGCCGCGCCTGGGCCGTGCCCGGGGTGGCTCCCCTCCTGCTGGTCGCGGCGGCCACCGTTTTCGTCATCGGCATGCTGAACACCGCACTCCTGCCGGCCGCCTATCAGCTCTCGAACAGCGGTCCGAGCGCCTACACGCTGCTCGAGCTCTGCCTGATAGCGGGCGCTGTGCTGGGCAGCCTGGTAGCCGGTCGCATCACCACGCAGATCCGGCTACCGGCACTGGCCGCTGCCTTATGGGTCTTTGCGGCGGGCGTCGCGGGCGTCGGCCTGAGCCCCAACCTCTGGCCGGCCACCCTCGCCGTGGCCGTCAGCGGCGTCGGCAACGCCGTCTATGCGGTGACCAACATGAGCGCGCTGATGGATGCCGGAAGCACTTTGAACCGGGGGACGATAATGTCCGCTCGCTTCACGCTCACTCAGGCCGCGAAGGCCCTCGGCCTCGGGGCGGGAGGGCTGCTGACGGCCGCGCTGGGCCCGCGCGGATCCTTCACCGTCTTCGGGGCCGGGCTCATGGCCGTGGCCACGGCGTACGCCTTTTTCCTGCTCAGCCGGCGGCGTGCATCGACCGCGGCGCCGGCCCTGCTCCGTCCACCGCCAGCCGCCGACCCTCCCGCCGGCCGGACCTCTACGCCATAGGCGCCGTCAGCTCCACCTGGATTTTCCGGGTCGCGGAAGGGCAGCACATAGATGCGAGCCGGAGAAGTGAGGGGCCTCAGTTCTTGAGCGAGGGCTGCCGGCGGGCGCGGTCGCGGGCCTTGCCGTTGGCGTAGCGCATGGCCTGCAGCTTCGAGTGCACGCCGAGCTTCTCGAGGACGCGCTGCACGTGGCTTCGCGTGGTGGTGAGCCGTATGCCGAGCGTGGCCGCGATGCTCTTGTTGTCCATGCCGCAGCCGATCAGCTCGAGAACCTCTCGTTCGCGAGAGGTGAGCTGGTTGACCTCGTCGCTGTGGCCGTTGCGCTTCTTGAGCGACTGGCGCTGGATCGCCCGGTAGAGAAGGTCGGCCGGCATCACGACCTCACCCGCCGCCGTTCGCCTTATCACGGCCAGAAGCGCCATCAGCGGCAGCTTCTTGTTCACGTAGCCTCGCCACTCGGCCTCGACCGCGTTCAGCAGCTCCTCTTCCGCGTCGTCGTTTCCGAGCATCACGATGGCGGCGCCGCCGTCCGTCCGAAGCGGAAAGTCCGGGGTGTCCTGGGCCAGCTGCGAATCGACCAGGACGACCTGGGGGCGGTGACGCTCGGCGAGGGTGGAGGCCTCTTCGCGAGTGGCCGCCACGCCGACGATCTTCACCGTCGGGTCCAGCGATTCCAGCGCCTGCCAGAGAGATTCTGCGACCAGGCGCTGCCTTTCCAGGATGAGGACGTGGATCGGCGCCTCCATCTTCTTCTGCTCTTCTTCTCCCTTTGGAGCAGTCTTGGTGCCAGGCACCGCCGGCGCGGCGGAGCGTGCAGCGTCAGACTGCGCACGACCTTCTCCCTTTCTCCCGTTCAGGCTTCCCCGCACGCCTTTCAAAGCTCGCCCCGCTCATCGCCTCGCTCGATCGGCGGGAACGTCTGAGCCGGCATGCCGGCCGGCCACTTTCTTCCCCGCACAATCGAGGCTCTCGCTCGCCGACACCCGGTATTCGGCCGGAGGTCTGATTAACGAGCCATTACGAGCCCTTAAGACTTACGTAATCAGGAACGCCCCGGCGCATCGGGGTACCCATTTATCCCTGGAGGCTGCCGGGTGCCGGGGAGGTGCCCTCTGCCTGCTCTTAGTGGCAGGCCCCCGTGCCAGAATCGGTGAAGGTGCCGCCGGGCTCGGGCAGGAACTGCCAGTCGTAGGACCTGGCGTGCAGCGTCATGCGCATGATGCCGAAGGTGTCGGCGTTGCGCGCCTCGCTGTTGGGGGCGACCTTGGGGAAGTTGTAGTGGCTCTTGCCGCCGGTGCCGACCACGAACTCGCGGATGCCGCGCGAGGCGTCCACGTGAGCCGCCGGGTCCTGGGGCGCGAACCGCTCGTAGTCGTGGTCGTGGCCGTTCAGCACGACGTCCGCCCCTGCCTTGTAGAGGTCCTGCCAGAGGCTGTCGTAGACGGGTTCGTTGCCGTGCTCACCGGAGCTGAAACGAGGCTGGTGCCAGTAAGCCAGCGTGCAGACGTTGTGCTTGGAGGCCAGGTCGGCCTGCAACCACTGGTCCTGAGGCGAGCCGGGGCCGCAGCCGCCGATGGCGCCGCAGTTGCCGTTGAGAGCGATCATGTGCCAGGAGCCGAGGTCGTAGCTGTAGTAGCCCTTGGTGGGATCCCCCGCGGCCGCTCCGTAGTAAGAGTAGTAACCGGTGGCGCCCGGCGTCTGGTACTCGTGGTTTCCGGGCACCGGCTTGGTTATCGCTTTGAATTGGCCCCAGGTCGGGTCGTACGACCCGCTGAAACCGTCCAGCGTTCCCGTCTCGTACTGCTCGTCACCGAGCGGCAGGACCGCGGTGGGCGCCAGCTGCCGGACCAGTCCCGCCGTCGTCTCCTGGTGACAGGTCGTTGGCGAGGCCGTGCTCCGGAGGCAGGCGATGTCGCCGGCGGTGGCGATCACGGGGTCATCGTTGCTCCGGGGACCGCCGCCCGATGTCGGCAGCGGGGCGGGGCGGCCTCCGTACTCCCGGAAGTAGACGAGCTCCCCCGGCTCCCCTGGCGCCGCGCCGGTCCGGGGGATGAACATCGTGATGACCACGGCAGGTGCGCCCGAGGGCGCCTTGACCGTGCTTGCCGTGGGATTGCCGAAGGCGGTGCTCCCGCCATGCGTCCTCACCTTGAGCGCGATCGCGCTGCCAAGTGTGTAGTCGTAGAGGTACGGCTCCCAGGGCGCGCCACTGCTGGCGGCCACTTCGGCGAGCGTGAACGGCAGACCCTGGTAGACGACCTCGTCCCGATCCCCGGTGCCCCCGGCGCCGCCCACCCCTATGAAGGTGGCGGCGAGCTTTTCGTCGCGCCTGGTGGACCAGGAGGCGAAGTTCTTCAGGGTCCCCCGGGCAGGCTGATCGACGATGCCGTCCTTGAAGTAGTGGAAGTCAACCTCGATCGTCGACCTGTCGATGTTCGGCGACAGCGTCACCGAGTAGACGTCCGGAGTGCCTTCGGCCCCGGTGCTCGATCCAACCAGCGTGTGCGGAGCGTCGAACTTCCGGTCAGGCCGAGCCGCCAGCAGCGCTTCCAGGTTCGGGTAGTGCAGGAAGCGCAGCCAGGCCACGGGCAGCTGCACCAGGCCTTTGTTGTCCGACTCCTCGACGACGAGGAACCCCCCGTCCGGCAGCGCCTTGATGGTGGGCTGCGAGGCGTGGGTGTCGAGGTCAGTTTTATAGGCCCACTGGAGCACGTCGGTGGAGGTCGCCAGCTCCGCGTGGAAGACGCCCCCGGCGTCCGCGCTGTGATAGACGCCGAGGTAGCCTCCAGTGGGGCTCTGGATGACCTTCAGGGAGTCCATCGAGTGGTCGGCGTCGTCACGCGTGCCGTAGCGGTAACCGGTCGCCGAGGTGACGTCTTCGATGATCCCGCGCAGCGCCTGCACCGGCGGCAGGCTGGGAGAGGCGGCGGGCCGGCTCTGGCCGCTCGCCGAGCCGCGGGTCAGGATGACCAGTTCGGGCGGATGCGCGTTCTTCCGGCTCTCCAGCCTGACGGTCTGGCGGCTGTTGGAGGTGATCGCGAAGGTGACCTCCCCGGGCCGGGATATGAAATTCGTCAGATCGACGCTGGTCCAGCTGTTCTCGGTGACGGGGCCTGAGGCCGCCACCACCTCTCCGTAGGGAGGAGCCGTAACGGCTGTGATCGTGTGCTCGTCCCAGCCGCTGCCGTCGACCGGTCGCACCAGGTAGCCGATCGGGCTCGAGCCCTCGCTCCAGAGCCTGAGAGTCGCCTTGGCGACAGGGACCGTACCGCTCTTGATCGAGAACCGGAGGTAGGCGTGCACGGCGGGGATGGCGCTCGCGCGAAGGTCTTTCTGTGAGCCGTAGTTGGACTGCGGCTGCGCTTTGCTGACGTAGGCGTCGGCGACCGGCTTCAAGGTGACCGTGTAGGGGGACGTCGAGCGCTGGGCGAGGAAGAAGAGCACCGCCGATGCCGCCAGGACGAGGGTCGCCGCTCCAGCCAGGAGGACGAGGCCGCGCCTTCCGATGAACCTGGACACGCCTGGTCTCAAGGTCGCCAGAGCCTCCGGATCAGCCCTTGCTGACCGAGAATCTGACCCTGCCTATGCCGCCCTGGATCCCCTTGTGCGCGTAGACCCAGAGCGTGTAGTCACCGGGCGGAGCGGTGGTCACCATGTCGATCCTGGCCATCCCGTTGCCGTTGGCGGTGGCCGCCTTCCACTGCACCAGCCGGCCCTGGTCGGCGACCACCTCGCAGTAGAGCGCCGCCGTGGGCGCCGGCTTGGGCTGCCCGTCGAGGAGCGATTCGACGGCGATCGACACCGCCATCGGGGCACCGACTTTGACCGCGGTCGGGGCCGTGACCTTGACGGAGAGGCTCTGGGCGAGGTCGACGTGCGGCGAGCTGCTCGGGGAAGCCGCGGGCTGCTGGAAGCGGCCCTGGCTGGCTGTGAGGGGAGCCACCGACTGGCCGGGATCCGAGACCTGGACTCCCCAGGTGGGATGGAGCCTGACCCTGCCGACCCCGTTGACGACGCGTTCCTCCACCCAGGCGCCGTAGAGGGTGAGATGCTGGCCCGGGCTGGGCACCACGACCGAGGGCTGATCGGTCGGGATGACTGCGGCCGTGAGGACTCCCCGGTTGGGCGCGGTAAGGAACCGCTGGTAGGCGGAATCGACGTTGACCTGCATTTTGAAGGTCCCGTCTGCCGGGTCCAGGTGGGCGGACTTGACGGTGCCGCTCACGGTGGCGCACTTGGCCACGACGATGAACCTGGAGGCGTCGTGGACGTGCGCCATCGGATCCTCACGGCAGCCGACCGGGCCTCCATACCAGGGCGGAGAGGAGAGCTTGGCCGCCGATTGCCGGTCGCTGCCGGCGCCGAAGGCTGTGAGTATCACTCCCAGCCCCAGCGCCAGCGCGATGGCTACCCCCGCCACGATCACCAGTGGCCGCGAGCGCGGCGGAAATGGCCGTCCGACCCGGCCGGTCACCTTCTTGACAAACGCCCGTTCAGCCAGGCTCCTCACTCTGTCCCCCACCCCCTCACTGCACGTGGGAAAAATTGCCGTAGACACCTTGATCGCCGGCTACGACCAGCCGGAGGCGCGGCCTTACCTGCCGGGGAATGACCGCGGCCGTGAACGTCCCGTCCGGATTGGCCTGGCCCCCTCCCAGCACGACACCGCCGTAGCTGATCGAGAGCACCGTTCCCGGAGCGACGTTGGAGCCGTGCACGGTGATGATCCCGCCCCGCAGCGAGTACGTCACCTCGGGTTTGGGAATCTCGTTGAAGGACGCATAGGTGCCCCCCTGCCCGGCAACCACCAGGTGGAACCGGGGCCGCGACCAGGGCGGCAGCGGGAAGCTGACCGACATCGACCCGTTGGAGTCCACCGTCGTGTGCCCGACCGGTTTCTTGTGATAGGTCACTGTCACCGGGGTATTGGCCGGCATCCCGCTCCCCGTCACCACCACGAGTCCGCGCTCCACCTTCATGTCGACCTTGGGCCTGGGAAGTCCTGTGAAGGAGGTGAAGCTGCCGTCGGCGTCGGAGACCGTCACGCGATAGCTGGGGCGCGTCCAGGGCGGCAGCGGGAAGCTGGCCGTGGCCGCGTTATGGGCGTCGGAGACGGTCTGGGCGACGGGCTTGCCCGCGTAGGTGACGGTGACCTGGGAGTTTGGCGAGAACCCCCAGCCCTGCAGAGTGACCACGCCGCCGGTCACCGTGTAGGTGACCTCCGGCCTGGGCAGCGGCTTGGTCACCCGGTAGATCCACACCCGAGCCGCGTGGTCGCGGTAGACGGTGTGCACCAGCTGGCCGTCGTAGCGCTCGATCAGCCGCTTGAACATCCGCTGCCTGGCCGTCATGTCGATGGGCGCGTCGCTGGACGGTTCGTCTATGCCGTCGCCTGCGCGGGGGTCGTTGGTGTAGTAGACGAGGTAGGAGACGGTGCCGCTTTCGATCAGCTTCGGCGGCCAGTAGGTGACCCAGTCGCGCGGGGTGGCGTTCTGGGTCGGAGTCGGCGGCACCACGGCCCCCCCGGGCAGCACGGTGGCCAGCTGAAACCTGCCGTACGGGTAGGAGTCGCGATTGGCGTAGAAGGCGAAGACGTACTGCGCCGAGCCGCCGGACATGGTCATCACCCCGGCATGGTCGGGGCTGTTCTGGCCGAGCCACTCAGCCGCCTCCTTCAGTCCCCCGAAGCTGTCGTTGGCCAGCACGGCCTGCAGGGAGGGGGCGGCGAAAGCCGCCATGGTGACCACCGCGGCGCCGGCCACGGCCGTCCTCCAGACGTGGCGCCGGGCGAGCCAGACCAGGGCCCGCGCCGCCATCAAAGAGACCGCCGGGACCAGCGGCATCATGTAGTTGAAGGCCTTCAGGGGATAGAGCTGGAAGAAGCCCAGGACGACGATGATCCAGAGCAGCGGAAGCAGGTCCTCCCTCGCCCTTCGGACCAGGCCCAGCACTATCCCGGCCGCCCACAGGGCCGGCATCACCGGCCCCTCGTAGCCAACCAGCAGCCGCGCGTAGTAGTACCAGGGGACGTAGCTGACCCGACGGCTGCTCTGCGGCAGCAGGTCGAGGAACTGCTGCAGGCTCTGCGAAAGCTGGAGGAGGGCGGGAAGCATGCAGATCAGGAAGATCACCGCGGCCAGGGCCAGCCTTGGCCAGTCCAGCTTCTTCAGCGACCTCGACAGGAGCACGTAGGCGACGCAGATCGGAAAGACCAGGATGCCCACGAGCTTGGCCTGGATCGCGAAGGAGGCCGCCGCCCCGAAGGCGGCCATCCAGAGGACCCTGCCCGTCCGCAGCCAGCGAACCAGGCAGAGCATGGAGAGGGCGAAGAAGAAGGTGAGCGTGGAGTCGAGGAAAGCCAGCCGGCCCAGGGACACCGCGTAGCTGCTGGCCGCCATCAGGATGGCGGAGAGGTACGCGGTGGGCCGATCGTAGAGCGTGCGCGCGACGAGCAGCGTGACCACCACGGTGAGCACGCTGAAGGTGGCGGCGACCGCTCGCGCGGCCAGGTCGTTGACGCCCACCGCGTGGTACACGGCGGCGACGAGGTGCTGGTAGAGAAGGAAGTTCGAGTTCCCGCGGGAGAGCAGGATGAAGTGCCGGCCCATGGGATGGACCCCGGCCAGCAGGGCGGCCTGGCCACCGTAAACCGCCTCGTCTCCGCGAAAGCCGACGTGGCCGAGCTGCCAGAGGCGCAGGAAGCAGGCGCCCGCCACCAGGGCGACCACCAGCACCACCTCCGTGGCCCTCCAGGCCCCCACCCGGGAGCCCAGGCGCAGCGCCCGGGCCGCGCCCGGGAGCTGGCTGGGTGAAGTGAGCAGCGCGGCCCTGGCGCGTCTCATCGTTCCCTTCCCTCGCACTACGCCCTTGCTCGAAGGCGTCTCCTGGGTGATCCTCAAGGGCGGCCCGAAGCGACTGGTTCCGGCTCGGTCTCGGGCCTGGAGGATGCGTCGCCAGGGCCCTCCGTGAGCGGCGACAGCTGCACGGGGGTCAGGGACCGCTCCACCGGAGCCAGCGCCTCCAGCGCGGGCTGGAGGGCCTCGTCGAGTCCGAGGCGCTGCACGATGATGTCCGCCCATCCGTAGTCCGCCGCGACGATCCGGGTCAGGTCACGGTCACCCAGAGCCGATTCGAGGATGGCCCGCTCCCGCCGCCGGAGACCCGCGAGACCCATGCCGTCGATGCATATGTGGCGGGCGAGAATGGGATAGGGCGGGAAGCCGTAGGCGTCCTCTGTGTTGCGGATCAGGGCCTCCACAGCCTCCGAGCCCGTCACCTGCCCGATCTCCGTCTGCTCGCCGCGCTCGATCAGGAACACGTGTTCCAGGCGGGTCCGCCGCCCCATCTCGCAGTCCACCAGGTCGGTGACGGCGTACTTGGGCGGCGGGACGACGGCCTGTATCGCCGCGTTCAGCGACATGATGGGCAGGTTCAGGCTCCCCATCCGCTTGCCCGCCCCCCGCACGCCGCGAGAGTGCAGGCGGCTCTGGAGTGGGAGGGCCAGCCGCTTGCCCAGGCTCAGGCGGTTCCGGGGCGTGGCGCGGACGGTGTGCGCACTGATCGTCAGCGGCTTCGGATACCGCGTCACCCAGCCGTTGGGATCCACCAGGACCATGTCGTCGGAGTAGAAGGTGCCGCCGTGCTCCTGGAGGAGGCGGAGGATCGTGGTCGTCTTGCCGGTGTCGGTCTCCGCCGAGAGCATGACCGTCTGGCCGCCGAGGACGACTGTTGCCGCGTGGAGCAGCACGCGCCCGCGCCGGACCAGCATGAAGCGGAGCAGCGGCTCGACGAGGTTCGTGTAGACCACGTGCGGGGACACCGTCAGGAGCGGACCGACGGTTATCCGGATCGGTTCTCCGAACTCGATGCGGAAGTTCGCGCCCAGGCTTCCCAGGTGCTCCCGCCAGGTGATCCGCCCTGCTTCCGACACCAGGGACCGGCGAGCTCTGGGCAGGGGGGCGCCGACCAGGCCGCGCTCTATGACCAGGTCGGGTTTGAGGGGTCGATGCGAGCGCGCGAACTCGAGCTCCGGCAGCCGCACGGCGGATCGGATCCGGATGATGCCCTCGATGTCGTAGCGGTGACGGGACTCGTTCATTCGGTGACGTTGACCTCCAGGTTCGGTGTGACGTGCTGCCGCCAGATCAGGAGGTCCGAAACGAGGTAGCGGCCCCCGAAGACAGCGACGATGGCGACCAGGTTCGAGAGCAGGTAATGGACGCCGTGCAGCGAGGTGAGGACGTAGAGGATTGGCAGCCGCACCGGCGTCGAGCCGAGAGTCAGGGCGGAGTAGCCCAGGAACCGCCTCAGCGCTCCGCCCCGGCGCCGGCCTCTGAAGACCCAGCGCTCGGTGAGCAGGAAGTTGCAGGTGCTGGAGCCCGCGCTCGCCAGCACGGCGGCCACGAGGTAGTTGAGGCGTGCCCCCGAGACCAGGGCCGCAAGCAGCGCCTGGTTGACCGCGATGCCGCTCAGACCTACGAGGCCGAAGGCGCCGGCCGAGCTCCACCAGCGGATCCAGGCGGCGATCGGCGCGCCGCCGGCGCCCTCCAACGGTGCCGGGCTGAGAGCGCTCAAGGCTTCGCCACCCTCAGCGGAAGGGCCGCGCCCTCGGCGTCCAGTCCCGACCCGTGGAGGAGGCGGACGGCCTGCTCCAGGTCGGCGGCGGTGAACGGTTTGACGCTTCGCCGGACCAGGACCGCAACGCGGCCCACCTCCGGCTTGGGCACGATGATCGCGGACAGCGACTCGATGTTCCGGCGGGGCTGCGGCCGGTCCGACGGAGACTGGACGACCAGGTCCGGGATGGTCGAGGCGGCGCAGTGCCTTATCAGCTCCTCGAGCCCGGCGGGGGCCAGTTCGCGCCGTCTGGCATCGAGCGGCTCAGGCGCCGGCTCGCTCCACCAGGCGGTGTCCACCTCCAGCCGGCGGCCCAGCTCCTCCAGCCTGTTGGCAGAGCCGGCGGTGCCGACCCTGAACCAGCGCCGGACGCTCAGCAGGTTCACCGTCATGGGAATGGCGAGGGCTATGGCCTGGGCCACGCCGGCCGTCAAGGTGGGATGTCGCGGGCTGGCCCAGAGCAGGGCGGCGTAGACCGCAAGGCCCGCCAGGCTGCCGCTCGACCCGAACGCCCGGTAGAGCAGGGGGCGGCGCCAGTGGCTGCGGAAGGTCAGATGTCGCTGCAGGACCGCATTGAGCAGCGAGCTGACCAGCGAGGCTGCCGCCCAGATCACCAGCTGGGGCAGGGCGGTGCGCGCCAGGAAATCGAAGGCGCCCTGAAAGACGGCCAGGCTGCAGAGGCTGACCAGGGCGAACTTCAGCGCGTGAGAGCTCTCCGGCACGTGCAGAAACAGAGAGACCAGGTGCCGGAGGAAGAGCAGGCCCTGCCGTGCGCTCGCCTTGGACTGCCCTTCGAGCCGGCGCCCGAAGACGAAGGGCACGTCCACCGTCTTCAGCCCCGGGCAGAGGACCAGGAGCTCGAGCAGGACCTTGAAGCCCACTGGCCGCAGCTCCAGGCCGGCGACGGCAGAGCGCCGAACGCAGAAGAAGCCGGTGAGCGGGTCGCTGGTCCGGCGCGACTCCGGGAACGTGGCGAAGGCGGCCCAGCGAGAGCCTCGACTGACCAGCTGGCGATAGCCGCTGACCAGACCGGTGGCCTCACCGCCTTCGACGTAACGGGAGGCTACGGCCAGGTCCGCCCCTGCCTCGACGGCCCGCAGCAGCCGGGGCGCGACCTCCGGAGGGTGCTGGAGATCGCCGTCCATGACGCAGACCGCGTCGCCCCGAGCCAGGGCCAGCCCGGTGGTCACCGCCGTCGCCAGCCCTGTCTGCTCCGCCGGTGAACGCTCCACCACACGCCAGTGCGGGGCCTCCGACGAGATTCGTGCCAGCAGCGGGCGGGTGGTGGCGTCGGACGAGTCGTCAACCACGATGACCTCGTGGTCGACCCCGGCGAGCGCCCTCTCCAGCTCGCCCCTGAGCTGGCAGAGGTTGGCGGCCTCGTTGCGAGTCGGCACCACGACAGACAGCCGGGGGGCCGATTTCCGGGGCACCGTTCGGGGCGCATGGCCATGCTCCTGATCAGCCTCCAAAAGACCAGACGTCACCCGGTCAAACAACCCGCGCCGCAACAAGTCCATCGCTTTTCGATCACTGAATGCCAAACTCCTGGTGTCAAAAATTCGCCGCCGGCTCGGGCGCCAAATAAGCCCAGTGAGCCGGCGAGACTTCAGCAGGCTAAGACGGCCCCCTACGCGTCAACAACGTGCATGCGGACTATCCCCTCGTACGCAGAGGACGGGCCCTTGTCAGGCAGATGAATGGTCGCGCGTCTAAGCGCGCATACCTATGTCGCGGTGTGTCGAACCTGCGTTGGTATGACTACCAACTAATGCGTCCGCATGAGAGACTGCCGCTTCTCGAATCTGTCCACGCCGGCTGGCCAGACTATGACTTAAAAGCTGTTACCCGCTACCAAACGCCCGCCCGCCTGGTCCCGATGCATGAGAACAGACGTGCACCCTTAACGTCCTCCCCGCCCGCGGGGGGAGGGTTGGGTGGGGGGCGTCAACAGCCTGACTTGCTGTGAGAGCTACCACCGCCGACTGCGCGGGACCCCCTCCCCGGCACGGCCGGGTACTCCCCCGACTGCGCGGTCCGACTGCGCGGGG
>Ga0209526_10000461_pt1 | contig 26490 bp, 23 predicted proteins | sample JacPinW_OM2H0_M1_FD_188566 | JGI IMG/M metagenome (GOLD analysis project Ga0209526, IMG submission 188566) | Forest soil microbial communities from Algoma, Ontario, Canada - Jack Pine, Ontario site 1_JW_OM2H0_M1 (SPAdes) (version 2) | ecosystem: Environmental > Terrestrial > Soil > Boreal... | reverse complement strand
CGAGGCCTGCCGCTCCGAGCTCGACGAGGTGGTGTATCGGCGCTGCCGCCACGTCGTCACCGAGAATGCGCGCGTCCTCGAGTCGAAAGCGGCGCTCGGCAAAGGCGACCTTCGCCGCTTCGGCGAGCTCATGGACGCATCGCACGCATCTCTGCGGGACGACTACGAGGTGAGCTGCGAAGAGGTCGACCTGCTCGTGGATCTCGCGCGGCGGCGCCCGGGTGTGCTCGGTGCGCGCATCACGGGTGGCGGCTTTGGTGGGTGCACCGTGAACCTGGTCCAACGCGGCGCCGTCGATTCGCTCCGGGAGGAGGTGCTCGGCGAGTACCGGCGGCGGACGGGCATCGGCGCGCGGCTCCACCTGAGCGACGCCGCGGATGGCGCGCGGCTGCGGCAATGAACGAGAATCATCAGGGCGCGCGCTTCAGGCGTGCGGACGGGGGAACGACATGAGCGCCGAGGCGGCCGTGGTCCAGGTAGAGACTGCAGGCAACCCGCCGGCATCTCCAGCGTCGCCGGCGCAACCGCGCCTCCTCCCGGTCGACCTGGTGCGCGGCTTCGTGATGGTGGTCATGGCCATCGATCACGTGCGCGACATGCTTGGCGCCGCGCGCTTCAATCCGACCGACCTGACGCAGACCACGCCTGCGCTTTTCTTCACCCGCTTGATCACGCACTTGTGCGCGCCTGGCTTCATCCTTCTGGCCGGCGCCGGCGCATTCCTCTCCCGCAAGCCGCGCGGTGCGCTCTCACGTTTCCTTCTCATGCGCGGGCTCTGGCTCATCGTCGTCGAGGTGACCGTGGTGAAGTTCGGGTGGGCGTTCAATCTCGATCCGTACCAGACCATCCTTCAGGTCATCTGGGCCATCGGCTGGTCGATGATCGCGCTCGCAGGGTTGGTGTGGCTGCCGCTACCGATCGTGGGATCGTTCGGGGCCGCGATGATCGCCTCGCACAACCTGTTCGATGGAATCGCAGCCGGCCCGCTCATCCGCGGTACGCCTCCCGTCTTCGTAGGAACGCTCCGCGATTGCCTGGTGAGCTTCCTTCACCAGTTCAACCCGCCCATCATCTACCCGGTGATCCCGTGGATCGGGGTGATCGCGGTCGGCTATGCGCTGGGTCCGGTCCTGCTCCTCGAACCCGCCCGGCGCAGGCGGGCGCTGATCGCGCTCGGCTCGGCCCTTTGCATCGGGTTCCTCCTGGTGCGCGGGCTGAACGGCTATGGAGATCCGCAGCCGTGGGCCTCTCAACGCAGCTCGCTGTTCACCGCGATGTCCTTCCTCAACACCACCAAGTACCCGCCTTCGCTCGATTACCTGCTCATGACGCTGGGCCCGATTCTTCTCCTGCTTGCCGCGGCGGAAAAGCTGCGGGGTCCGCTAGCCGCCGCACTGGCGGTCTTCGGGCGCGTGCCTTTCTTCTTCTACGTGCTGCACCTCTACCTGATCCACGCGGCAGCTTTGGCGCTGGGAATCTGGACCGGAATCGGAGTGAAGCCGCTTCTGATCAACTGGCCGGGCTTCCCCAGGTCGTTCGGCATCCCGCTCGCCGGCGTCTATCTGGCCTGGCTCCTGGTCCTGGTGGCGCTCTACCCGGCATGCCGCTGGTTCGCGCGCGTCAAGGCGACGCGGCGCGACTGGTGGTTGGGCTATCTTTGATTCAACCGACATCGCGACGCACTGACTTCATTCAACCTTGGGGTTGAGTGTGGGCAGATGTGCACATGGTGATCGTCCGGGCGCGGATCAAGCGACGGAAGTGGCGGCGGTCTCGACGAAGTGGACACGTTTGCCTCCGCCGGCGAACGTCCGCATGTGGACGGGCCACGACGATTTCACCGTCCATGAACGAAAATGTCCGGGCCGATCTTTTCCGGGCCGGTTATCGTCGTCCGCTGCCGCGAACGCCATCGAGTGCGCGATGGATGCGTACTGGTCTGGTCATTGCAGTGAACGGTGCCGGCGGGCACTCCAACGCGGAGGCATGATGATCGAGGAAGAACGACAGATGCGCCCGGGGTCCGAGGTCCACCTCGACGAGTGGGTGACGCCGGAGATCGCGGACGAGCACGGTTACATCCGCGCAGGCAAGGTACTGGAGTGGATGGATGTGGTCGGCGTGCTCGCGGCCACGCGGCACTGCCGGAGCCCCGTCGTCACCGCCTCGATCGATGGGATGGAGCTGCAGAAGCCCATCCGCGTCGGTGAGCGCCTGGCCATGACGGCTTCGGTCGCGTTCACTTCCCCGCGGAGCATCGGCGTCTCGGTTGCGATGCGGCATGGGGCGCCGGATGACGCGACGCCTCCCAGCTCGGTGGCCGGTTACATGACCTTCGTGGCGCTCGACGACGAGGGCAAGCCGCTGCCCGTCCCGCAGTTCCAGCCGGAAACGCCCGCCGAGGTGGCCCGGTTTCGCGAAGGCCGGCTCCGCAGCGAGTTCCGCAAGAAGATGCTCTCCGGCCAGCTGCCGGATCTGGATGCCGCGAATGCGCCCGCGCCGGAGAATCCGCTGTTCATCCGCGAGCTGTTGAAGCTCCTGCCGCGCTCCCTCCAGCTCCCGTTCGAGCGGGGGCGTGCCGCCGGAGAGCGGCACCCGCATCCCTCGTACGTGCACAAGATCGAGCCCATCCGCGGAGGGAAGCTGAACTTTCACGGCACGCTGTACGGCGGCACGCTGATGCGTTGGATCGAGTCCAGCGCGCAGCTCTCCGCGCGATCGCATCTGCACGGCAAGCCCGTCAGGCTGGTCGGCTTGCACGGACTGACGTTCATCCGTCCTGTCGCGCGGCACGTGTTCATCCACGTGCGCTCCGCGATCGCGCACACGGCGCCGGACTCGCTCACGGCGCTGGTGAACGTCCACGCCGAGGACCCCACGGCTGGGAGCCAGACGGAGACGCTGCGGGCGTTCCTCACCTATGCGCCGGTGGCCGCGAACGGCGCTGGAGCGCCGGCGATCTGCGCGCTCGAATGCGTGGGCGACGAGGAGCTCGGCCTGTTCAAGGAGGTAGAGCACCGCCTGGCCTTGCAGCGCACCCTGCGCGACGGCTCCGCGGGCGCGATGACCGTGCCGCGTGCGACAGACGTTGCCTTTCGGGAGACGAGATGAGCCGACACCCGGAGGCAGGATCGCCGGAGCCGGTCGGCTTGGACCTGAATGTCCGCTCCACACCCGGGAAAGCAGTCGCCTGACTCTAGCGGCGCAGCAACGCGAATCCGACGAAGTCGTACGCACCGGATCGATCGGCGACGAAAACGTCTCCGGACCGCGCCGCGGCCCAAGCCGCAAACTGGCAGTTCTCCTCTAGCGAGAGCTGCTCGGTCGTGTATTCAGGATCGGCAAAGACATTGCACTAGATCCGCATGAAAGCTCCCACTGAGGTGCAACGTGTCGGACAATCTGCCTCCAAAGAACTCCGCGTCGATGCCATCGATGGCGCCCGACTACTCTGCCGGCGTCCGAATCCTGGCGCGTTCCTTCTACAAGGAGCTGCGCTCCAGCGGCTATACACCCAAGCACCTGCTCGCCCTCTCCACCGAGCTGATCGAGCTGATCACGCTCGACCTGCAGAAGGCCGATGCCCTGTAGCTCCGCCCCTTCGATGACGAAAGCGTCGAAAGCGACGTCGGCGGCCACAACTTCGTCGGATACCGCCCGCGTGCCGCTCCGCACCTGATCGTCGCCGTACCCTCGATCAAGACTCCGGCAGGCGTTCCCGGGTACATAGCTGCGATGGCCGGCTACTCGGGAACGCCCCTGCCGCGGAAGCTTGGCATCCGGGAGCATTCCCGAGTGCGCCTCCTCGCCGCGCCCGAAGGGTTTGCGCACTCGCTCGGCGTGGTTCCTCGGGCGCGCGGCGAGGCCGACGTGATCGTGGCGTTCTTCACTTCGCGGGCCCGGCTGGCGAAGGAGTTCGGCGGGCTGCGCGCTGCGCTCGATCCGGCCGGCGGCCTTTGGATCGCATGGCCCAAGAGAGCTTCCGGCGTGGCCACCGACCTCGATGAGAACATCGTCCGCGAGATCGGTCTCGGCGAGCGCCTCGTCGACAACAAGGTCTGCGCGATCGACGACGTCTGGTCCGGCCTGCGCTTCGTCGTGCGCGTGAAGGATCGCTGACCGCGTCAACACGGCCTGCGTTACGGAGATCGAATAATGAAAAGCGAACGGATCAAGGCGTCGTGGGCGCTGCGGCCACCGAGCCGCAGGTGCCCGGTCCCGAGGCGCCTTTGAGATCCTAGGAGACTCTCGCCGGTGACGCGTGTCAGGGGCGCATCATCGCGAAATCAATCATGAAGTCTCGAGGACATCGGCCCGTGCGCCGGCGCTTGTCCTGTCATCTTGCGGCCCGTCGGTCTGCATGCATTGCGTCAGGGGTCTCCAGACGGCTCCCTCGACTAATCCGTTCGTCTTATGCGAAAGTCCGCGCCCTCGAAGCACCAGCAGAAGGCCAGCCTGCCGCCTGAGCGAGGGTCGACATGTCCAGGAACACGCCGCGGATCGATCGCCGTGCCTTCCTCCGGCTGGGCGCGGGTGCGCTCGGCGCGGCCGCGCTGGGTCCGGGAACCCTGCTGGCGGCGGAGTCCGACGACGAGCAGAAGCTCTACGCGGAAGCGAAGAAAGAGGGGAAGGTCGTCTGGTGGACCTCCCACTATCAGCTGAGCGCCGCGGAAGCAGTGCGGGACGCGTTCAAGGCCAAGTATCCCGGCGTTGACGTCGAGTTCATCCGGCAGACTGCCCAGGTCATCTTCCAGCGGCTCTCGCAGAACCTCAAGGCGGGTGTGAAGGAGCTGGACGTCTTCGCCAGCACCGACGAGTCGCATTACCTCAAGCTCAAGAGCCAGGGCGTGCTGGCGCCGCATACGCCCCTGGGAGTGAACCACTTGCCGAAGGCATTCCAGAACATCGACCCGGACAATACGTACCATCTGGGAGCGCTGGCCTTCGTCATCATCAACCATCACCCCTCGGTCTCCCCGGGTCCGCAGAAGTGGACCGATCTGGAGGATCCCAAGTGGCAGGGGCAGATCACGCTCGGCCATCCCGGCTTCTCCGGCTACGTCGGGAACTGGGTGATCGCCATGTGGGACAAGTACGGATGGGACTACTTCACCAAGCTCGCGAAGAACAAGCCGAAGATCGGCCGGTCGATCTTCGACACCGTGACGGACATCGTCGGTGGCGAGCGCAAGGTGGGCGCAGGGCCGGAGAACCAGTCGCTGGAGAGCAAGGCCAAGGGCAATCCCATCGAGATCAAATTTCCCTCGGACGACGCGGTGCTGGTCGTCTCGCCGGTGGCCATCCTGAAGGACGCTCCGCATCCGAGCGCCGGCCGGCTCTTCGAGAGCTTCTTCTACACGCGGGAGTATTCGCAAGCGATCGCGAAGAGCTTCAACTACCCGCTGCGTTCCGACGTGCCGGCGCCGACCGGGATCCCGATCGAGAAGTTGAAGTACTACCGGAACAAGGCGGAACGTCTGGACAAGGGCATCCCCGAGGCCATCGAGAAGTGGCGCGAAACGTTCGGAGTGTGAAGTGGCCGAAGGCGTAGGATCGGCGAAGACCGTCCCTGCGCTGCCGGTCCGCAGCCGGAGGCTCGACGTCAGCGCCGCGGTATTCGGGATCGCGGCGGTGATCCTGCTCTTCATGGTGATCGTGCCGCTGGGCTGGATCTTCGTGGCCAGCGTACACAGCGACGTTGACGAGACGCTGACCCTCTCCAACTTCGTCAAGGCCTTCACGCGCTCGATCTATCTCACGCCGATCCGGAATTCGCTGGTCCTGGCCACGGCGGCGGCGGCGATCGCCACCTTGTTCGGGACGGTGCTCAGTTGGGCGGTCAGCCGCACGGACATGCCGGGCAGGAACCTGATCCGGATCATGGTCTTCGCGGCCTTCGCGACGCCGTCGTTTCTCGGCGCGACTGCCTGGATCTTCCTCGCCGCGCCCAATTCGGGCTGGCTGAACAAGATCTGGATCGCGCTCACCGGCGCTGAGCGGGGTCCCTTCAACATCTACTCGCTGGAAGGCGCGATCTTCGTCATCGCGCTGTATAGCTTTCCGTACACGTTTTCCTTTGCTTCCAGCGCGCTCGAGTTGCTCCCCTCCGACATGGAGCGCGCCGCGGCGCTGCTGGGCGCGCGCTGGCCCCGTATCACCTGGCGCATCACGCTCCCAATGGTCCGGCCGGCCATCCTCGCAGGCGCGCTACTCTCCTTTCTCGAGGCCATCGCCGAGTTCGGCACCCCCGCTTTCCTGCTCATCCCCGCCGGGAAGCAGGTGATCACCACGCAGCTCTACATGTTCTTCCAGTATCCCAGCCGGCCGAATCTCGCCGCCGCGTACGCCGTTCCGCTGCTGGTGGTGACCGCGGGGCTCTTCCTGCTCCAGCAGCGGCTCCTCAAGCGCGGCCGCTTCACCGCGGTGGGCGGGAAGGGCGGCGTCCGCGAGCCCTTCCGGCTGGGCGGCTGGCGATGGCCGTTGCTCGGCATCTGCCTGATCCCCACGGTCTGTTCCCTAGTCCTGCCCTACGGCGCGCTGCTCTTGACCTCCGTGTCCCGAGCCTGGGGCCGCGGGCCAGTCCCGGGAAACCTGACCGCGCACTGGTACAAGTGGGCGCTGGTCGAGAACCCGGCGGCGCGCGCAGCCATCGTCCATAGCCTCACGTACGCGGCGGCCGCGGCGACGATCGCGACCGTGATCGCTCTCTTCACTGCCTATGTCGCGCAGCGAAGGCTGCTCCCCGGCGCCCGCGCGCTGGCGTTCATCGCCATGGCGCCGTTCGTGGTGCCCGGGATCATCCTCGCGATCGGGTTTTTCTCGGCCTATGCCCGGCCGCCGCTGGTGCTCTATGGAACGGCCTGGATGCTGATCGTCGCCTTTGCCACCCGCTTCTTGCCCATCGCGTACTCCGGCAGCGAGTCCGCCCTGCGCAGCATCGATGTCGAGTTGGAGAACGCGGCCCGGACGCTGGGCTCGACCACCTTGCGCACTTTCGGGAGGATCACGTTCCCCTTGCTGCGCCGGAGCGTCGTCGCCACCTGGCTGACCGCCTTCATCCCCTCGCTGCGGGAGCTGAGCTCCGCCGTCTTTCTCTTCACCCCTTCGACCGCGGTGATCACCAACGTCATTTTCGACCTGTCGGACGCGGGGAACTTCGAGCCGGTGTCCGCGTTGGGTGTCCTGATGATGGCGCTGACCTTCGCGCTGATCGCGGTGGCCTACCGCTTGTTCGGCCGGACGGTGCTATTTTCCCGGGCTCGGGGGTAGGCCCCGGCCGCCCGGCGTGGCTCGGCGGGTGCATGTTGCGGATAGACATCGTGGGTCATGACTAAGTTCTAGGAGCGACATGGCACGGATCCGACTGGTCGACGTGAAGAAGGACTTCGGCGGCGTGCCGGCGCTGCGCGGGATCAACCTGACGGTCGAGCACGGCGAGTTGCTCGCCATCCTGGGGCCGTCCGGATGCGGCAAGAGCACCACCATGCAGCTCCTGGCGGGTTTTCTCGCTCCAAACTCGGGCGAGATCTGGTCCGATGATCGCCTGCTCTCCAGCCCTCGAGGCATCGTCCCGCCCGAACGCCGGCGGATGTCCCTGGTGTTCCAGAGCTATGCGGTCTGGCCGCACATGACCGTCTTCGAGAACATCGCCTTCGGCCTGCAGCTGCGAAAGCTCCTCAAGCACGAGATCGGCGAGCGGGTGCAGCGCATCCTCGACATCGTCAACCTGACCGGCTTCGAAAGGCGATACCCCCACGAGCTTTCCGGCGGACAGCAGCAGCGGGTGGCGCTGGCGCGCGCCTTGGTGGTCGAGCCGGAGACCCTTCTCCTCGACGAGCCGCTTTCCAACCTGGACGCGAACCTGCGCGAGCAGATGCGCTTCGAGATCCGCCGCATCCACGAGCGAACCCGGGTGGCGACCATCTACGTGACGCACGATCAAGCGGAGGCGATGGTGATCGCCGACCGGATCGCGGTGATGAACAAGGGCGTGATCGAGCAGATTGGGACGCCTCACGACATGTACGAGCATCCCCACTCACGCTTCGTCGCTTCCTTCATGGGCGGGGCGAATTGCCTGAGGGCGAACGTCCTCGAGCCCGGGCTGGTACGCTGCGGAGACGTCCAGGTTCGCGCCGCGGAGAGCGAAGGCTTCCGCGCCGGCGACGAGGTGGTGCTTTGCATCCGGCCGCACGCGGTGCGCGTGCATCGGGTGCCCAATGGGATGGGGCGCAGAGAGAACCTGGCCGACGGGCGGCTGCTCCAGCAGGCGTATCTGGGGGATTTCCAGGACCTGCGCATCGCGCTCACCGGCGGAACGCAGCTGCGCGCGCTGACGCCCGCCGGCCCTGCTTTCGAGGGCGGCGAGGCGGTCATGGTCGAGCTGCCCCAGCAAGCCTGTCACCTGCTGCCGACCTGACCCCTCAGTGCGCGCGCTCGGGATCGCGCTCGCTTCCGGCATCGCCGGGGGCAACTCGTTCCAGAACGAGTTCAATGATCAACAACTCGAACGCAGGCTGGCGTCAGCTGCAGTGAGCAGCCGCGAACGCGGTCCAGTTCGCCCGCGCGGTGTCGCAGGCTGCGCGGTCCGCAGGCTCCGGGAACACGAGCGAGTGCAGCGTACCGGCTGGACTGCGGCAGAGGCATTGAAAGTACGGCGCGGCGACCGCCTCGCCGGGAGGACAGGGGCCGCCGTCGCACAGGAATTCGATGCCGCTGCTGAACGCGCCCCTGCAGGGCACGTGACACTCCTCGTATCCAGACCCGCTGCACCCGGCCATCAGCAGGAAAAGCGCGACAAGCACGGAGCGCATGCTCCGCGAGTCTAAGCACGGCGATGAATTGAAAGCCACCTCGGAGCGGGTTCCCAGTCTCAAAGCCAGACGCGGAAGAAGTAGAAGAAGCGCTCCCGAAGCTTGCTCCAGGCGCCACGCTTGCGGAACTCTTCCGGGTCCACCTGCTCGCACGACTCCAGGTCGTCGCGGAACTTCTCCTCGAGCTGCTCGGCAAGCCGCTCGTCGAGCACCTCCAGCGTCACTTCCCAGTTGTACAGGAGGCTGCGAGAGTCGAGGTTGTACGAGCCAACGGTGGACCAGACCCCGTCGATCGTCAGCGTCTTGGCGTGCAGCATCCCGGGCAGCCACTCGAAGATGCGAACACCGGCCTTGAGCAGCGAGGTCCAGGTGGCGCGGGAAGCGTGGGCCAGGCCGGGGATGTCGCTGTGCCGCGGGACGATCACCCGCACGTCCACTCCGCGCCGCGCCGCGCGCTTGAGCGTGCCGCGGAGCGCGCGGTTGGGGATGAAGTACGCCGCCTCGATCCAGATGCGCTCGCCGGCCATCGCCATCGCGTGCTGGAGGTGGTGCTGCACGAGCCGCCGACCCATGTAGCGGCCCACCGCCAGCGCCTGGACGCGGGTCGTCGATCCGTGGATCGCGAGCGGCTCCGGAATCCGCCGCGTGGCCGCAGGGAGGGCGGGGTCCCAGTTCTCGGGCTCGGCATAGTTCCAGGAGACCTCGAACAGCCGCTGCAGCTCGCGCAAGACGGGACCCTCGATCTCCGCGTGCACGTCGTGCCATCCCCGGCCGCCCCAGGACACCGGCGCGTAGTCGTCGCCGAGGTTGATGCCGCCGGCGAAGGCGACGCGCCCGTCCACGATCAAGAGCTTCCGGTGATCGCGCACCTGCCAGCCCCAGCGCCGCCGCCAGGGACCGACCGGATGGAAGACGGAGAGCAGGACCCCGGCGGACTTCATCCTCGCCACGTCGTTCCCGGAGAATCCGAAGGAGCCCGCCCCATCGATGATGCAGCGCACCCGCACGCCTTCCTGTGCCTTGATGCAGACCGCGTCGACGAACCGGCGGCCGTTCGCGTCGCTCGACCAGATGTATGTCTCGAGCAGGATCTCCGTGCGCGCCAGGGCGAGCGCGTCCAGCATCGCCGGGTACGCCTGCGCTCCTCCGAACAGCCAATGCACACGGTGGCCGGGCAGCATCCGCTGGGGCGTCAGGGACAAGCGTTGCGGCTCCGGCGGAGCCGTCGAAAGAAGAGCGGTGCTCAAGGCCCGGCGATTCTACCCGGATGACGCCAAGGCATGTTCCAGCCTCAGGCCGGTGTCCACCTCGATACGCGCAGCGTCCCGCATCCCGGCCGGAAGGGGGAAGCCGAAGTCGCGCAGGTGGACAACGATCGTGGCGTGACCGAAGGTCATGGCGTTCAAGCGCGCAAGCACCAGCGTGATCCGGACCGGCTGCGCGACTCCCCGGATGGTGAGCGTCCCCTCCAGCTCGAGCGACCCATCCGTCGCGGCGCCCGTTCCCACCAGATCGAAGAGCAGCTCGCCGTCGCGAGGCACGCGCCGAGCCTGGCTCGCGCTCCCGGCGACGAGTGATTCGAGCGGCATCCGCAGCTCCACGCGGACGGCGCCATCCTCCTGCTCCAGCAGCCTGCCGGTCACGCGGTGGGAGAATGCGGAAAAGGGAGGGCCATCGACGGTGAGCAGCGCCTGGCCCGGGTCGACTGCCCAGGTTGCTTCCGCCCGTACAGCCGCGGCGGCGAGCCAGATCGAGAGTAGCAGGCGCAGGCTCATGTGATGCGTTCACTCTACCGCGAGATTCGCCGGCGCCGTCAGCGGTGATTGAAATAGTTCAGCGCTATTGCAATCGCCTTCCGGGAGGGCATCGTGAGTCCGTAGAGCGCCAGCGCTCCCAGCACGAGACCCACGCGATAAGTGGAGAGATTTTTCGGCGGCATCGCGATCAGGACGATGAACATCATGCCGGTGAGGAAGGCGGTGCTCAGGTACATGAATGCGAGCGATTCCCCGGCCGGGTCGTACTGCAGCCCACAGCTCGGACACCGCGCGTACTCGGTGTACGTCCACCAGCGGCGGAAGATGGGTCCCACGCCGCAGCGCGGGCACTTCATCCGCAGGCCGCGCCAGAAGATCTGGCGCGCCCCCGGCCTCACACGATCCCCAGGATCTGCCGCACGCTGCGACGGACAGTTTGCATCATGCAGGCAGACTAGTCGTCCTTCTCTCCCCTGAGCAACGCGAGGTCGATGAAGTCGCCCATCGCCTTGTAGCCGGCATCGTTCGGGTGCAGGTGATCCCCGCTATCGTACTGTGGGAGGAAGAAAGTCGGGTTCGCCGGGTCTCGCGTGAGCACGTCGAATTCGATGACGCCATCGAACGCTCCTGCCGTTCGAATCCAGGCGTTCACCGCCTGGCGGTTGTCCTCGCGCGTGCCGGTCGAGCCGGCCGGAGTCAACGTCGCGGCGTAGATCTTCAGCCCCTTCTCGTGGGCGCGCTCGGCCAGTTGGTGGAGCCCGGCGATGATCAGATCCGCCTGGAACACCGTGCGAGAGGAGTCGTTGATCCCCTCCAACACGATCGCGTGCGTCGCTCCTGCCTGCGCGAGTACGTCTCGATCGAATCGTGCCTGCGCGTTGACTCCAGCCCCGTCCGAGATGACGCGGTTGCCGCTGATCCCCATGTTGAGGACGCCCATCTTGTGTTTACCGCGGCCGGCGAGCAGCCGTCTGGCCAGCTCATTTGGCCAGCGGCTGTTCGTGTCCGGCGTCGAGCGCGTGCCATCGGTGATCGAATCTCCCAGCGTCACCACCGCGCCCGTGCCGCGCGATGCCATCAAGTCGACGCCCATGATGAAGTTCGACGCCAGCGTGGTGGAAAACACGGGAAACGCGACGTCCCCCGTGTGATCGCCGGTCCCCGCTGCCGCGATGTACGACGTCTGCAGCCCCGTGGTGTGGCCGGTCACCGGCGTCGTCGCGCTGGCCGCGATCGTCCCAGGCAGGTAGATGCTGATCGCCAGGTCGCCGAGGGCGGGTGCCGCGAGGTGCACCGGATCCGAGATGACGTATGCGCCGGGAGCGATCGTGATCGACCTGTTCCCCTCGAACGTGAGCTCGCGGTCGGAGCTCGCTACGATATCCTCGCCCGTGTCCCGGATCGCCAGATGCGCGGCGCCGATGACCAACGGCTGGGTGCCAAAACTGTTTGTCAGCCTGACCCGCGCCTGCGAACCTCCCAGGCTCGTGCGCACCACCTGCCGGAGGCTCTGGTCGCTGAAGGCAACCCCCGAGGTGCGGGACAGCGGAGCAGTGCTCCAGGTGCCCACCCAGTGCTGATCGTCATTGTCCCGATCAGCGACGGCAGAGGCCGGACCGAGCGCAGCGAACGCGAAGAACGCCGCGAGACCTGCTCGCAGCAGCCCGCGGCGGCTCAGCGAATTGACCCGCAACGACGCACCGGTGATCGCCATGGTCATCCCTTTCGCTCCAAGTGGTGCTGCCTCGCACGCCGATATCGCGAGCGGACGGTTAGACCCAGGGCTGTTGCGATATCAAGGAGCGCCGAGTCATCAGCGGCGCGCCCTGGTCGGTGTCGCGAGCAAACCGCAATCAAGTCGCCGGAGAGCGCCATTGTTTCAGATCGTGTCGCCGCAAAAGCGAGGAAATTCGTGCAGCATGGAGACCACGCAGCAGGCGCAGGCTGCGCGAGTCCAAAGCGATTCGTTTTAGCGGCGGACAGTTTACCCCTGCCGCGGTGCGTCTCCCTGTGGAGCGGCGCTCCTTGATGCCCGCGGTCTCGTCACGCGGGATTCGCGCATCTGCCTGGCGGGAGAGCGAGCCCCTGGCCTGGCAGCGAAGAGAGGTTCCCACTTGTCACCCACCTGAAAGATTCAAAACGTTGGCCGGACACGCGCCGGCACGAGTGCCGGCCAGGAGGTTCAAACGTGCGCCTGCGCTCCGCCGTCTTGGCCGCCGCCATGGCCGCTCTCGCGGCGTGCGGCAACAGCGATCACCCATCCGGAGGCTCGGGCAGCGGCGGCGGGACGGTGACCCTGCACATCGACACGAAGGGCAACGGGCTCGTCAGTAGCGCGGGGATGGATTGCCGCGGCACCTGCGGACAGTCCTACTCGACGGGTTCGACCGTGCACCTCGTCGCGTTGCCCGACTCCGGGAACGTGTTCTCCGGCTGGAGCGGCGCCTGCAGAGGGACCTCGACGACCTGCGATCTGACGCTCACGGCCGACACCGGCGTGAGCGCGAGCTTCTCCGTGCCACCGCCGGCCACGCACAAGCTCACGATGGCGCTCGACGGCCAGGGCCGCGTGACGTCGAATCCATCGGGGCTCGATTGCAGCGGCGCGACGTGCTCGTCGGACTTCGCCACCGGCACGACGGTCGCGCTCACCGCCGCACCCTCTTCGGGCTGGACGTTCGGTGGGTGGTCCGGCGCCTGCTACGGAAAAGACACCTGCTCGGTCAAGCTCGATGGGGACGTGCAGGTCGGCGCGCGCTTCGACGCGCCTCCGCCTCCACCTGCGGACGCGCACATCATCCTCGCGGTGAACGGCCCGGGCCAGGTCAGCGGAGCCGGGCTGAGCTGCGGCAGCGGCGCGACGACCTGCGATACGAAGGTTTCCGCCGGCAGCTCGCAGACGCTGAAGGCATGGCCCGGGAGCCAGGCGCGATTCATCAGCTGGGCGGGGGCGTGCAGCGGCTCGGACCCCTCGTGCACGTTCACCGCGAATGGCGAGGTCCGGATCACGGCGAACTTCGAGTACGAGCTCAGCACGCTGGTAGCGAACGACGGCACCAACCTGCCGACCTTCGCGATCAACTCGACCGATCTCTTCTATAGCCGCTACACCAACGCGGACGGGAACACCGTGTGGGCCGTCTCGAAGACGGGCGGGACGCCGCGCCGCCTCGGCGGAGGGTCCGCGCGGTTCATGGTCGCGGACGACGGCTACCTGTACTGGGCCGACTACTACTCGATCTACTCGGTCCCCGTGGGCGGTGGCTCACCGTCGCAAATCTTCTCCGGCGCGAACGGCATCGGGCGGCTCGCGCTCGACGAGACGGGTGCGCTCTACTGGACCTCGAACGTCTGGCAGTCCGGGCAGGCGAAGGCGTCAGTCCACCGCATGCAGAACCGGACCGAGAGCACCCTCGCGGACAATCTGCGGCTGAGCGAGGGCGTCGCCGTAGACAGCAAGTACGTCTATTTCGGCACCTCCGACAACAACACCTCGACGGGCGCGCTGCGCCGCGTACCGCGCGGCGGCGGAAACGTCGAGGACGTCGTCTCCTGCGGCCCGTACTGCGTGGTGATGTCGATCAAGACGGACTTCGAGCGCATCTACCTCCGCAACAACTCCGGCCAGGCCTACGCGGTGCCGAAGTCGAATCCGTCGCTGGTGCTGCTCTCCGCCGGGAACGCCTCGAACAACGCCTACACCTCGCAGCCGGACATCGACGCGAATGCCTCTGTCGTCTTCTGGAATTGGGTGAGCTACGGCTCGAATCCGACCAACGGAATCTTCCGGGCGAACCCCGACGGCACGGGCTTCAAGGCGGTCGATTCGGGTCAGGATGCCAGCTGGTACGGGCCGCGCGTGGACGATACGGCAATCTTCTACTACCACGCCGGTGCATTGCTGAAGCGATTGAAGTAATCCGCACGCACCAGGCAACTGATCTGCAAGGGATCGTATGTAGCGGCGGACAGTTTACCCCTGCCGCGGTGCGTCTCCCTGTGGAGCACCGGCATAAAGCAACTGCCGCAGCACGTAGAGAAGAATGCCTCCGTGCCGGTAGTACTCGACCTCGATCGGGGTATCGATCCGCAGCGTCACCGGGACGTCCTGCGCCGCTCCGTTCGCCCGGCGGATGGTGAGCAACGCATCCTGCCGCGGCACGGGCCCGTTCTCCAGCCCGGAGAGATCGAACGTCTCGGTGCCGTCCAGCTTGAGGGTCGCCGCGTCCGTGCCTTCTTTGAACTGGCAGGGGAGGACGCCCATCATCACGAGATTGCTGCGGTGGATGCGCTCGAAGCTCTTGGCGATCACCGCGCGTACGCCCAGCAGCCGCGTGCCCTTCGCCGCCCAGTCGCGCGACGAGCCGGTGCCGTACTCGTGCCCGGCGAAGATCATCAGGGGCGTGCCACGCTTCTGGTACTCGATCGCCGCGTCGTAGATGGGCATCACCTTGCCGTCCACCACCGTGACTCCGCCTTCCACGCCCGGCACCATGAGATTCTTGATGCGCACGTTCGCGAAGGTGCCGCGGACCATCACTTCGTGGTTGCCGCGCCGCGCGCCGTAGGAGTTGAAGTCATCCGGCGGAACGCCCTGGGCGATGAGATATTTGCCGGCGGGGCTGGTCGGCTTGATCGCCCCGGCGGGAGAGATGTGATCGGTGGTCACGGAGTCGCCGAAGATCGCCAGCGCCCTCGCCGCCCGGATGCCGGTCCGCTGGTCGGGACGCGGCGCGAAGTTTTCGAAATAGGGCGGCTCCCGGATGTACGTGCTCTTCGGATCCCACTGGTACACCAGGCCCGACGGGGCGGTGATCTCCAGCCATTCGGGGGTCTCGCGCGAGAGATCGCCGCCGTAGTTCTGGAGGTACAGCTTCGTGTCCGCAGCCGCTCCCAGGGCCTCGTTCATCTCCTCCGTCGTCGGCCAGATGTCGCGCAGGTAGACAGGCTTGCCGTCGCGGCCAAGGCCGACGGGATCCTTGTCCAAGTCGATGTCCACCCGGCCGGCGATGGCGAACGCAACCACCAGAGGTGGCGACATGAGGAAGTTCGCCTTGATGCTCTGGTGGACGCGCGCCTCGAAGTTGCGGTTGCCGGAGAGCACGCTGGCGGCGATCAGGTCGTGCTTGTTCACCAATTGCTCGACGTGCGGCTCGAGCGGGCCTGAGTTGCCGATGCAAGTGGTGCAGCCGTATCCCACGGTGCTGAAGCCGAGCTTGTCCAGGTAGGGCTGAAGGCCGGTCTTTTCAAGGTAGCGTGAGACCACGCGCGACCCCGGCGCCAGCGAGGTCTTCACCTCGGGCCGGACTTGGAGACCCTTCTCCACCGCTTTCTTCGCGACGATACCCGCGGCCAGCATCACCGACGGATTGCTGGTGTTGGTGCAGGAGGTGATCGCGGCGATGAGCACGTCGCCGTGCCCGATGTCCACCGGCACCTTCATATGGTGGACTTCCTGGGCGGGCACCCGGTCGGGCGTGGGCCGGTTGGTCATCATCTCCGCTTCGGTGAGCGGGTTCGTGTTCTTCGAGGTGAGACCGGTCCGGACCGCTTCCGGGACCGTCTCCGGCGCCTGCTCACCGCCGCCGGTCACGTGCGGGACGGGCTGGAGGGGCTCGACGATCTGGTGGTAGCGCTTTCCTACCTCCTCCTTCGCCTTGCCGTATCCGGTCGGCGAGGGCTCCTGGAGGAGCTTGGAGAACACTTCCTTGAGCTTCGGCAGCTCGATGCGATCCTGCGGTCGCTTGGGGCCGGCGACGCTGGGCTTCACGCTCGCCAGATCCAGCTCGAGGACCTGGGTGTAATCGCACTGGCCCTTTTTCGGGATCCCGAACATCTGCTGCGCCTGGAAGTATGCGCGCACCGCGTCCACCTTCGCCTTGGGCCGGCCGGTCGCGAGAAGGTACTGGCAGGACAGCTCGTCGACCGGGAAGTACCCCATGGTGGCGCCGTACTCGGGCGCCATGTTGGCGATGGTCGCGCGCTCCGGGACCCCGAGGTTCGACGCTCCCTCGCCGAAGAACTCGACGAACTTGCCCACCACCTTGGCCTTGCGGAGCATCTCGGTGACGGTGAGGACCACGTCGGTTCCGGTCACGCCCGACCGGACCGACCCGAGCAGGTGCACGCCCACCACGTCCGGAGTGAGGAAATACGTGGGCTGCCCGAGCATGGCCGCTTCCGCTTCGATGCCTCCCACTCCCCAGGCCACGATGCCGAGCCCGTTGATCATCGTGGTGTGGGAGTCGGTTCCCACCAGCGAATCGGGATAGTAGACGCCGCCGCGCTCGTGAACGCCGGGGGCCAGGTACTCGAGATTGACCTGGTGCACGATCCCGATGCCCGGAGGGACGATCTTCAGCCCGTCGAAGGCGGTCATTCCCCATTTGAGGAATTCGTACCGGGCGCGATTGCGCGTGAACTCGATGCGCATATTGAGCTGGAGCGCATTCGGCACTCGCGCGAAGTCCACCTGGACCGAGTGATCGACAACCAGATCGACCGGCACCAGGGGCTCGATCAGCTTGGGAGGCTTGTTGACCCTGCTGACTGCGCTGCGCATCGCCGCGAGATCGACCACCAGCGGGACGCCGGTGAAGTCCTGCAGGAGCACGCGCGCTACCACGAATGGGATCTCCTCGGTCCGCTCCGCCTTCGGCTGCCACGAGGCCAAGGCCCGGATGTCCTGCTCGCGCACCCGTTTGCCGTCGAGGTTGCGCAGCAGCGATTCGAGGATGATGCGGATGCTGACCGGGAGCCGCGATACCTTGCCGAGCCCCTGCTTCTCGACTTCCGGTAGCGAATGGAACGACCCGTGGCTGAAGGTTCGCTTGAAGTCCATGGCGGTCGGTCATATAGGCCATTTGACCGGCCGCTGCCACTCTAGCAGCCGCCCGGCGAGAGCCACAGGTCTGAACGCGACGCGTCCGCTGCGAGCGCTTGACGCAGCTGCCGCCTCGCGGTGTTGTCACTGCCCGCATGGGAACGCTCCTGCTGGTCCGGCACGGTCAGGCTTCGGCCTTCGAAGACAACTACGACCGCCTCTCGACCTTGGGCGAAAAGCAGGCGCGCATGCTGGGGGAGTCGTGGCGGAAGCGGGGTGTCCAGTTCGAGCGGGTCTTCGCCGGCCCGCGCCTGCGCCAGCAGCGCACTGCGGAGATCGCCGCCGAGGCGGGCGGCCTGCCAGCCCCCGTGGTGCTGCAGGAACTGGACGAGATGCGGGTCGAGCCGCTCTTTCGCGAGCACCTGCCGGACCTCTTCGCCAGGCACGCCCACCTCGCCGCGCTCGGCGATGCCATGCTGGCCGCGGACGGGGACGCGGCGCGCGCGCGCGGGTTCGCGCGGCTGTTCGAGGCCGTGTTGCAGCTCTGGTTGCGCGGCGAGGTGAGCACGCCCGGAGTGGAGTCCTGGCTCGAGTTCCGCGCCCGGGTGCGTCACGCGCTCTCGCTGGTGCGCGCAGAGGCGCGCGGGCAACGGATCGCCGCCTTCACCTCCGCCGGCCCGGTGGCCTCCGCGGTGCAGCTCGCGTTGGGCGCGGACGACGACACCACGCTTTCCCTCGCCTTTCGCGTGCGCAACACTTCGGTCTCCGAGTTCATGTTCTCGGGCGAGCGATTCTCGCTCGCCTCCTTCAACGAGACGCCGCACCTGTCGGATGCGGCCCTCGTCACGGTGCGCTGATGGACTTCTCCATCTCGAAGCGGGCGCAGGATCTGAGGGAGCGGGCGCGGGAGTTCGTGAGCCGCGAGGCGATGCCGCTCGAACCGCGGCTCTCGGGCTCCTGGAGCGCGCTAGAGCCCGCGCTGCGGGAGGCCCGGTCGCGGGCGAAGGCCCTGGGTCTCTGGGTGCCGGACCTGGACGTGCCGCTGGAGGAGTTCGCGGTCCTCTCGGAGGAGCTGGGTCGGAGCCCGCTCGGGCACTACTGCGTCAACGCGCAGGCGCCGGACATCGGGAACATGGAGCTGCTGGAGCTGGCGGGCACCGGCGCGCAGAAGGAAAGGTGGCTGCGGCCGCTCCGCGCCGGCGAGATCCGGAGCTGCTTCTCGATGACGGAACCCGAGCGCCCTGGCTCCAATCCGACCTGGATGGAGACGCGCGCGGTCCTCGAGCGCGGGCAGTGGGTGATCGATGGGCACAAGTGGTTCACCTCCGGAGCCGACGGAGCGGCGTTCGCCGTGGTGATGGCGGTCACCGAGCCCGAAGCGCCGCCCCACTTGCGCGCCTCCATGATCCTCGTCCCCTGCGACACGGCAGGCTTCGAGCTGGTCCGCAATATTCCGGTGATGGGGCATGCCGGGGAGGGCTGGCCGACGCACTCCGAGATCCGGTACACGCGCTGCAGTGTGCCCGAGGAGAACCTGATCGGCGGGCGCGGCGCCGGGTTCGCGCTGGCTCAGGAGCGGCTCGGGCCGGGGCGCATCCATCACTGCATGCGCTGGATCGGGATCTGCGAGCGCGCTTTCGAGATGATGTGCAGGCGCTCGGCGGAGCGCGAGATTGCGCCCGGCAAGCCGCTGGCGACGCGGCAGGTGGTCCAGCAGTGGATCGCGGAGTCCCGCGCATCGATCGACGCGGCGCGCCTGATGGTGTTGCACGCCGCCTGGAAGATGGAGCGGCTCGGGCAGCGCGAAGCGCGCGTGGAGATCTCCACCATCAAGTTCCTGGTGGCCGGCGTGCTGCAGGAGGTGCTCGACCGCGCCGTGCAGGTCCACGGGGCGTTGGGCGTCACCGACGACACTCCCCTGGCATTCTGGTACCGCCAGGAGCGCGCCGCGCGCATCTACGACGGGCCCGATGAGGTGCACAAAGGGGTGGTGGCGCGGCGGGTCCTTCGGGGCTTTGGGGTGGAGATCAAGTGACGCCAGATGCTCCCAGGCCGGTGCGCGCAGGCGAGGAGCTGGACCTGGGAAGGCTCGGGGCCTGGATGCGCTCGCAAGGTCTCCCGACCGATGGGTTGTCGCAGGAGCAATTCCCCAAAGGCCACTCCAACCTGACCTACCTGATCCGGGCTGGAGGCCGCGAGCTCGTGCTGCGCCGTCCACCCGTCGGCAGCAAGGTGAAGACCGCCCATGACATGGGACGCGAAGCGCGCATCCTCATCAAGCTGCACCCCGTGTTTTCGCTCGCGCCCAAAGTCGTGGCGCTGTGCGACGACCTCTCCGTGCTCGGTGCGCCGTTCTACCTGATGCAGCGGATCGAAGGCCTCATCCTGCGCGGCCCGCGGCTCCGCGACGTCGCGTTGTCGTCCGAGCAAGCCCGCGGAGTCGGGGTCTCCTTCGCGCGCACGCTGGCGGCGCTGCACGCGGTGGACTTCCGGGCGGCAGGACTGGAAGGCAAGCCGCAGGGGTACGTGCGCCGCCAGGTCGAGGGATGGACCAAGCGCTGGCAGGACGCGCGCACGGAGGACGTGCCGGAAGTGGAGGAGATCGCGCGCTGGCTCGCCGGGCGGATGCCGGCGGAGAGCGGGGCCGCGTTCATCCACAACGACTTCAAGTACGACAACCTGGTCCTCGAGCCCCGCGATCCGACGCGGGTGCTCGGCGTGCTGGACTGGGAGATGTCCACGGTGGGGGACCCGCTGATGGATCTGGGGACTGCGCTCGGTTACTGGGTGGAGGAGGGCGACCCCGAGCCGCTGCTGGCGTTCGCCTTCGGGCCGACCTTCCTGCCGGGAAGCCTGACCCGGGAGGAGGTGGTGGAGGAGTACGCGCTCGCCTCCGGCCGCGAGCTGCCGCCGATGCTGTTCTACGCCTGCTTCGCGCTGTTCAAGACGGCGGTGGTGGCCCAGCAGATCTACAAGCGCTACGCCGAAGGCCTGACGAAGGACGAACGATTCGCCGCTCTCGGGATGGGGGTCCGGATCCTCGCCCGCGCCGCGGTCGACGCCGCAGGCCGGGGCAGGTTCTAGAAAAACGACCGATCGTGCGTTTTTCGCTTGCATTAAAGAACGACCGGTCGTACTGTCCCGGCATGGCGAAGGGCCCGCAAACGCGCGACCGCATCCTCGACACCGCTTTCCGCCTCGCGGCGCGCGACGGACTGGAAGGGCTGAGCCTCTCCGCGCTGGCCGCCGAGATCGGGCTCTCGAAGAGCGGCCTCTTCGCCCACTTCACCTCGAAGGAGGACCTGCAGCTCGAGATGCTGCGCGTCGCCTCCGAGCGGTTCGTGGAAGAGGTGATGGCGCCGGCGTTCAAGCGGCCGCGCGGCTTGCCCCGCCTGCGGGCTTTCTTCGAGGGCTGGCGGCGCTGGGCGACCGATCCCTCCCTTCCTGGGGGGTGCATCTTCGTCGCGGCGGCGGCCGAGTTGGACGACCGCGACGGACCCGTCCGCGCCTTTGTCGTTTCCCAGCAGCGGGACCTGCTCCAGGCCATCTCCCGGACCGCGCGCATCTGCGTCGAGGAGGGTCATTTCCGCCGCGACCTCGACGTCGAGCAGCTCGCGTTCGAAGTTCTCGCCATCTATCTTGCCTTCCACCACTCGCACCGGCTGCTGCGCGATCCCCGCGCCGAGCAGCGGTTGCGCCGCGCGTACACGCGCCTGGTGGAGGACGCCGCCGCCCGCCAGTGACCAGGAGGAACGTGATGACGCCAGCCAGCCTCGAACGCATCCAGAAAAGCACGACCGGTCGTTTGATATCCCGGGGAGTACGCCTCCTGGACGCGGTCGCCCCCGAAGCGGCCCAGCGCCTCGCTTTCGAGCTGTTCGGAACGCCCCAGCGCCGGCGCGAGAAGCCGTTCATCCTCGGCCATCGCTTTTCGGTGACCGGCGACGGCCCCGAGTTGGCCGTCTGGGACTGGGGCGACGGTCGCACGGTGCTGCTCGTCCACGGCTGGAACGGCAACGGCGCCCAGCTCTCCGGCTTCGTCGCGCCGCTGCTGCGCGCCGGCTACTACGCGGCCGCGCCCGACCTGCCCGCGCACGGCGACTCGGGCGGGACGCGCACGCATGTGATCGACATGGCCGATGCGCTGCTTCGAGTCGGCCGCCGCGTGGGACCGGTGCACGCGGTCATCGCCCATTCGCTGGGCGCGGCGGCCACCATCATCGCGCTCGCTGAGGGGCTCGGCGCGGAACGGGCCGTGCTGATCGCGCCGCCCGCCGATCTCCCGCGGTACGCCCGCGGGTTCGCGCGAACCGTCGGCCTCTCGCCACGCTCAGCGGCGGGCATGGTGTCCCGCATCGACAAGATCCTGGGCGGGAGCCACGCGATCGATCTCCTGCGTCTCGCGGGCGGGCAGCGCGCGCGGACGCTGATCGTGCACGACCCGGAGGACCGCGAGGTTCCCTTCGCCGACGCCCGCGCTCTCGCCAATGCGTGGCCTGGAGCGAGCCTCCTGGCGCTCCCGGGGGCCGGTCATACGCGCGCGCTCCGGCATCCGGAGGTGATCTCGCGCGCGGTCGCGTTCGTCGCGGACCCGGCGCTGCCGCTGGCCCTCAGCGCGTGAGCGGAGCGACCTTCGCCTTCGTAGCCCGGAGGTAATCCGAAGGCGCGAGCAGGATTTGCGTGCCGCGGATGCCCGCCGACACCGAGATCACGTCGAAGATCTCGATGGTCTCGTCGGCGTACGCCGGGTAGTCCTTGCGGGCGCCGAGCACCGTGACGCCGCCGCGGACGTATCCGGTGAGCGGCTGCACCTCGCGCAGCGGCACCATCTCCACGCTGCGGTCCCCCGAGGTGCGAGCGGCCGCCTTGAAGTCGAGCTCCGCGGCGGCGGGTACGGCGACGAACAGCGGTCCCGTCCGGTCGCCGCGGCAGACCAGCGTCTTGAACACCTGCTCGGGAGGAAGACCGACCTTGCGCGCCACCGCCTCCGCCGAGAGGTCGTCCTCGTCCACCTCGTATTCGCGCAGCTCGTAGCGGATTCCGAGCGCTTCGAGGATGCGCGCGGCATTCGTCTTCATGCCGCGCACATAGCTCAGATCGACGATTCCCAGAAGCTGCCCGCGGGCGCGCTTCCTCCTCCCAGGATGGCACGCGCCTCGTCGCGAGCCTGCTCCAGCGCTCGCGCATGCCGCGCGAAGAGCGCTGGCCGCGCCGCTCCGGCCGCCAGCGCGGCCACGATCTCCACCGCGGCGCCCCGGAGGAACGACTGCAACAGGGGCACTGCGGTCGCGATGGCCAGGGTCTCGCCCAGTGCGCGAAGCAGCTCCCGCCGTGCCCGCTCGAGCGCTTCCGGGCTGCCGGCGCCGTCCCTGCAGTCCGCGAAGGCCCGCAGGAACCCTTCGAGCGCCCGGGTCACCTGCTCGCGCTCGGCCGGCGTCGCGGGCTCGTCGGCTGCCGGACGCCAGATCAGCTCTTCCATCAGGCGCTGGGAAACGCTTGCTTGCGCCTTCACCGCGGGCATCCGTCCCATGGCGCGTGTCGGCTGCGGCCCTCCCGCGGGCGGCGCGCCGAGCGAGAACACCTTGCCGATGCCAGCCGCCATCGGGCCCATCTGCCATTCCGCCGGCATCTCCACCGGCTGCACGACGGTGCGCCGGGTGCCTTGCACATTCACCTGCTCGTCGTCCACCACCACGAACGCGGTGAGGCGCGTGAGCACCGTGTGTCGGATCGAGAGCTCCACGATCTGCCGCCGCGCCGTGTCCGAATGCGAGGCGCGGAATTCGTCCTCCAGGTCGGCGATCCGCGCCCGCGCCCAGAGATGATCGATGGCCGCCAGCGGCGCCTCGCGCGGCTCGACGTCCTGCTCGAACCGGCCGCCGTCGGCCATCCGGCCGGTCACCTTCACGCGCCCTCCGCTGAACCGGAAGAACGCAGCCGATGCGCGTCCGGCGAACAGGTCCGGCAACCCCGACGGTGCGGGCTCCACCACCCCACCCTCGACGCGCAGGTCGGTCACCAGCGGGGTCCCGATCTCGCGCCCGACCGCCTGCAGCGCCTCCTCCAGGCGGGAGCCTGGCTCGACGAGCGTGCTGGTGCCGCCGCCGAGCGCCGCGAGCCTGCGAAGGAACCCGCCGTTCACGGCCGTGTCGATGCCTACCGTGAACACGCGCGCCTCCCCCAGCTCGCGCTGCAAGCGCTTGAGGACGCCCGATTCGTCGCCCACCTGACCGTCCGTGAGCAGGACCACGACCGGGACCCTGCCGGCAGACTCCCCCCGTCCGCGGATGCGCTCGAGCGCCTCGCCCATCGCCAGGTCCAGCTCCGTCCCTCCTCGGGAAGCGATCGCGCGAAGCCACCTTTCTCCTCGCTCGGCGCCGCCTTCGTCGGCCTGCAGGAATCCACCCGGCATCCACTCGACCACATCGTCGAACGCCTGAACGGCGAAGCGATCGCGCGGCCCGAGCGTGCGCAGCAGCAGGGCGCAGGCGCGGGCGGCGGATGCCATCTTCACGCCCTGCATCGATCCCGAGCGATCGAGCACGAACACCACGTCCCTCGCCGGCCCGAGAAACCCTTCGCGCGCCGGAGGCAAGAGCGACAGCATCGCGAACTCTCCGTGCACCAGGAGCTGCGATTTCACCTCGGCCCCCGCCAGCCGCCAGCGGAGGACGAAGTCCCGGTCGAGCGGCTCGCGCTCGCGCGCCAGGCTGACGCGGGCGCTCTCGGGCCCCGACGACGTGCTCACCGCATGCTGCGAGCAGGCCAGCTCCGAGAATCCCCCGAACAGCTCCACTTCGATGCCGAGCGAGACCTTGGGATCGAACCCCGGCGCCAGCCGCGGCGGACTGATCCGCGAGGCGTCCGGCACGGTCGTGGTGTCGGGCACCACGCCGTGGCCCGCGGGCTCGCGCTGCAGCTCCTGTCCGGCGACGTAGCGGGGCGCGACCACCAGCGGCAGCCGCAGCTCGGTCCTGCCGTCCTCGAAGAACGGCAATCGTTCGCTGTAGGTCAGCCGGGCGGTGATGGCGTCGCCCGGGGTGACGTTGCCCACTTGCACGGTGAAGACGTCGTCGCGCTCCTGCTCCAGCAAGGCGGCCCGCTTTCCCTGCTGCAGGGCGTCCGCGTACTGCCGGCGCGCTTCGGCGCGCTCCTCCATCCGGCCGCGCACGACGCGCTTGCCGATCTGGATCTCGAATCGGCTCACCGCGCTGCCGCCCGCCAGCGGAAAGACGTAGACGGCTTCGATGGTCTCGCTGAACGGGTTCCCGAACTTCTGCTCGACCGTGACTTCGGCGACGCGATCGACGACCCGCGCCCGCAGCTGAACGCCCTCGAGCGGAAGCGGCTGCTCCTTGGCCTTCAGGGTTCCCAGGATCCGGGTCGCGCCGGAAGGAATGTCCACCATCGGGATTGCCACCGTCATCGCTCACCTCCCAGGGCGGCCAGGGCCGCGCGGATCTTCGCTTCGAGTGCCGCGGCATCCCGCGGCCGCCAACTTTCTTCAACGATCAGCCGGACTCCAGGTTCCAAGACGATCTCGCGCAGGCGCAGGGCCGGAAAGGGCGCTTCCAACTTCCTCGCCGCGGCGTGTTGCCGGGCTTCGGCGGTGAGCGCCTCGACCAGCGCTCTCAGCTCCGCATCGCTGCGCGCGTACAGGCGCTGCTGGATCTCCGCCAGTGGCAGATCGACCGCCTGCAGGGCCTTGATGGCGAGGAGCTGGAGCAGGTGGCGCTCGCCGTACCGCGCCTGCCGCGCCTCGATCGTCGGGCGATCGAGCAGTCCGAGGGTCGTGTAGTACCGCACGGTGCGCGCATCGGGAGCGGCGGAGACCCGCCCGTCGGCGGCGGCGCCATGCAGCCCTCTCTCCGCGAGCTCTCCCGCGACCCGGGTCGACAGCTCCTCCAGTAGCATGACAGCATAGTAACTAGATGCTGTAATACTGTCAAGATGGCCCGAATTTGGACCCTGCCGTCGCTGAGCCACCTTCGGCGGCCGTGACTAGATGACCGGCAGTTCCGGCCGGATCCGGACCGGATAGGCCCGGTCGAGGCGCGCGATCTGCTCCGCGGTGAGCGTCAGCGTGGCGGCACCCGCGTTCTCGCGCGCGTGGGCCACGCTGGAGGCCTTGGGAATCGCGAAAGTGTCCGGCAGGCGGGTGAGGAAGGCGAGGGCGACCTGGCGCGCCGTGGCGCGAAGCTCGAGCGCCACCTTCAGCAGCTCACCGCGGTCGGGCAGGCCGTGGAACGGGCTGTACCCGACCATCACGGCGCCGAGCTCGCGGCATTCCGGCAGCACACGGGCCTCGCTGTGCCGCTCCGAGAGGCTGTAAAGGACTTGATCGCAAGCGATTCGCCCCGGCCCCGCGATGCGCACCGCCTCCCCCAACAGATCCTCGTCGAAGTTGCTCACGCCGTAGCTGCGGATCTTCCCTTTGGCCTGCAGCTCCTCGAACGCGGCGATCGTGTCCTCGAGCGGGTGCTCACCGGGCCAGTGCAGCAGATAGCAGTCGAGCCGGTCCGTCCGCAGGCGCTTCAGCGACTGCTCGCACGCGCGCACCGTGCCCTTCCGGGTCGCATTCGACGGGAGGACCTTGGAGACCAGGAACACCTCGTCCCGGCGTCCCTCGATGGCCTCCCCCACCATCTCCTCGGTTCCGTACAGCTCCGCGGTATCGATGTGCGTGAGGCCGAGATCGATGCCCACCCGCAGCGTGTCGACCGCTTCCTTGCCGTGCAGCTTCCAGGTTCCCTGCCCGATGACGGGAACCTCGGCCGGACCGAATCTGCGCTTCAGCATGCGCGAAGGTTATCCCCGCCCCCGCGCCCCGACCACGAGTAACCGCGCTCAAGCCCCTGAGGTGTAGCGGGGCCGGGGCTAGGCGCGATGCTGCTCAGTTAGTGCAGGACGATGGAAACAGAGCTACGTCGACGTTTCGTCGTCGTTGACGTTGTCGTGTGCGTGGACGGCGACGGCGACGGCGACGTGGCCGTGGGCGTCATCATCGACACAGTCTCGTGAGCATCCCCACGATCCGTTCGAGAAGCTCGTCGCCGCGTTGTTTTGTACTGGCATCGATCACCTTCAGCACGAGCAA
>Ga0209526_10000460_pt1 | contig 26491 bp, 20 predicted proteins | sample JacPinW_OM2H0_M1_FD_188566 | JGI IMG/M metagenome (GOLD analysis project Ga0209526, IMG submission 188566) | Forest soil microbial communities from Algoma, Ontario, Canada - Jack Pine, Ontario site 1_JW_OM2H0_M1 (SPAdes) (version 2) | ecosystem: Environmental > Terrestrial > Soil > Boreal... | reverse complement strand
TCCCTTCTTCGCGCTCTCGTACTCGTCGCGCGCGCGCCGCACCTTCTCGCTCGGCGATGCCTCCGGAACGGCCACCTCCCACCAGCAGCCGCCGTCCTCGGTCGTCCGCCGCGCATCCGTCTCGATGCAGATCACCGACGTCCGGTCGGCGGCGCGGGCCCGTGCGAGCGCCGCCTCGAGCTCCGCGATGGTCTTCACGTTCTCGCCGATGGCTCCCATCGATTGCGCGTGCTTCGCGAAGTCGATCGCCGGCGGACCGGAAGGGCCCTGCACGCAGTCCTTGAAGAGGTTGTTGAACGGCTCGCCTCCCGTCTCCTGCTGGAGGCGGTTGATGCAGCCGTAGCCGTGGTTGTCCTGCACCACCACGATCATCTTCTTCCCCAGCAGCACCGACGTCGCGATCTCCGAGTTCAACATGAGATAGCTGCCGTCGCCGACCATCACGATCACCTCGCGGCCGGGCTGGGCGAGCTTCACCCCGAGACCGCCGGCGATCTCGTAGCCCATGCAGGAGTAACCGTACTCCATGTGATACCCGCCGGGGACGCTCGTCCGCCACAGCTTGTGCAGCTCGGCAGGGAGCGTGCCGCCCGCGTTCACCACGATGTCATTCGCCGCCGAGCGCGGCGACGAGCGCTGGACCGCGCCGATGACATCGGCGTCGTAGGGGAGGGGAACGTCGCGGCGCGAGGTGAGCGCGGTGACCGCGTCGCGCCAGGCCGCCGCGACCTTTCGGGCACGGGCGGTCCAGGCCTCGTCCGCCTTCCATGCGGAGAGCCGCCCGCCCAGCGCTTCCAGCCCGAGGCGCGCGTCCGCCAGCAGCGGCAGGGCATGCCATTTCGTCGCGTCGAAGGAATTCACGTTGAGTCCGAGCAGCCGCGCCTGCGGGAACAGGCTGTGCGAGCCAGTGGTGAAGTCCGAGAGGCGGGTCCCCACCGCGAGCACGAGGTCCGCGTCGCTGGCAAGGTCGTTCGCCGCGGGCGAGCCGGTCACGCCCAGGGCGCCCAGCTGGAGGGGGTGGTCCCAGTGGAGAGCTCCCTTGCCGGCCTGCGTCTCCGCGACTGGAACGCCGTGTGCCTCGGCGAAGCGTCGGAGCGCGTCGCTGGCGAGCCCATAGAGCGCCCCACCTCCGGCGACGATGACCGGCCGCTTTGCGCGGCGAAGCGCCTCGGCTGCCGCGGCGAGCTCATCGTCCGCCGGAGGCTGCGCCCGGAAGCGTACGGTGCGCGGCTCGAACAGCTCCGCGGGGTACTCCCAGGCCATCGTCTGCACGTCCTGCGGCATCGCCAGGGTGACCGGGCCGCAGAGGGCCGGATCGGTGAGCACCTGGATCGTTCGAGGCAGCGCGGCCAGGAGTTGCTCGGGCCGAACGATCCGGTCGAAGTAGCGCGAGACGGGCCGCAGGGTGTCGTTCGCGCTTACCGTCCCGTCGTGGAAGTCTTCCACTTGCTGGAGCACCGGGTCGGGCGCGCGCGACGCGAAGACGTCGCCGGGCAGGAAGAGCACCGGGAGCCGATTCACATGCGCCGTCGCCGCCGCGGTCACCAGATTTGTCGCGCCCGGTCCGATGGAGGTCGTCACGGCCATCATGCGCCTCCGCATTTGCGCCTTGGCGTACGCGATGGCGGCATGCGCCATTCCCTGCTCGTTGTGCGCGCGCAATGTGGGGAGCGCCTCGCGATGTCGGTAGAGCGCCTCCCCCAGGCCCGCGACGTTCCCGTGGCCGAAGATCGCGAACACGCCCCCGAAGAGGGGCGCCGGACCCTGCGGCGTTTCCACCCGCTGGGAGGCGAGGAATCGCACCACCGCGTCGGCGGCAGTCAGCCGGATCGTGTTCATGCCGTTGCCTCCTTGCGGCCGGAGCGCGCCGCGCACCACTCGCGGATGAGGGTTTCGAAGCTGGCCCGCGCCCTGGAGACGAGCTCGGCGTCGCCGATGCGACCCGCGAACCAGTCGCGGCTCGGCTCGTGCCAGATGGTGCGACCGACGGCGAACCCGCGGCAGGTTCGGGAGGCAGCAGCTTCGCGGAAACCGGCGACAAGCTCCTGGATGGGCGCATTGAGGCCCAGGACGAGAACGCCGCGGCACCAGGGATCCCACCGCGCGAGCAGGTCGTCCACCTGGTTCCAGCTCTCGCGGCTCATCGGGGCGAGCTTCCACCACTCCGGGTAGATGCCGGCCTGGTAGATGCGATCCAGCGCGCGGGCAATGGTCCGGTCGTCGCAGGGAACGTCCGTGGGCGGGATCACCTCCAGGAGCAGCTCGTGGCCGCTCGCCTGGACCGCGTCGTACAGGGCACGCAGCTGCGTCTCCTGCTCCGTGCGGAGATCGGCAGGCTCGTCGGGGTGGTAGCGCACCAGGCACTTCACGACCTGCTCGCGAGGCCAGCTCGCGAGGCGGCTCCCGATGGAGCGGCCACCTTCGAACTCGATCGGCCGTGAGCCGGGCACTTCCACCGGGCGCCCCAGCCACCAGCCGCGTCCGCTCGCGGCGAAGAGAGCGTCCTCGCCGTAGGTGCCGTCGAGCAGCGCGCCGACGTGGCCTTGGAGCCGCAGCGCTTCCTCGGTCTCGGCGGCGGCGCGGACCAGGAGCCGCTTCAGATCGGGGATGCGTCCCTCCGGGGCGCCCGCCTCCCGGGCGAGGTCCTTGAACTGGGCGCGGTGGTCGAACGCGAGCACCGCCAGGTCGTCCCAGCGCTTGCGCTTGCCGCTGACGCGATGGAGCCGCGCGAGATGCGCGTCCTGGTCCGGGCGATCGAGACCTGGGCGTGCCATGAAGTACTCGAGCTCGTCCGGCGTGGGCATCGAGGCGGAGCAGGCGTGCCGCGCGACCACCAGCGCGCCGCAGGCGTTCGCCATCCGCGCCGCCTCGCGCCAGCTCGCGCCGGTGAGCCAGCCTTTGAGCAGCCCGGCCATGAACGCGTCGCCCGCGCCGAGGACGTTCATCACCTTGACCGGGAACCCGGGCACGACGTGATCCTCCTCCATGCGCGCCGGAACATCGCCCTCGAACACGGCGCAGCCCCGCGGGCCCAGCTTCACCACCAGCGCAGCCGGAGTCAGGGCGCGGACGGCGCGGAGCGACTGGACGAGGTCCTCGCCTCCGCCGGCGATCCGGAACTCTTCCTCGGTTCCGACGACGAGATCGAAGCGAGGCAGCATCTCCTGGAGGTGCGCGGTGACCCGGTGGCTGCGGACGAAGCGCTGCTCGCCCGCCGCGGGCTGGGTGAGCCCCCAGAGCACCGGCCGGTAGTCGATGTCGAGCACGGTCGCGACGCCGTGACGGCGGGCGCGCTGGAGCGCGAGCGAGCTGACCTGGTGCACGTGCTCGGTGGAAAGATGCGTTCCGGTGACCAGGAACGCGCGGCTCGATGCGATGAACGGCTCCTCCACGTCCTCGTCGCGCACCGCCATGTCGGCGCAGTTCTGGCGGTAGAAGACCAAGGGGAAGGTCTCGCGATCGCGGATCCCCAGCAGCACCAGGGCAGAGAGGCGGTCGGGATCCACCGAGACGTGCGAGACGTCACAGCCCTCGGCGGCGAGGGTCTCCTTGAGGAAGCGACCCATGTGATCGTCGCCGACCCGCGAGGCCATCGCAGCGCGGAGCCCGAGCCGGGCGCAGCCGAACGCGATGTTGGCCGAGGACCCGCCCAGGTACTTCGCCATGCTCGCCACGTCCTCGAGACGCGCGCCGAGCTGCTGGGCGTAGAGATCCACGGCCAGGCGGCCGAGGCAGATGACGTCGAGCGCGCGGCGCTCGGCCAGGGGTTTTTGCGAAGGGCTCATCCGCGGACCGTCATAGACCGATCCCCTTCAAGTACTCCCGGTTCCTCTTCGCGCTCTCCTTCGGGTTGCCCATTCCGGGGATCACGTCCTGCTCCACCACGATCCAGCCGCCGTACCCTCGCCGCCCGAGCTCGCCGAGGATGGCCTTGAAGTCCACGTCGCCGTTCCCCAGCTCGCAGAAGACGCCCTGCTCGATCGTCTTTACCGCGTTCCAGCCCTCCCGCCGGGACCTGGCCGCGACCTTCGGGTCGTGGTCCTTGAAGTGCACGTGCCAGATGCGGTCGGCATGGCGCCGGACGCCCTCGACCGGATTGCCGCCGCCGAAGCTGTAGTGCCCGGTGTCGAAGCAGAGCCCGAGCACCTCGGGGTCGGTCATCGCAAGGAAACGGGCCGTCTCCTCCGGCGTCTCCACCCAGGTGCCGATGTGATGGTGGAAGACGGTGCGGAGCCCGGTCTCGCGCTTCACGGTACGCGCGAGGCGGTTCGCGCCATCGGTGAACGTCCGCCACTGCGCTTCGCTCATGCCGTGGTCGGGAAGAATACGCCCGGCCGCCAGCGTCCGGAGCGGGTCGGTGTACGGGTCATTGCCGAGGACCACCAGGTTGTCGGGCCCGCCCACCTCCGAGAGCTGCCGGGCGGTCCGGAGCACGTCGGCCTCGTTCGCCGGCAGGCGCGCGGAATCGTGGAGGTGGACCGTCACCCAGGAGGCGAGGAGCTTCAGCTTCCGGCTCTCCAACTCGCGCCGGAGCTCGCGCGGATCGGTGGGCATGAAGCCCCAGTCTCCGAGCTCCGTGCCGGCATAGCCGGCTTCCTGCATCTCGTCGAGCACGCGCGCATAGGCGCCGCGCTGGCCTTTCACATTCTCGATCACGCCCCAGGAGCAAGGCGCGTTGGCTACCTGGATCATGCTTGCCTCCTTCTCACTCTTTCTCCACTGACTCCCACCGCTTGGACTCCCAGGACCGGATGATCGCCTGCTGCACGCGGGCCACCGCCGCCGCCTCGCGGAAGCCGGGCTCGCCTTGCTTCCCCGACGCGATGGACGAGAGGAACTCGTACGCCTCGATGACCTTGAGGTCGTCGTAGCCGAGGCTGATGCCCGGACCCGGGTTGAAGTGCCGATGATACGGGTGCGCCGGGTTGGAGAGGATCGTGGTGTACCCGTCCTGCGCCGGGTCGTCGTCCCGGCGGAGCTGGAGCTGGATCTCGTTCATGCGCTCGAAATTCCACTTCACCGCGCCCTTCGTCCCGTGGAGCTCGAAGGACATGTCGCATTTCGCGCCGTTGATCACCCGGCAGGACTCGAGCAGGCCGCGCGCGCCGTTCTGGAAGTGGACCAGGGCGCTCACGTAGTCCTCGTTGGTCACGTCGCCCATCGGGCCGTCGCTGCGGCCCTTGTCGTAATGGGTGCCGGCACCCGGCTGGGGGATGGGCCGCCGCTTGATGAAGATCTCCTGGTCGGCTGTCAGCGACTCGATCGGCCCGGCCATCATGTGGGCCATGTCGATCACATGCGACATGAGGTCGCCGAGCGTCCCCAGCCCCTGCGCCTGCTCGAAGCGCCAGGAGAGGAATCCGAGGGGATCGCCCGCGTAGCCGTTCAGGAACCGGCCGTGATAGTGCGTGAGCTTTCCCAGCTTGCCCTCGGCTACGAGCTTGCGCGCGTATTGCACCAGCGGCGCCCAGCGGTAGTTGTAGCCGACGAAGGTGATCGTTCCGGCCTTTCGCGCGGCCGCCTGGCTCTCCAGGGTCTCCTTCGGCTCGCGCCCCACCGGTTTCTCGCAGAGGACGTGCTTTCCCGCCTGGAGCGCGGCGCGGTTGATCTCGAGGTGCATGCCGTTCGGCGCGGCGACGTTCACCACCTTCACCTCGGGATCCGCGATCACCTGCCGCCAGTCGGTGGTGGACCGCTGGAAGCCGAAGCGTTGCTGCGCGCTGCGGGCGCGCTCTTCCACCGGGTCGCAGCAGACCACCAGCTTCGGAACGAGGCCGCTCTCGGCGAACCGATCCGGGATCGATCGGTAGGACCGGCTGTGGACCTCGCCCATCCACCCCATGCCGATGACACCGATGCCGAATGCCTGAGCCATTCGAACCTCCCTCAACGCTCCAGGTCCACGGTGGCGTCCACCCAGGCTCCATCCCGGCGACTCGACTCGACCGCGGCCTCGACGAACTTCACTCCCAGGACCCCGTCTTCGACGGTCGGGAACGAGAGGGCCGACCGGTCGAGCGGGGCATCGTCCCTGCGGGCGAGGACGGCGTCCGCCGCGCCCGCGTAGAGGTTCGCGAACGCTTCGAGGAATCCCTCCGGGTGGCCGGGCCACAGTCGCGTCGCGCGCTGCGCCGCCGCCGAGAGGTACCCGCAGCCGCGCGAGAGCACGCGATGAGGGCCGTCGAGGGGCCGCAGATGGAGTTGCTCCGGCTGCTCCTGGATCCACTCCAGGCTCGCCTTCTCGCCGAATACCCGGATGCGCTGGCCATGAAGGTTGCCGGTCGCGGCCATGCTGACCCACATCAATCCGCGGGCGCCGTTCGTGAAGCGCAATTTCACGTGGGCATTGTCGTCCGACTTGCGCCCGGGAACCAGGGTGGACAGCTCTGCCGAGACCTCCGTCACCTCGAGGCCGGTGACGAAGCGCGCGAGGTGATGGGCGTGCGTGCCGATGTCCGCGACCACGGCGGACTTCCCCGCGATGCTCGGAGTGGTTCGCCAGGTAGCCTGCTTGTGCCCGCTCGCCTCCAGCAGCGTCGAGGCCCAGCCGGATGCGTGCTCGACCTGGACGAGACGGATGGCGCCGAGCTCGCCGGAACGGACCATCTCCCGGGCCTGCCGCACCATCGGATAGCCGGTGTAATTGTAGGTGACGGCGAACACGAGGCCGGTGCCTCGCGCGAGGCGGAAGAGATCGAGGGCGTCGTCGAGCCCGGTGGTGAGCGGCTTGTCGCAGATGACGTCGATGCCACGCTCGAGGAATGCCTTCGCGATGGGATGGTGGCTCGCGTTCGGCGTCATGATCGCCACCACCTCGACGCCGTCCTTCCGCGCCCCCTCGCGCTCGGCCATCTCCTCCCAGCTACCGTAGCGGCGGTCGGGGGCGATCTCGAGCGAAGCTGCAAAGGCGCGGCTCCGCGCGGGGTCGGAGGCGAATACGCCCGCGAGGAGGGTGTATCGCCCGTCGAAGCCGGCGGCGCGGCGGTGCGTGTCGCCGATGTTCGAGCCAGGCCCGCCGCCAACCATGCAAAGGCGGAGTTTGCGCCGAGTGTCGGCCATCATACCCGGACCCCGAACTCGGCCATCAGCTTCTGCATCTCCAGGCCGCCCGCCATCATGTCGAGCACCTGGTCGCGCGCGATCTCGGTCTTCCGGAAGGTCCCCATCGAGCGGCCGCGATTGAGGAGCGTGAAGGAATCGCCCACCGGGTAGGCATGGTGCACGTTGTGGGTGATGAAGATGACCGAGATGCCCTTCTCCCGGGCCCGGTTGATGATGCGGAGCACGTTTGCGCTCTGCCGCACCCCGAGAGCGGCGGTGGGCTCGTCGAGGATCAGCACCCGCGCGCCGAAATGGATGGCCCGGGCGATGGCAAGACACTGGCGCTCGCCCCCGGACATGGTGCCGACCGCCTGCTGCGGGTCGCGCACCTTGATTCCCATGTCCGCCAGCTTGTCGCAGGCGATCTCAGAGGCCCGCGCGCGGTCGAAGAGGCGAAAGACGCCACCCACGCGGCGCGTCGGCTCGCGCCCCATGAAGAAGTTCCGGGCCACGCTCATGAGCGGGACCAGGGCGAGGTCCTGGTACACGGTGGCGATGCCGCGGTCCAGCGCGTCGCAGGGGGAATTCAGCGCTACGGGCTCACCGTCTACCTTGAACGTGCCCTCGGTGGGCCGGTGGCAACCGGCGAGGATCTTGATGAGCGTGGACTTGCCCGCGCCGTTGTCGCCGAGCAGGCAGTGCACCTCGCCGCGGCGCAGCCGCACCGTCACGTCCCGCAGCGCGATCACGCTGCCGAAGTACTTGGAGACCTTCTCGAGCTCGAGAATGAACTCGGAGTTGGGATTCGGCGCCATCGCTACCTCGCCTCCGTCACGCGCTTCCGCACCTGGTTGTTGAAGAGCACCGCGACGAGCAGCATTCCACCGAGGAACACCCGGAACCAGTCGGAGTTCACGTTGGTGTAGGTGATCCCGATCTGGACCACGCCGAAGATGAGCGCGCCGAAGGTGGCCCCCACCACCGAGCCGTAGCCGCCGGTGAGGAGCGTCCCGCCGATCACCGCGGCGATGATCGCCTCGAACTCCTTCTGCAAGCCCCGGTCCGCGGCCGCCGAGCCGACGTCGCAGACCTGCAGCATCGCGAAGAGCCAGGCGCAGAGCGCGGTGAACATGAAGAGCGACACCTTCACGCGCCGCACCGGTACGCCGACGTTCTTCGCGGCGTTGGCGTCGCCGCCGACGGCAAAGATCCAGTTTCCGAAGCGGGTGTGCGTGAGCCGATACGAGGCGGCGATGGCGATGAACGCCCACCAGAGGATGACCTTGGGCATGCCACGAACCAGCGGTCTCCCGTCGTCGAGGGTGGCGATCCAGCCGTGTTTCCCGGCCCAGGTGAAGAGCTCGTTCGCGAACGTCCCCGAGAACAGGAAGCGCACGACCGGATCCTGCGCGGCGAGGTCGCCGATGCCGCTCACGATGGTCCGGTTCGCGAAGATGATCGAGAGGGCGAGCGTGAGGCCCCGGAGGATGAAGAGGAACCCGAGCGTCACGATGAAGGAGGGGAGCCCCGTCTTCACCACCAGCGTTCCGTTGACCCAGCCGATGAAGAGCGCGCAGGCGAGGGCCAGGAGCATCGACAGCCAGACCGGCCAGCCGAAGAAGAGCGGTGGGATCGCGGCCATCATCCCCGTGAAGCCGATCATCGAACCGAGCGAGAGGTCGAACTCCCCCGCGATCATCAGGAGGCAGGCCCCGGTGGCGACGATGCCGAGATAGGCCGAGACGACGGACCAGTTGATCACCCCGTCGAGCGCGAACATCCCCGAGTCGCCGGCGGTGAGCGCGAACACCACGAAGACCAGGATCGCCCCGGCGATCGAGGCGGACTCGGGGCGGCCCATCACGCGGTGGAAGGTGGACAAGCTGCGGACGCGCTCGTCGGCCGCGGGTTGCGGCGGCGGAGCGCCAGGGGGCGGCTCGACGACCTTCGGCCCGGCCGGGCCTCCGTTCGTCTCCGGGCGCTGGCTCTCCGCGGCGGCGGTCTGCGGGCCGGGCGTGGAGCTCCCCGGCAAGCGAGGATCGGGCTGGCTTTCCATGTCGTTCCTCTCGTTCGCCACGCAGGTCATGCGTGGAGCCCGCGCGTGCTTCGCCTCTCCGGCACGCGCGGGCGCGGTTCAACCCATACGACTCACCGATACTTCCCGGCGTACTTCTCCACCTTCGCGATGTTGTCCTTGGTCACGAATCCGGGACCGGAGCTGATGTGGCGCTCCCCGTACACCGGCGCGAGCCCGTACGCGTCGAAGCGCTTCTTCGCCTTCGCGTTCGTCTTCAGCGCCGCCATGATGGCTGCGGGCTCCTTGGTCTTCTTCTCCTTCATGATGGCGAACACCGCGATCGGAATGTAGCCCTGGAGATAGGGTTGCTGATCGATGGCGAAGGCGATGGTGCCGTCCTTGATGCCGGCGGAGATCTCGGGCGAGAGATCGAAGGTGGCGAAGAACACCTTGCCCTTGAGCCCCATCTTGTCGACGGTCTTGAGCGTCGGGTGCGCCGAGCTCGGGCCCAGGGTGAGGATGGCCTGGGTGTTCGGGTTGTTGCGGAGGTAGGCGCTCACCTTGCTCTCCACCGTGGTGGGGTCGTCCCCGGTGTCGATGGTGGACGCTCGGAAGTCGGCCCCGATCGCTTCGGCGAAGCCCTTGCAGCGCTCGAACGATGCGGGGTTGGTGGCGTAGTGGTTCACGCAGACGAAGGACTTCACCCCGGCGGCCTTGGCGCGCTCACCCGCTCCCTTGCCGGCGTCGAACTCAGGCTGGCCCACGTGCATGATCGCGCCCAGGCTCTCGCTCTGCTTCGTCGTGCCCGAGTTGATGGTGATGAGCGGGATCTTCTTCGCGATGACGATCTCGAGGGGCTTCTTCAGGACGTCGTAGTCGGCGATGCTGGTGACGACTCCGTTGTAGTTGCGGGCAGCGGCTTGCTCGATGATGCGGGCCATGTCGGCGAGGTCGCCGGAGGGCGGGTTGCGGTAGTCGGTCTGGACGCCGAAGTCCTTGTCCGCCTCCTTGATCGCGTTCTTGATCGTGTTCCACCACGAGTCGGAGTCGGGGGCGTGGCTGACGAGGACGTACCGGTCCGCAGCGAGCGCGGGGAGGGCAGTGAGTGCGAGGGAGGCGGCGAGGAGCATCCTTCCGGTTCTGTGCATGGGAACCTCTCGAATCGGGGTCGGTGAATCGTCTTCGGGGCGCCGGGTCGGCGCACGGTTGGCTGCCGTGTGCGAAGCGCGCACAACGTACCTGGACCTATCGAGGAATGCAACTGGGCTTCTAATCTGACGCCCCAAACGAATCCTGTTTCCATCTGCCCAAGGGATTTCGTATAGTGCGGCTCACCTCGCTGCACCGCGCCGTCAGCGCGCCGCTCCTGGCGCCTCAGACCAAGGGAGGACACGGATGGTCGACATCGCCCTCATCGGCGCCGGCCGGATCGGCAAGATCCACGGAGGCAACCTCGCCCGCCAGCCGGGCATGCGCCTCAAGTATGTCTGCGACGCGGTGCCCCAGGCGGCGAGCGAGCTCGCTGCGAATCTGGGCGCGGCCGTCGCCGATCTCGATCGGATCTTCTCCGGCTCCGCCGTGCAGGCGGTGGCGATCGCCTCGTCCACCGACACGCACGCCGGGCTCATCCTGCGCGCCGCGGCGGCCCGGAAGGCGATCTTCTGCGAGAAGCCGGTGGATCTCGACCTCGGCCGCGCCCGCGAGGTCCAGGCGGCGGTGGCGGCGGCCCGGGTCCACTGCCTGATCGGATTCCAGCGCCGCTACGACCCCACCTTCGCGGCGCTGAAGCGCCGCCTCGACGCCGGGGAGATCGGCGAGGTCGAGGTCATCGCCATCACCAGCCGCGATCCGGCTCCGCCGCCGATCGCGTACATCGAGCGGTCCGGCGGAATCTTCAAGGACCAGCTCATCCACGACTTCGACGTCTGCCGCTGGATCCTCGGCGACGAAGCGCAAACGGTCTACGCGGCGGCCAGCTGCCTGGTCGATCCGGCCATCGCGAAGGCGGGCGACGCTGACACCACTGCCGTGACGATCCGCACGCGGAAGGGGCGGCTCTGCCAGATCAACACCAGCCGGCGCGCCGCCTACGGGTACGATCAGCGCTTCGAGGTGCTCGGCTCGGGCGGCATGCTCGCCGCGGGGAACCACCGCCCCACCGAGGTGAGCGCGCACCGCCCCAGCGGAATCTCGGTGGACACGCCCGAGCCCTTCTTCCTGGAGCGGTACCGGACCGCCTACGCCGAGGAGATGATCCACTTCGCCGCGGTGCTGCGCGGCGAGGTTGCGCCCCGCGCCGGCATCGAGGACGGGATCCGCGCGCTCGAGATCGCCGAGGCCGCCACGCGGTCGGCAAAGGAGGGGAGGGCGGTCACGATCTGATGTCCTTCCCGAGAGGAGAGGAGGCGGACATGGCTTTGGCGTCCCGCACGGCCGCCCGCACTCCGAGGGGTGCGCGCCCGCGCCACGCGAACGTGGGCGCGTTCCTCGCCGTGGTCGCGGCCGAGTACGAGTCGCTCCCGAAGCAGCTCCGCGCGATCGCCCGGTACGTGGAGACCAACCGCGCCCGGATGGTGGTGACCCGCATCACCGACGTCGCCGCCGCTTGCGCGGTGCAGCCCTCGGCGGTCACCCGCTTCGCGCAGCGCTTCGGGTTCTCCGGCTACAGCGAGCTGCAGGCGCTCTTCCGCAAGGCCTTCAGCGACGGCGCGGCGCCAGGGGCCAACTACACCGAGCGGATCCGCACCATGATGGCGGAGGGTCAGCTCCAGACCAACCCAGGCGGCGTCACCCGCCAGCTCCTTCTCGCCAACCAGGGCGCGATCGAAGAGTGCGCGCTCCATCTCGACGATGCCGCGCTCGAGCGCGCGGTCTCCCTCCTGCACGACGCGGAGCACATCTACGTTGCCGGCGTCCGCCGCGCCTTGCCGGCGGCCGCCTACCTCACCTACCTCCTGCAGCACACCGCGAAGCGGGTCCAGCTCGTCTCGGGCCTGGGCGGCACCTTCGCCGGGCAGATCCGCGCCATCGGCAAGAAGGACCTCCTGCTGGCGGTGAGCTTCGCGCCGTACGGCAAGGAGACCCGCTTCTGTGTCCGCGTCGCCGAGGCGCGCGGCGCGCGCATCCTCGCGCTCACTGACAGCGCGATGAGCCCCATTGCCCGGGCCGCCGACGTCACGCTCCTGGTCAAGGAGGCAAGCGCCTTCGCCTTCCGCTCGCTCACCAACACGATGTGCCTGGCCCAAGGGCTCTTCATCTCGCTGGCCTCGCGGCTCGAGCTGGACCTCGACAACGCGGCGGATCACGGCGCGCTAGACTAAGGCGCGCTTGACTTGTCCGGATTCGGCACCACGAAGTCGCGCACCAGCGCGTCGAGGTCGGCCACCGCGGCGATGAACTGGCGCAACGTGCGCCGGGTGGCGCCGTAGGCGTCGAACTCGTCGACTGCGATCCCTTCCTCGGTGTACGCGCGCCGGAAGTCCGGAAACCGCTCCTGGAGCTCGCCGACCATTCCCGGATCCACCGGCTCGTCGATGCGCGGGAGCGCAGGGATGCCGCTGGTGTTGATCCGCACCTGCCAGGCGTGCGGCGGAGAGATCACCACGTCGCCCCCGACCAGCTGGCTCCAGTGCATGTGGTTCCGGAATGCCGCCGAGAGGAGGCGGGTGCGATAGCCGCGCTCCTTGAACAGGCGGTAGGTCTTCTTGAACACCGCCACTCCGGCCCATTCAAAGATGCCGGGGTCGACCAGGACACCCTCCTTCTCCGCCACCGCCTTCATCCAGTCGTCGAGCCGGCCCACCATGATGGTGCAGACCGAGCCCATGCCGGCGACCGACTTCCCTTCCTTCTCCCGGCGCCGGAGCCCGCGCTCCACCGCCTCGGCGACCGCTACGCACTGGGGCAGCGTGAAGCTCACCGTCGCGTTGATGGAGATTCCGCGGTAGCTCGCCTCCTCGATGGCGGGGATGCCCGCCCGGGTCGCCGGAATCTTCACGATCATGTTGGGCGCGAGCTTGCTGAACCGCACCGTCTGCTCGAGCAGCGCCTCGCTGTTGCGGAAGTTGCGCGGGTCGGTCTGGATGGAGAGCCGGCCATTCCGACCCCCGTGCTTTTCGAACGCCGGGCGGAGCAACTCCGCCGCCCGGACCGACAGCTCTTCGACCAGCTTCCAGCCGATCTGGTCCTCGGTCGCGGACGGCATCTCCCGGATGAGCTGGGCGATCCTCGGCTTCCAGGTGGCCATCTCCGCCTTCAGGGCGGTGAGGGCGATCACCGGGTTGCAGGTGGCGCCTACCGCGCCGTGGGAGATCGAGTCGTTCAGCTCCGCGATCGAGGCGGAGTCGTTCCACAGGCAGGTGGGCGTCGTCTGCGTCATCTGGTGCAGTGGACTTTTGTACGCGGCTGGGACGGCGGTCATGGTGCGGGCAAACGTAGCAGGGAGGGGGGACGGAGACAACCGCCTTTCTAAAGGGGGCGGGAACGGAAATGGATTTCTACACGCGCGCGCATTCCCGGCTCCGGCGAGTGGTGCCGCGAGAAGCAAACCAGGACGTCGCTGGACGGCGATGTGCGCGTGCGGCAATCTCCGACGGCATGGGTTTGCCGTGGCTTCGCTACCTCGGCAAGGCCGCCCTGGTTTTTGGGGCGTACTTTGTGACGGCGCGCCTCGGCCTCGGTCTCGACGCGGTGGCGGGCTTTGCGACGCTGGTCTGGCCGCCCACCGGCATCTCGCTCGCCGCGCTCTTCCTCTTCGGCGACGCGTTGTGGCCTGCTGTCGCGATCGGGGCCTTCGCGGTCAACATCGCGGCAGGCGCGCCTTTGGCGGTGGCGTGCGGCATCGCAATCGGCAATACCCTCGAAGCGCTCGCCGGGGCGAACCTTCTCCGCCTTGCGCGCTTCCAGCCTGGTCTGGAGCGGGTACGCGACGTGCTCGCCCTGGTGCTGCTGGCCGCGTTCCTCAGCACGCTGGTCAGCGCGCTGATCGGCGTAGGCAGCCTCTGGGCTGGAGGCGTGGTCCACGGCAGCGATGCGCTCGCGGCGACGCGAGCATGGTGGATTGGCGATACGCTCGGCGATCTGGTCATCGCCCCAGCGCTGTTCGTCTGGACCGCGCGCCCACGGCTCTCCTTTGGACGTTGGCGGTGGCTCGAGGCCCTGGCCATTGCCGCGCTGCTCGTCGGCTTTAGCCTCGCCATTTTTAGCGGCTCCGGACACGGTCTACTCAGACAGACGTACATGGTCTTCCCGGCCCTGGTGCTGGCAGCCAGCCGCTTCGGCCCTTACGGCGCATCCACCGGCGTGCTTTTCGTCACGGCGATCGCCATCGCCGGCACTGCCCTGGGCCATGGTCCGTTCCTGCGCGCGAGCCTGAGCGAGAGCCTGTTGTTCCTGCAGATGTTCATGGGGACCGTCGCCCTGACCATGCTGGTCGTCGAAGCCGCCATGACCGAGCGCAACCGGGCGGTCGAGGCGCGAGACGAGTTCCTCGCCATCGCCTCGCACGAGCTGTCGACCCCGCTCACGGCGCTGTCGTTGCAGGTACAGAATCTCCTCCGCGCGCTGCAACGCGGGGAGACAGAGACCGAGAAGTTGCGCACCCACACCGAAGCGACCTGGCGGATGGTCGGACGACTTGCCAGGATGATCCGCGAGCTGCTCGAGATCTCGCGCATCTCCGGCAGGATTCGTCTGGAGCGCGAAGAGGTCGACCTCGCCCTGCTGATCCGCGAATCGGTGTCGCGCCTGGACCCGCAGATCGTCCAGGCGGGCAGCGCGGTGACGGTGCTGGCGAGCGAGCCGGTGCCGGGTCACTGGGACCGCACCCGCCTCGATCAGGTGATCGACAATCTGCTCACCAACGCCATCAAGTTCGGCGCGGGCAAGCCGGTGGAAATCGTGGTCGACGGCCTCGGCCCCATGGCGCGCCTCGAGGTGCGCGATCACGGGATTGGCATCGGTCTCGGCGACCAGGCCCGCGTATTCGAGCGCTTCGAGCGCGCCGTATCCCGCCGACGCTTCGGCGGCTTGGGCCTCGGCCTGTGGATCGCGCGCCAGGTGGTGGAGGCCCACGGCGGCACCATCTCGCTGTCGAGCGAGCTTGGTCGCGGATCTACCTTCACGGTGGAGCTGCCTCGCGCGCTCGCGACCGGCTGACGTCAGAACTTGTAGGCGACCGCGTAGAGGAGCGTGATGGAGCGGTAGTCGAGGCTGGTCGCGAGTTGAACCGGGTCGCTGCTCTGGACGGTGGTGGAGCTTCCCAACTCGAACGCGAGGCCCAGCGAACCCGACCAGTGTTCACCGAGCAGCGCCGCACCGAAGGTCGCGCCATAGAGGTCCGCCTGCTGGAACGGGGTGAGCGCCGCGCTGCCGATCGGGGAGGACGAGTTGAAGAACCCGGCATGGAACGCGAGCGCCTTTCCCAGACGATAGCTCGCGCCCGCCGCGACGTTCGCCACCGCCCGCGTCGAGTAGACCACGTCGGCGAAGGGCTGTGTCGACTGGGAGATCGAGCCGTCGGGGTTCTGGTTCGTCACCTGGACCGGGCGAGCGCTGCGATAGAACGTGTACTGGCCCGCGCTCGCGTGATACCGGACGTCGATCTCCGCCTGAAAAGGCCCGACGCGGTAGGCGACCCCCGCGCTCAGCTCCAGGGGCAGTTTGTACTGGAACGCTCCGCTGTCGTCCCGGAAGGAGGCGGTGGTGGTGAGCGCGCCCACCTGGGTCATCGACTCGTAGGTGACGAGCGACCCGGAAGCGAGGCGCAATCCGGGCGCGCGGAAGACGGCCCCCACCGTGATCTGCGGCGCCGCGTCCCACTGGACGCCGGCGGAGAGCGCGACGTGGTAGGTGTCGCCGCTCGCCCGGAGCACCGAGACGAACCGCGCAGCACTTCCGGAGATCGGCAACTCCCCCGAGAACGTCTCCGTGTCGGAGTAGGCCGTGTGCGCCAGGCCGACCCCCGCACCTAGTCTGACGGTGGGCGTCAGCTTGTACCCGACCGACAGCGTCGGTACGACGGTGGAGAACCCGACCTTCGAAGAGTAGGTGAGCCGCTGTCCCGAGGCAGGAGGGGCCTCGAGCACCTCGTCGATGCCGGCTGGCGACCAGGAGACGGCGTTCGTGATGCAGAAGCCCAGCCTCACGGCATCGGTCTTGAAGAGCGGGGTGCCGATGACGGCCGCGAAGTAGCCTGGGCTGTTCTCGATTTGAGAGTGGGAGGTGGACTGGCCGAGGGCCTGGGATCTGAGCTGGGACCAGACAAAACCGCTCGCGCTGGCAGTGAGGGAAGTCTCCGCCGCGGCGAGACCGGCCGGGTTGTAGAAGCTCGCGCTGGCGTCCTGGGTCCTCGCCAGGTAGGCGCCCCCCTCGACCGCCTCCACCAGCCCCACGAGCGCGTTGTCGTAGTTCGGCAGGATGATGTTCTTCGGGGTAGGAACCGGGATGACGAAGGACTGCGCGAACGCGGCACAAGGCACGAGGAAGAGAGCTGCCCTGGCGAGACCGTGACCCATCGACAGTGATGCTACACGGTCGTCTCGGCCGAGACGATGCTGACGGCGTATCGATGCCGCTCGGGATCCCCTCCGCGAGGGCTCGCCATCTCAGCGGTTGACGGAGTCCCCGGATTGCCGGAGAAGTGGGGCGCGATCGTCGGCGCAGGTTGCACGCCGCCCGGAAATCCAACTGGCCGGGTCGCCGATCGTCGCCCTTTCCAAGGAGGAAGCCATGAAGACGAAGTGCCGCATCCTGTTCGCAGCGCTGCCCGCGGTGGGCCTGCTCGGAATCGCCCTGTGCGCTGTCTCGGCCCGCGCCGAGGAGAAGAAGCCGGTGGTCGGCCTGGTGATGAAGTCGCTCGCGAACGAGTTCTTCAAGAGCATGGAGGAAGGCGCGCGCAAGTTCGCCGCGCAGGACGGCACCTTCACCCTGGTGCCGGTGGGAATGAACTCCGAGACCGACATCGACACGCAGATTTCGGCGGTCGAGAACTTCATCACCCAGAAGGTCGACGTCATCTGCGTCGCCCCGGCCGACTCGGTCGGCCTGGTGGCGCCGGTGAAGAAGGCGATCGGGGCGGGGATCACCGTGGTCAACTTCGACGTGAAGCTCGACGACAAGGCGCTGGCCAAGGCCGGCCTCAAGGACCTGGTCTTCGTGGGCCCCGACAACAAGGAGGGGGCCTACCTGGCGGGGCAGGAGCTGGCCAAGAAGCTGGGCAAGGGCGGGAAGGTCTTCATCATCGAGGGCAACCCCGGCGCCGACAACGCGAAGATGCGCAAGGCCGGCTTCGACAAGGCCGCCAAGGAGGCCGGGCTCAAGGTGCTGGCGTCGCGCACCGCCCACTGGGAGACCGAGGAGGCCAACACGCTGGTGACCAACCTCCTCACCCAGCACCCGGACGTCCAGGGCATCATGGCGGCCAACGACTCGATGGCTCTGGGCGTGGTCAAGGCCCTCGACGCCGCGGGGCGCTCGGGCAAGGTGCTGGTGGTCGGGTTCGACAACATCCCGGCGGTGCAGAAGCTGGTGAAGGACGGGAAGGTGCTCGCCACCATCGACCAGTTCGGTCCGGACATGGCTGCGAACTGCATCAAGACCGGGTTCCGCATCAAGAAGGGCGACAAGCTCAAGGGCTGGATCAAGACTCCAGTCAAGCTCATCACCGTGACCGATCTCGGCTAGCGCCGTTGCGGCGGAGGCGGGCCGCTCGGCTCGCCTCCACTGCTCCAAGCGAAAACAGAAGTGGGCGCTCTCGGCAACGCCTCGCCGCCGGACATCATCGAATTCCAGGGGACCACCAAGCGATTCCCCGGGGTGCTCGCGCTCGACCGGATCGACCTGGTCATCCGCCGTGGAGAAGTCCACGTCCTGGTCGGCCAGAACGGCGCCGGCAAGTCGACGCTGGTCAAGCTCCTCTGCGGTCTCTTCGCGCCCGACGAGGGCCGCATCCTGCTCGAGGGGGAGCCCTACGCCCCGCGAAGCACCCTGGCCGCCATCCGCGCCGGGATCCGCGTCGTCTTCCAGGAGTTCAACCTGCTGCCGTACCTGACGGTGGCCGAGAACATCTTCTTCCAGCGCCTGCCCAGACGCGCCGGGCTCGTGGACTTCGGACGCCTCTTCCGGGACGCCGAGGCCATGCTCGACCAGGTGGGGCTCGAGATCTCACCGCGGGCGCGGGTCGAGACGCTCGGCGTGGCCCAGACGCAGCTCCTGGAGATCGCCAAGGCGCTCTCGACGCAGAGCAAGGTGCTGATCCTCGACGAGCCTACCGCGACCTTGACGCCGCCCGAGATCCACCGCCTCTTCGAGATCATCGCCCGCCTCAAGGCGCGGGGCGTGACCATCCTGTACATCTCCCACCGCCTGCAGGAGGTGTTCGACGTTGGCGACCGGATCACGGTCCTGCGGAACGGCCGGAAAGTGGAGACCCTCTCCGCGGGAGAGGCGAGCATCCCGCGCATCGTCAAGCTCATGGTGGGCAAGGAGATGGGCGAGGAGTACCCGTTCCAGCCCGAGCTCCGGGTCGGCGCGGAGCTCCTGCGGGTCGAGGATCTGCGCCCCCGAGGCCGGCAGCACGCCGTCTCGTTCGCGCTGCACCGAGGCGAGCTGCTGGGAGTGGCCGGCCTGGTGGGCTCGGGACGGACCGAGGCGGTGCGCGCGGTCTTCGGAGCGGACACGAGGGAGTCGGGGCGGATCTACCGCGACGGCCAGGAGGTTTCGATCCGAAGCCCCCGGGACGCGGTCCAGAGCGGCATCTGCCTGCTCACCGAAGACCGCAAGGCGCAGGGCCTCATCCTGGCGATGCCCTGCTACGCCAACGTCACCATCACCAATCTCGGGCGCGTCTCCCACGCCGGCCTCCTCCACGGCGGGGCCGAGCGGAGCGCCACGCAGGAGCTGGTCGACGAGCTCCACATCCAGACCCCCTCGGTGGAGCAACTGGTAGGCAATCTCTCGGGAGGCAACCAGCAGAAGACGGTCATCGCGAAGTGGCTGTTCCGCCGATCCGAGGTGCTCATCTTCGATGAGCCGACCCGCGGGATCGACGTCGGCGCGCGCTTCGAGATCTACCAGCTCCTCTGGAGGCTGGCGGCCGCGGGCAAGGGAATCCTCATCGTCTCCTCCGACCTTCCGGAGCTGATGGGGATCTGCCATCGCATCCTGGTCTTCTCCAACGGCCGGATCACCGGAGACTTGCCGCGGGACCAATTCAGCCAGGAGCGGATCCTGGCCTGCGCCTACCACGAGTACGTTCAGGGGAGGCCCCGAGCCGGCTCCCCTGGCGCACCGGCCCCCGGGTAGAAGGAGCCGCATGCGCGCCAAGCGAATCCTCTACCTCCTCCTCCGCGAGGCCGGCATCGGGCTGGCGCTGGTGCTCCTCGCCCTCGTTTTCGCCGCGGTGGCTCCGCGCTTCGCCTCGGTGACGAACGTCACCAACATCCTCACCCAGATCAGCATCAACACCGTGATCGCGGTGGGCATGACCTTCGTCATCCTGCTCGGCGGTATCGATCTTTCGGTCGGGTCGGTGCTGGCGCTGGCCACCATCGTGGGCGGCCTGATCATCACCAGCGAGACCCTCTCGCCCGGGGTGGCCATCCTGCTCTCGGTCGCGGGCAGCACCTTGGTGGGGTGTCTCTGCGGCCTGTTCAATGGGGTGGTCTGCGAGCGCTGGAAGATCCACTCCTTCATCGTGACGTTGGGGATGCTCAACATCGCGCGAGGCGCGGCCCTTCAGATCAGCAACTCGCGCACGATCTTCTCCTTCCCGGACTCCTTCAACGAGGTCGGCGCCGCGACCATCTTCGGCGTTCCCATCATCTTCCTCATGGCGCTCGGCGTGGTGCTGGCCGGCCGATTCATCCTGAACCGCACCGTCTACGGCCGGATGATCTATGCCATCGGCAACAACGAGGAGGCGGTCCGTCTCTCGGGCCATGCCCCATCGCTCTACAAGGTGGCCGCTTTCACCTTGTGCGGCGGCATGGTCGGGCTGGCGGCGATCATGTACATGATGCGCCTCAACATCGCGAGCCCCATCCTCGGCGTCGGCTTCGAGCTCAACGCCATTGCCGCGGTGGTCATCGGCGGCACCAGCATGAGCGGGGGAAAGGGCTCGATGATGGGCACGCTCCTCGGCGCCTCGATCATGGGCGTCCTGAGCAACGGCTTGCTCCTGCTGGGCATGGGCGACTTCGCCCGGCAGATGGTGACCGGGCTCATCATCGTGGTGGCCGTGATCATCGACAAGTACCGCGCCCAGGCGCTGATGCGGAGCTCGTTCCAGCTGGAGCCGGCCCGGCCGGGCGCAGGGAAGGGGACCGGGGGAGCCCCATGAGCTCCGTTCGAGCAGAAACCGACACACGTCGCACCATGCGGTCGGCGTCGTCCCGGTCGCATGACGCGCTGCACTGCGCCGCATCCGGACGGGCGCCTTTGCCCCATTTGCGCGCTTTTGATATTCCCCCGTCTCTCCGCCGCAGCTGACAGACGTTGGAATTCTCGAGGAGGTCCCATGGCAGTCGGATCGCGTCTTGCCGTCCTGTTCTCCGCCGCGCTCGCCTTCGTTGGCGTCAGCTCGGTCCTTACCGCCCGCCCCGCTGCTGCGCAGGGCACCGTCTCGGTTGCTTGCGGTTCCGTCGGCGCCGAGTTCGATCTCTGCAAGACCGGTGCGGAGGCGTGGTCGAAGAAGACCGGCAACCAGGTGAAGGTCGTCTCCGTCCCGAAGGACTCGAACGAGCAGCTCGCGCTGTTCCAGCAGCTCCTCTCGCAGAAGTCGGGCGAGATCGACGTCATCCGAATCGACGTCGTCTGGCCGGGCCTCCTCGCCCAGCACCTCGTGGATCTGAGCAAGGAGGTGCCGAAGGACGTCATCGCCCAGCACTTCCCGGCCATCATCGAGGCGAATACCGTGGGCGGGAAGCTGGTGGCGCTGCCGGCCTTCACCGACGCCGGGCTCCTCTACTACCGCAAGGACCTGCTCGAGAAGTACGGGAGGAAGCCTCCCACCACCTGGCAGGACCTGACGGAGTCGGCGAAGATCGTGCAGGACGGAGAGCGCAAGGCGGGCAACGACAAGATGTGGGGCATCGTCTTCCAGGGCCGTGCGTATGAGGGGCTCACTTGCAACGGGCTGGAGTGGGTGGACAGCTTCGGCGGCGGCACCATCGTCGACGGCAAGGGCAAGGTCACCATCAACAACCCGAAGGCGGTGGCGGCGATCAAGCTCGCGGGCTCGTGGATCAAGAGCATCGCGCCCGAGGGCGTGCTGAACTACGCGGAGGAGGAGGCGCGCGGCGCATTCCAGTCCGGCAACGCCGTGTTCATGCGCAACTGGCCGTACGCATGGGCGCTCTCCCAGGCCCCGGACAGCCCGACGAAGGGGAAGGTGGGCGTGAGCGCCCTGCCGAAGGGCGGACCGGACGGCAAGAACACCGGCACGCTGGGCGGCTGGAACTGGGCGGTGAACAAGTACTCGAAGAACACCAAGGCGGCAGTCGACCTGGCCAAGTACCTGACCAGCCCCGAAGAACAGAAGCGCGCGGCCATCGAGGTCAGCTTCAACCCGACCATCCCGGCGCTCTACAAGGACAAGGACATCCTGGCGAAGAACCCCTTCATCGGAGACCTGCTCAGCACCTTCACCAACGCCGTGGCGCGGCCCTCGCGCGTGACCGGCAGCAAGTACAACCAGGTATCGAGCGAATTCTGGAACGCCGTGCACGAGGTGCTCTCCGGCAAGAGCCAGGCCGAGGAGAGCGTCGCCAAGCTCGAGAAGACGCTGACCCGACTCTCCCGCAACGGGAAGTGGTAGGAGGCCCGCCGTGGCGGTCGCGCCGTCGTCTCTCCACCCACCAGAAGTGATCGGGCACAAGGCCGTGGCGGTGGCGCCGTCGCTCCTCACCCGCCAGCGGCGGCGCGCCGCCCTGTACTTCATCCTGCCCATGATGACCGTGCTCACGGCCGTGGCGGGGTGGCCGCTGGCGCGCACGATCTACTTCTCGTTCACCAACGCCAACCTCGACAACCTCGGCTCGCAAGAATGGGTGGGGTTTGCGAACTTCGTCTCGCTGGCCCAGGATCCCGAGTGGTGGCGTGCGGTCACGAATACCGTCAAGTTCGCCGCCGTCTCGGTCTCCCTGGAAACCGTGCTCGGGCTGGTGGTCGCGCTCACGCTGAACGCGAATCTGAAGGGACGCGGCATCGTGCGCACCGCGGTCCTCATCCCCTGGGCAGTCCCCACCGTCGTCTCCGCCCAGATGTGGAACTGGATGTACAACGACCTCTACGGGGTCGTGAACGCCGTCTTCCTCAAGCTCGGACTGATCGATCACCCGTATGCCTGGACTGCGAGCCCGAGCCTCGCGCTCGCCGCCGTGATCGCCGTCGACGTGTGGAAGACCACCCCGTTCATGACGCTCCTCATCCTGGCCGCGCTCCAGTTGCTGCCTCAAGAGATCTACGAGGCCGCGAAGCTGGACGGGATCCCCTCGCCGAAGGTGTTCTACAAGGTCACGCTCCCGCTCATCCGGCCCGCGCTGATGGTGGCCATCATCTTCCGGAGCCTGGACGCGCTGCGGATCTTCGATCTGCCCTACGTCCTCACCGGCAACAGCCGGCAGACCGCCTCGATGGCCGTTTATGCCCGCCAGCAGCTCATCGACTTCCAGGACGTCGGTTACGGCTCGGCGGCGTCGACCTTCCTCTTCGCCGTGATCGCCGTCTTCACCATCATCTACATCACCGCCGGCCGGGTGAAGTTCGACACGGGGCGCTGACATGAAGCTGCGCAGAATCATCGGCACCACTCTCTTCTACCTGCTGGTCGTCTTCATCGTGGTCTACACGGTGTTCCCCTTCTACTGGGCGATCGTGTCGTCCCTGAAGGAGGGGAGCGCGCTCTACACGGTCGAGTTCTTCCCCAGGAACCCGAAGTGGGGGAACTACGCGGCGATCTTTAAAGAGCAGCCCTTCGGCCGGAACATCCTCAACTCGGTGATCGTGGCCGTCACGGTGGTCAGCATCTCGCTCGTTCTCTCGGTGACCGCGAGCTACGCGCTGGCGCGCATCAACTTCCGTGGCCGCACGCCGCTGCTCTTGCTGGTCCTCTCCGTCTCCATGTTCCCGCAGGTGGCGGTCCTCTCCGGGATGTTCGAGCTCGTCTCCTGGCTGGGAATCTACGACACCCTCTGGAGCCTCACGCTCTCGTACATGATCCTCACCTTGCCGTTCACCACCTGGGTGCTGACCACGTTCATGCGCGAGCTGCCGAAGGAGTTGGAGGAGGCCGCGCTGGTGGACGGGGCGAAACCGCTCACCATCATCACCCGCGTGTTCATGCCGCTGCTCTGGCCCGCGCTCGCCACCACCGGGCTGCTCGCGTTCATCAGCGCGTGGAACGAGTTCCTGTTCGCGATCACCTTCACGCTCTCGAACGAGCGCCGGACGGTCCCGGTGGCGATCGCGCTCATCAGCGGCGCCTCTCGTTTCGAGCTTCCGTGGGGGCGCGTCATGGCGGCGTCCGTCATCGTGACCGTGCCGCTCGTACTCCTGGTGCTGATCTTCCAGCGTCGCATCGTCTCCGGCCTCACCGCCGGGGCAGTGAAGGGATAGAGGAGGAGTTCCGTGGCCGATGTCGTGCTCAAGAAGGTCGCCAAGGCGTTCGGCGACATCAAGGTGATCCGGGATGTGGACCTCGATATCGCTCACGGCGAGTTCGTGGTCTTCGTCGGACCATCGGGATGCGGAAAGTCCACGTTGCTGCGCCTGATCGCGGGGCTGGAGGACATCACCTCCGGCGAGCTGTTCATCGACAAGGCGCAGGTCAACAACGCGTTACCGTCGCAGCGCGGCATCGCGATGGTGTTCCAGTCGTACGCGCTCTATCCGCACATGACGGTGTACGAGAACCTCGCCTTCGGGCTCAAGCTCGCCAAGGCGGACAAGGCAGAGATCGACAAGCGGGTACGGGAGGCGGCCCGCATCCTCCAGATCGATCACCTGCTCGACCGCAAGCCGAAGGCCCTCTCGGGCGGCCAGCGCCAGCGGGTGGCGATCGGGCGCGCCATCACCCGCGAGCCGAAGGTGTTCCTCTTCGACGAGCCCCTCTCGAACCTGGACGCCGCGCTGCGGGTGCAGACCCGCCTGGAGATCGCCCGGCTCAAGGACCAGCTGGGCGCCACCATGATCTACGTGACCCACGACCAGGTCGAGGCCATGACCCTGGCCGATCGGATCGTGGTGCTGAACCAGGGCCGGGTCGAGCAGGTGGGAAGCCCGCTCGAGCTGTACACGCGCCCGCTGAACGTCTTCGTCGCAGGGTTCATCGGCTCGCCCAAGATGAACCTGCTCAAGGCAACCGTGGATTCGGTCGCGACTGGATCGATGACGGTGCGTCTGCCGGGCGGCACGCAGGTAGCGGTGCCCCTGGCCCGGGACCCGCATGGCGTCCAATCCGGGGCGGAGGTGACCCTGGGAATCCGTCCCGAGGACGTGGGAGCGCCGACCAACGGGACCGCGAGGGTTTCCGGCCGCGTGCTGGTGGTGGAGCGGCTCGGCTCGGAGAGCTACCTCTACGTCCGAACGGAAGGCGAGCAGACGGTGGTGGCGCGCCGGGGGCCGGGAGCGACCGCGAAAGCAGAGGAACCGGTCACGCTCGGCCTGCCCGCGGCCGCCTGTCACGTCTTCGGCCCCGACGGGCTCGCGCTCTCGCGTGCGGTGCCTGCCGCCGCCTGAAGCGCAGCGGCTCAAGGCCGGCTGAGCCTTTCAGCCACCTCCCGGTGGATGCCTCGCACCCGGATGGAAGAACGCGGCAAGCACGCAGCCGACGGCTCGAGTGGCAGACGCGGGCGGCATCGGCTGCGCGGCATATACTCCGCCCCTCATGCTTGCGGACAGGCTCACTCCGAGGGCCCGGCGTATCCTCCGGGCCGATCTCTGGGTCACGATCGGACCGACGGTCCTGATCATCGCGGTGGCGTTCGGCGTCACCATGCTCTTCGTCAAGCCCGCGCCGCCGAAGAGGCTCACCGTTGCAATTGCGCCCGATGAAGGTGGCTCCAAGTATTACGCGCGCCGGTACCAGGAGATCCTGAAGCGGCACGGAATCACGCTGGAGGTGCGGCAGACGGGCGGATCCCTGGCCAACGTCCAGCTCCTCGCCGAGCCGGACAGCGGGGTGGACATCGCATTCGTGCAGAGCGGCACCGACGCCGGGGAACGGGCAGCGGGGATCGAGTCTCTCGGAAGCGTCTCCTATGTCCCGCTCTGGGTATTCTACCGGGGCGAGCCCATCGACGACGTCCGGGCCCTGAAGGGACGCCGCATCGCGGTCGGGGCTCCGGAGAGCGGCACCCGCGCTCTTGCCGCCACGGTGCTCGGCGCCTCTGGAGCGGACCAGGGCGGCACCGAGCTGTTGCCGCTCGAGCGTGAAGCGGCGATCGAGCAGCTCAAGCGCGGGGAGATCGACGCTGCGTTCCTGGTGGCCCCCGCGGAGTCTCCAGCCATCAAGAAGCTGGCGGCGGCGCCGGGCGTACGGCTCCTCAGCTTCGCCCGCGCCGACGCGTACGTCCGCCGATACCCCTACCTTTCCAGGCTGGTGCTCCCCCGCGGCGTCTTCGACCTGGCCGCCGACGTGCCGGAGCGCGACGCCGTGCTGCTCGCGCCGACGCAGAACCTGGTCGCCCGCGACACTCTCCATCCTGCGCTCGCGTATCTCCTGCTGCGAACGGCCAGCGAAGTCCACGCTTCCGCCGGGATGCTCGCCCGCCCGGGCGAATTCCCGGCGCCCCGTGAAGCCGGCTTCCCGCTCAGCAGCGTGGCCAGGCGCTACTACCAGGCCGGCGTCCCGTTCCTACAGCGGTATCTGCCGTTCTGGGCGGCGAACCTGGTGGACCGGCTCTGGGTGATGCTGGTGCCCATCATCGCGGTGGTCGTTCCCCTCGGCCGCATCGTCCCCGCCTTGTATCGGTGGAGGGTGCGCTCGCGCGTGTTCCGCTGGTACGCGCGTCTGAAGCAGATCGAGCTCCAGCTGGAGGAGAACCCCGGACGGCAGTCCCTGAACGACATGCTGAAGCGCCTCGAGGAGACGGACCGGGCGGTCAACCAGATCCCCACGCCGCTCGCGTATGCGGAAAACCTCTACTTCTTCCGCGAGCACGTGGACGTCGTGCGCAGGCGGATCGTCCGGCGCCTTTCCGACGAGCCCGACACCGGCGTGGCGGCCTCGGAGATCTCACCTCTAGAACGCATTTCATGACCGGAACTGCCGAATGACTGCGCTCAAGCGCCCCTAAGTTGGCTGCGGCGCTGGGGCTAAGCCCAATCCGCTCAGTTAAGCGATTGACGTGGTCGTCGTCGTTGACGTTGTCGTGTGCGTGGACGGCGACGGCGACGGCGACGGCGACGGCGACGTGGCGGTGGACGACCGCCGGG
>Ga0209526_10000459_pt1 | contig 26552 bp, 30 predicted proteins | sample JacPinW_OM2H0_M1_FD_188566 | JGI IMG/M metagenome (GOLD analysis project Ga0209526, IMG submission 188566) | Forest soil microbial communities from Algoma, Ontario, Canada - Jack Pine, Ontario site 1_JW_OM2H0_M1 (SPAdes) (version 2) | ecosystem: Environmental > Terrestrial > Soil > Boreal... | reverse complement strand
GGCGGCCCGGCTCGAATGCAAGGAATCCACAGGAAGGAAAGAGAAAACAGAAAGAGAAAAACACTCTTGACTCATACCGGCCTTCTCATGGAAGGAGTTAGCCCGGCAGCTGGTGCACACGATGTCGCGGGAAACTCGAGAGAATCCTCTGGACTTTCGACGAACTTCCGCGCATAAGCTTTACTCAGCCCTGCCCCATGGTCCCCCCGGAGGATGAATTATGAGAATTAAGAAGTTTGCGATTTGGGCCACAGCATTACTGCTTGCGGCGGTCATTCTGAACGTTGCAGCCCTCGCTGCTGATACGCAGTCTGGGACCTGGAAAATGAACTCTGCCAAGTCGAAGTACAGCCCCGGACCAGCACCGAAGAATAACACGGTGAAAATCGACTCCGACGTAGATAACATCAAACTCAGTTCAGATGGAATCGACGCCGCTGGGAATCCGACTCACGTCGAGTACACCGCAAAATACGACGGCAAGGACTACCCGATTACCGGGGTGCCAAACGCTGATACGGTAGCGTTAGAACGGCTCGACGCCAGCACGATCCGATCCACTATCAAGAAAGGAGACCAGGTTGTGATGACCGTGACATCGGCGATCTCTAAAGACGGAGCAACGCGGACCTCGACATTCAAGGGCAAGAACGCCGAGGGGCAGGATGTAAACAACGTCGTCGTTTACGACAAACAGTAAAACAATTTCTTCAATTATTGATAGATGATGTGACCGGAGGTCTCTCGCGGATTGTTTGGCGAGCCTACGTTGATTTTTGTCCCAAAGCGTGGCGAATTGCCTTAAGGTTTGACGAGGATTGTATGCTCACGGGCGCACCCTCGAATCCGGCGCCGGTGCCGACTCGGCTTCCCGTTTCGGCCCCTCACACACATATTTTCTGATTGTTACCTGCGCAACCAAGAAAATTGTTTTTTGACTGCGCTTTTCCGGGTGGTCTTTGATGTATTGGAGAACCAAGTCAAGAGTAGTTCTGAGCGTCGCGCTATCGGGGACACAAATGCGCTGACCGGTGTCGGACCAATTGAGCGCGAGCGTGCCGGCCACGCCGGCAACATAGGCGAGGCAAACGTCTGGCGGACGATTGTTATCGTATTGGCAAACTGCCAAAAAGTCGTCGCCGCTATTTATGACGTCTGACGTTTTCTGAGCCTTCGCTACGCTTGAAAGTGTCAAAGCCAGAACAGCCATGATTAGAAGTTTTGAGTAGGGTGCCTTCATGCCTGTGCCTCCGAAAATACATTGACGGGCGCGAGTCCCAATTCCGCCATCGAACGTTCCTGCCGTAAAGTCTTCGCGATAAGAATGCCGAGCCGATCCGGTATCAGCAATGGAACGAAGGTTTGTAGGGACGAAACTGAAGTGCTAGCAGGTTTGCGCTGAATGGACGCAATGCGTGATTAACGCGGCGGTCTCAATGGGTGGACGCAACACTAGCTCGAAGTCTAACTTGCAGGGGTCTCAATACCTAAAGTCGTTCGCGAGCGTTGATTCAAACGGAACACTACCCTGTCTAGGTCTGATTGAGTATAGCCGGGCAGGTCGGTTCTCTACAGGGAAGTATTGTCGGATCAACTGATTAGATGGTGTTGCATCGACCGGTTGAGCTGGCACGACTTATCGGGAGTTGGGGAATTGTATTTAACCTGAGTTACCATCTTGCAGTGCATTCGCAGGTAAAAGTCCATGACTGACAGTTCCTCGGCGTTTGGCAAAACTCCCCGCGAGCGCAGCAGGTTTCACATACACGGAGACAGGGCTGCGAAGCAAGAAAAATTCCGGCCGAAGGAGATGTGTTTTTTCTTGACTTCCCCTTTTATAGAACTAGTCAGGACCTAGCAGGACGCAGAGACCGAAATCTGTATTTTTGGACAATTCCGCCGCCAATCACAATCGCGAACAAGCCACCAAAGGAGTAGAGCAGGACTGGTGGGAGGACCTTCAGCGGTAAGTCCGGCCATCCGTGCAAGAAGGTCCAGAATCCAGTCACGGCCTGGATGCTACAGACCAGGCTTACTGTGATGGTAGCCAACATTTCCCTGCTCTTGCAGGCAAGCGCAATAATACAGCCGATGAGCATCGAAACTGTGAGGCGGCACAGATACATTCCACTGTTATATAAGAACGTCACTAAGAACAAGTCAAAGTGGGAAGGTCGGTGAAGGACGACGTGGTGATTGAGGAACTCAGACCCTGTCCGAATCGCCGAACCAGCGAAGGCGTGGCCCAACTGCACTAGCAAGACCCCTCCCACTACGACTCCAGCGATAGACCACGGCGCAACTCGGAATCCACTACGGACCAGATGAACAATTGTTCGCACACTCTGCCGCCGATACCAACGGCGCGCGTAGGCGACACCTGATTTTGACGCTAGGTCTGAGAATTCCTCAAGCAGGTCTCCCAGAATAGATTCTGCTTGCCCGTAAGGCGTGAACAATTCAATTAGCCAAACGGCACCTCGCGGAGGCTGAAAGGATGCTTGAGTCATTTTGATTCGCCGAGGCTGCTTGCCAGCGCGAATGATTTCTCGCCTTGTTCCATCTCAAACAAGGTGGGGTCCCGGATTGGAACGACTTTATTCTTCGGCTTCATCAGCGAAGGCTAGCATCCGTCGCTTTGGGGTGCAACCACGTGATTCCCGCGCCAGAGAGGAAGGACGAGGGCAGACGGCCAAAGAAACCCTCCGCTTCGAGGGCGGAGGTTTTTAGGGATTTTCACCACGAGAAGGTTTTCGCTCGTTGCGGGTCATGCAGTTGACGCCGCCGATTGACTGAAAGACTTCACGCCGTCCGCCTCGTCATTTAATACGTCGAAGACGGTGTACAGTCTTGTCATCTGCATTACGTCGATTACTTTAATCGAGGGGTTGAGTAGTTTCAGTTCCCCCTGCTGCCTCCGCGCGCTCGCAGCGGCACCGACCAGAACACCCAAACCTGCGCTGTCGATGTAATGGACATCGTAAAGATTGAGCAAGATCTGCTTGTGTCCCTTGCTTAGGAGGTCGCTGACCAGGTTGCGCAGTGCGGCGCTCTCTTCGCCCAGTTGAATCCGACCGCTGATGTCCACAATCGTGACTCCACCTACTTGTCGAGTGCCTGTCGTCATTTTCATTGGCAACCTCCTAGTAATATTCTGAGGCCCGAAGAATTCACCCTGCATCAGAGCACGCTGCGCCGTTCCTTGCAAGGCAGTTAGGCAAAAATCGGACAGTCTGGATTTCGTTGGTGGGTTCTCCCAGCCGGACTGTCCATCCTACTTTTCCGCCTCTTCGGATTTATTCTCCGGCGCTGGCAGCAATTTAGGCACGACTTTGTTTTTCGGCTCCATTCGGTGAGCGTAGCATCCGGTAATCGGAACATGCAATACTCTCCGACACGAGCAAGTACAAAATCGGCTAGCACATCATGGTGAAATTATCGGGCGGCAGAATCGTCGAGGCAACAATCAGGGCCATCATAGACCACACGGACGTGAACTGAAATGAGACGAGCAATTTCCAGGGCGGCGGTTGTAATCAGTCTCGCCGCGTCAACCGTGTGCGGGTTCCAACAGCCGACCGAGACGGCACATGAGGGCAAAACTCAGCGCCCCATGAACCAGCAAGGAAGTCCAGATGCGACGCCACAGAACGAAATAAAATTCAGACTTCTCACCATGTCAAACGGCGTGACCAAGAGTGGCGCCGGGTTTGGAGGGAAAACCTTCGAAATGACGACCACCCAAACAAAGCTTTATCTCACCATCGTGCATTTGGACTCTCGCGAAGGTTCAAAGAAGGAATACGACGAGTGGTTCAAGATGGCGCTAAGAGTAATAAATCAAGGGAAGGTTCAGGATAAACCTGCCACGAAGCCTGCCTCAACTGAAGACCGGGCCGTAGTGATTCTCCCAGCCTCAAGAGAATGCAAGGAGCTAACAACAATTCTTCGCACTGCCGGTGTGTCGCTTCGCATTATTGAATCTTGTTCTGCTGAAACCGCACTTGAATTTGAAAGACAGGCTGGACGCAGCGAGAATCAAGATGACCGATTTGTTGTCAGATGACCATTCAACACTACTTTCGCGGAAACCGTACAAGTGCGTCCCGGTACCTAAGTTACCGTCGCTGCTCACTGGAGCCATTTGCACTCTCTGATTATTCCACGTTCGTCACTGACCACTGCATATCCGTTTTTGTCGCTTAAGTCTTCTAGCAGCACGTCGTACCCGCGGCCATCGGTATGCACATTTAATCTCAGACTCAACCCAGGCAAAATTTCTGGCAGGTCACCAAAATGCAGGCCGGGATTGTCTGAGTAATATTTCGCGACCCACGCATTCAAATATTCCGGCTCGTGCGCCAACAGAGTCTGCCACGATGTGTAGGAGTTGTACTGAAAGAAGCCCCCTACTTCAGCCGTGTTGATCGTCCTAAGAAAACCTAGAGCGAGCAAATGATTTCGACCCTGCGAATTAGATTTTTCATCGCCGGTCGGAGCTTCCTGCGCGAATTGCGACCCTGAACTTCCGAGAGCTACTACCAGCAAAACCACCCTCAAAATGACTCGATTGTTCTTCATGGTGGGTTCTCCTTCCGGTGGGAGAGGGCTAACGCACTTTTAGCACATCTATTGGCTTACGTCAGTACTCACTGCCTGATAAACTTGCCAGAAGGGGTTGAGATTCTCCACGGCAGCCGTTTACCTTTTCTGCATTCCATCAAAGAGTTGGGAAGCGGCGTCTTCGCTACTGATAAAATTAATCTATGGATAGGTTGAAAATCATTTGTGCTCTCTTTTGTCTAATGTGTGTGGCGTCGGCCATTACGGGCGTCCAGGCTGTCCATCTGTCAACTCACAATTCATCGTCAGACGCCTCCATTACGATGCACAGTGGCTACGGCAGGGTCTGGTCACTGGTCAGTGCCCTGATTTATGCCGGTGCATTTTACGGTATCCAGAAAAGGGCACCGATTGCATGGAAACTCGGCTGGTGTGCTCTGATTGTTTCCTTTCTCCAATTTTCGATTGGGGCACTGTCCTTTTCGCTGAAACTTCCTCAACCGGCCAGGTGGATTCTTTCGACCGCAATTCTAGTGACAGGAGCAGGAGTCACTGCGTATTGGGGCATTTGGTGGAAACGACAGAAGAGCTATTTTCGCACTGCTCGGTCCGCAGCCTGAACGTGCAACTCCTGATGACGTAAAGTGAGGCCCCCAGTTTTTGACCCCAACAGCGATACGATTTCTTTTTATACCGCCAAGGACGTCTCCGAATGCAGGAATATAGTTCGGTCGGTTGGGTATTCTGCTTTCGGCGTTGTCCTCGCTAGCTTTGATGGTTACAGCTTCCGTTTGTACATGAGAAGGAATTACCGAAATTCGTTTGCACCGTTATTTAGCGGAATTCTTATTCCACAAACCGCTGGCACCAGAATAGAGGGGCGCTTTGGCATGCATCCCTTCGTCAAATTCTTTCTGGCCATTTGGTTTGCAGGGGTGCTCATCTTTGGCGGATTGGCGTTCCAAGTATCACGCAGTCGCACAATTTCCGGGAATTTTGGTGACGATTCCACAGCAGCGACCGTCGTGCCCGTGGTGATGCTAGCATTTGGAGTCATACTCCTGCGCTTCGGCAGTCGACTTGGTCGCCAGGAAAAGGTCTCTATCATGGGCTGGTTGCAAAGGTCATTCACCGACACAACTGAGAACCCGCACTCTTAATCAGAGGCGTTCTAACAACCTACCTCTCACATCAGCGCTATCAACATGATGTGTGACGAACGCTCACTTTGACCTTGACGCGCTCTTGATGGATTTGTGGAAAGCGTAGAATTCTCCGCAAGCCCGAATCAAGTTGAGCAAATCATACCAAACAGAACCCAAAGGCAATTCATTACGAAAAGCGCGCAGCCTGCCAAGAAGCACAATACAGCAGCGGCGAGATGGGAGAGATAGGAGAGGTGCGATAAGCCCGTTGCGGCGTCTACAGTTGGTGCGGAATAACCGTGAACTCCAACGATGCCGAGGACAATTGCCGAGGCGATGAGTATGAAATGCAACATTCCGGCAGGCTGATTGAAATGCGTGGGGACCCATTTGCTAAGCGCAAAATATATCGCTGCGAAGTTTCCACAAGTCAGGGCAACAAAAAGCTCCAAATGCTTCGAAGTAAAAACAAAATATGTGGCATGAAAATATAAATCGGAAGAGGGTAGCAGGGATAGCATCGCAAGCAATCCTGCCAATCCTGCAAACAGTGCGGCTATCAGCATCTGGCTCCTCGTCCCCGCGCATGATACCACCTGCGTGATGCTATCCGTGCTATCCCTTCGTTGGAAGAAGCGGGCCGATAACCTTGTCGCACTCCTCGTCCCAACCCTTGCCGGATTTGAGTCGTTCGGCTGCTAATTGCAGAGCGCCTTGGAATCTTGGTACGTAAGCGCTGAGATACCATTTAACTGCGTCGAAATCCGCCAACTGAATCTCGCGCCCTAACGGCGTGGCGCGTTGTTCCGCGTCGCTTTCTTCGCTAAATTGGCCCGGCTTTGTCAACATAAAGCACCTCCACGCGGCTCCACTGTCACTAGGAGCGTCGTTCATACGTTCTCCATCAAGTGTTATCGCTGCGACTTATGCCGCTCGATGGGAAGCAAGTGCCCTGAACCTATTTCTTCGGCATTGACTGGTAAACCTGATACCAATCCGTGACGATTCCTTTTTGAGCTTCAGCCAGGGTCATCTTGCCATCGCACACCTGGCCATTGAGATATTTCTCGACCTTGTCTTTACTGCAAACAATGCACCATAGAATGACCACTGCCATCTGATTCTCGCTGACTGAGTTTTCATCGTATACCTCCTCGTTGTGATGGTTGTCGGGCTAACTCGTTCCCCTGTTCGTAGCACAAGTGGACGATCGTCTATGCGGCCCACAGCACCTCGAAAAAACGTTCCGCGATGACAGCGCCAACTTTCACCTACATATAAATGAAACTTCGACTCCTGGAACTACACGTCAACTTCTGGTGATTCCCAAGCTGCTTGGCGGGCGCAATCTGTGTCGGCAAAGGTCGCGTCACGCAAGACGATTAATAATCCAAGGCTTAGGATAGAACAAGAGAAATGAGGTAGCCGAAACGATAATACGTTGCGCTATTCGCCATTCCTCGAAGCCCGCATGGACCTTTTCGTTCTTGCTTCGCATCGGCTGCGGAACTCGCTGGGCGTGACACCGCACTGTTTCTTGAATTGACGCATGAAATGGCTCAGGTCCTGGGCCCCGCTGAGGAACGCGACCTCTTTGATTCTAAGGAAAGTACTTCCCAGCAAATCTCTGGCTACCTGCAAGCGTAAGTCTCTGAGGTACTGCACGGGGGAGCGACCTGTCCCCTCTTTGAAGAGTTGCCGCAGCCGCGCGGGGGAAAGGTTTACGCTTTTCGACAAGGTACGGATTGAAAGGCGATCGGAAACTAACCGATGCATTGTCTCAATCGTCGTCTGTACTCGCGCGTCCACGGCAAGAAGGTCTCCCATCGTATGCGAGTCTCCGCCCTTAGCGCGATCTAAGCCCGCGCTGTCCGGTCTTCCTAGCGATTCGCATTGGTTTTCCAGGCTTCCTCCTGCCCTTTCCGCAATCCACGCCAGCGAACGTACTGTTCGGCCTTTGTGGGGTCCGGATCTTCCTCGCCTTTGAGCCAGAAGCAAAACCAGTCAACGTTGCCTTGCTGGGACACCATGCGATCCCAAGGCTTCTCTAACACGTGCGTACCGTCAGGAATGTAAATCAACTCTACTGGTTTGCCGAGTCGAGACAAACCCGAATACCAGTGCCACTCGATCAATAGGGAGTCCGGGCCCAAGCTCTGGATGCGGAGTGGCGTGCGAATTCTGTCCATCCGAAACTCGGGCGCGTGTTCTCCCCAGCGGGATAACCCGTCTCCAAAGGGAGGCCCGCCATTTATTTCCTCGAAGGCATTCGCAATTTCTGGAGCGCTATTCGCAAAGACCAGATATTGGGAATATCCGTAATCCTGACCATCCGCGATAGCGGCAACGGCGAACTGGTGCTTGGAATGCGTCAGTGCATAGGTAACGTACCAGCACGTCCGGCTGAATCCCATAATCCCGATTCGACTCCGGTCAACAAGTTCACGTGCGTTCAGGGAGTCGATAGCCCCTTCATATGCCGCCATGGCCCAAGACATTTCCTTGGAGGTGACAAGCGCACCGAAGTCAGGATCCGGAAGCTGAAGTACAAAAAAGCCTTTCCCGGCCAAAGTCTGCGCGGCATAGCCCGTAGTGTACGGTCCATCAATCCAGAACCGGTCCGAATGCCATCCGTGGGTTTGCACGATAAGCGGATACTTTGCACCGACAACATAGTTCACCGGCCAGTAGAGCCCCCCTTTCACCTCGTGACCTTGAGCGCCCTTCCAAGTGATCTCTTCCACGCGGCCAAAAGCAAGCATATGGAACAGAGGATTCAAGTCCATCAGTAACGACCGTTGACCGGTCGAGGGATCGACGGCAACGATGTGGGGGGGCTTGTTCATGCCCTCATCGAGCAGAATATCCGGCACGGGATTCGCGCCCGTTGCTTCGGCGGGACTCACCTTGCGCCACGCATCCGCGCTCTTTTGGAAGTAGACCTTTGGCGTAGTCTGTCCGTTGTAGCTGGCCAGCATGCCAACGTCGCACTCGATATATCCAGTCTTGGAATCCCAACCAATTAGTCTAAGATCTTCCTGACTTATTCTGGCCACCCGCTCGCTGGACAGAGTGTATTCGACAAGAAAGGCATGCGCCTTGCGAAGCTCCAACTCCGCCGTGTCGTCAACATCCAACGGCAGGTGCACATTCGAAACAACGACTGAGCGGCTGTCAGGTGACCAGGCCATCTCTGATCCACCGCTTGCGATTGGAGCATCGAAAAGGACTTTGCTGTTACCTGTAACTGTGTCTACTACTTCATATTGATAAACGGCTGCCGCCGCGGATGGAACGAAATGCCCTAGACTCAGTTGTAGCAGTCTGTCCTCATAGGCTCGCCAATCGTCTGAAGGGCGGATCGCGCTGGTCCACAGGAGTAGGTGTTTCCCATCCGGGGAAAGCGACATAGGCCAACGGTATGTCCGCCCCTGAGTCACTATTCGAGTGTCGGCAGCCTTGCCCGGTCGCTTGATGAATACCGAGTCGAGATCACCATGATTGCCCCTAATAATATCGCCCAGCCACTCCGCTGTAACAGCCATCCCTTTCCTAGCCACGCCTTCGGTGAGATAGGTTGATACCGGATTTTCCGCGGTATAGATGATTACCTCCCCGTCGGTGGTTGCAACGAACGACGTCAGACTAGTTGTGGAATTTGTCAGTTGTGTTAGTACTGCAGAACTACACTTGAACGAATACAGTTGCGTTAGCTCGCCCGAGTGCTCGCCGAGAAACACAATCGTGTCGCTGTCGTCCAGCCAGTGCACATTACTAATCGCAGGCCGGTTCGAGGAGGAGGCTATCGAAAGCAAGACTTTCGGCTTGTGCGAGTGAAAATTCGCGGCTGTTTCGAATAACACGAGCGAATATTCGTTCGTGTTAGCCTCAAGATTTCCTTTTTTGAGAATTGTCACAAACTGCCTTTTGTCAGGTGAGAACTTGGCGACAATGCCTTTCGACGATTCACCATTGGTGTAATCGATATCCCCCAGACGAGTCATTTGAATCGAATCTGCGACGGTGACGGGTCGCTTCCTCAGCCCTGACACGGTTCGGCCCTGCACCGTTGAGGCGCTACTCGTAGAGCTTTCAGTGCGCTGGTCGTTGCAAAATGCGAGGTCGGAGCACGCCGTCAGATACGAACCGTTCATCAGCAAGAGGCAACCCATCATCATCCAGGTCCTTAAAGACGACGGGCATGAGCCGTTAACACATTCTTCCCTGGAACTATGTTGTGCTTCGCTCACGTAGGGCACGGAGAATTCCTTTCCGGCTGTACAGCTCCGCTACGACGGTGATAACAGCAACCTTGAAACCTATCCGATTTGGGCGGCCTTACGGCACGGTTGAGGCCGCGCTCCTTCGAAGCAGATGCGGACTTGTTCTACGAACACATAGGACGCGACAAGAAATTGTCTGTCCTTAGACTTTTGCTTATGCACAGTCAAAAGAGAAGCTTCAGTGCAAACTGGATGGACCGGGGGCCGCCGAGCTGATAGAGCGGATCGAATGCTCCAGATCCAAGATTGCCTCCGGCAAGGCTCTGCCCCAGCATCTGGATTGACCGGCCAAACTGGGGGTTAAGCGCCCCAGGGAAGCTGAGGTCCCCAATCGGTTGCCCAAAGTTGGGGTGGTTCAAAACATTGAACATCTCCGCGCGGAACTGCAGTTTCAACGACTCGTGAAGGAGAAACTCGCGATGGACTGCAAAATCCCATTGAGTAGCGCCGAACCCCCGCAGCGCATTCCGCGGCAGATCTCCTTGGCGGACGGGCAAGGGGGTCGTCGGGTTAAGCGGAGGAGCCGTGAATGCCGTGGGGTTGAATGCTTTCCCGCCTGGGTATTGCGGTCCATATAGATAGAACGGCTGACCCGCGACGACGTCCGGCCTAACGTTGGTGAAGAATCCGGTCGACAGCAAACCAAATCCAGAATAATAGACGTCAACCGGCGGAGCGGATCGAGCCTGGATAATATTGTCAGCGGACCAACCGCGAAGCATCGTGCGTACGAACGCATTGCCTCTAGGGGCTGGCACATCATAGGTAAGCCCTGTCGAAAACGCATTTCGAACATCGAAGTCAGAGGGCCCTCTGTTTAAATTTGCATTGAGTCCCAACAGCCCATTGGATCCACTCGCCAGGGAACCTGCTGAAGCCGTGTCGATGGAATGTGACCACGAATATGAGGCGAGGGCTTCAAGGCCACGGGATAGTCGTCGTTGGAACTGAAGTTGCAGCGCATTGTAATTCGAAGTGCCTGCATTCGTTACCAAATCGGCAAAAGCCAAGTTCGGATTGGGAGAGGAAATTATCGCCGTCTGTATAAGACGCCTTCCAGCCGCGCCGATATAGGAGACGCTCAGGGTCTGTTGTGTTCCCAACGCCTGTTCCACTGCAACATTCCATTGGAGCGTATAGGGCGATTCGAGATTTGGATCAAATGCACTAAGCACCCCACCGTTGGCATTGGGCGGCACGATTGGCGGCGGGGCTGCAGCGGCAGTACTCAAAGGAAAGCTGCTGACTGGGTTGGCGGCTGATCCAAAAGGGTAGCCATACGGATTGACAAGGTTTCCCGCCTCTGAAGTCGCCAGATCATTAAAAACTCCAAACCCTCCTCGAAGCACGGTCTGCCAGCGCTGACTCTGTGACACCTGATAGGCCAAACCAATCCGAGGCGCAAGGTTGCCCCACTTCGTTTTGAAGGGCGGCGTACCGGCCGGAAGCAGAGCCAGGTTCGATAGATTGCTCAGATCGAAGCCCGTAACCGCGGGAAACTCGGGGCCACTAAGGGATGATGGCACAAAATCCACGTCCCACCTCAGCCCATAAGTCATGGTCAGTCGGGGAACAATGTGCCAGGTGTCTTGGGCAAAAAGGCCGAGATTGCGAAACAGGAAAGTCAAGGGAAGACCGGAAGACACGTCGTTGACCAGTGGTGTACCCGTTTCCGCGGAGGGTATGTCTAGGAAGAAGGTCGCCTGTCTGTATTCGGAAGAAACAAAACGAGGCGACAGGCGGCGATAATCAACGCCGAACTTCAGGCTATGCGAGCCTCTTTGTATGGATATGCTGTCCACGATATTGAATTGCCGTTGCTGGTTGTGCACCCCTTCTCCTGCCACGAGGTCGCCGTTGTTGAATCCGAGTGCGAATATCCCAAAAGTGAAAAGCGCATTTCGGGCTGTAAAAGAAGCAGGGAATGGCAATGTACCAAGCGGGACAGCTCCCCCGAAGCTGTCCAAGTAATCCGAACTGGAGGCGTCCGTACTGCTGTAGTTGAAACGAAAGTCGTTTGCAGCAACGGGTGATATCGCCCAAGTCACCCCCAGGGTTCCAGTTTGGGTGGTGATTGCCGTCAAGGAGACAGTGCTTAACGATGCACCCGAACTCGAACTTCCCCGCTGAGTCAGTTTCGAGGGAGAGTAGTTATACCGCCCGAAGACGTTGAGCCTATTATTGAATTTGTGATCAACTCGAAGGCTGTAGGCATCGAGCGTGCCCGGGTTGGAAAAGCTGGCGTTGGAAGCGGCAGACCCCGTCGCCTTCTCCCCAGAGGGCGGACAAGTGGGATCGGTTGTGGGATCGCATGGCACAAAGATTTCCGGACTGGTAGCGTTTGGTAGCGAAAAGGCATTGAAATACGGCTGCAACGCCGGTATGGCATTCTGCCGGGAGTTTGTGGTGCCACCGGGCGTGAAACTCGCGTCGGGGACGAACGTGAGAGTAGTCTGCGGCAGTCGCAGTCGAAGCCCCTCGTAGGAGAAGAAAAAGAAGGTCTTATCCTTGACGATGGGGCCGCTGAATGTCCCGCCGAAGTCGTTCTGGCGTTCTCTCGGTTTGGGCAAGCCCACGCTGTCTGCAAACCAATCGTTCGCGTCGAACACATCATTTCGCAAGTAGTCGAACACCGCGCCATGAAATTGATTCGTTCCGGAACGCGTGACAATGGAAATCTGGCCACCTGGAGTGCGGCCAAATTCCGGCGCATAAGTAGAGGTCTGGATGCGAAACTCCTGGAGCGCATCTACAGAGACCAGGCTGTTCGTACCTCCCAGTACGCTGGTCGAGCCGAGAGTACCCGCTAGTCCGCTCCCTATGGAAGCGCTTGCGCTGATCCCGATGTTTGCACTCACCCCGTCCACCATCCAGTAGTTTGAGTTTGCGCGCTGGCCGTTGACACTGAACTGGCCGGTATCCTGGCCATTATTGGCCGTAAGAACCACTCCCGGCGTAAGCTGGATTAGCGATTGAAAGCTCCTGCCGTTCATCGGCAGGTTTTCCGCGAATTGTCGATCGACAACGGTGCTCACCGTCGCATCCGTTGTGTTAATTACTAGTCCGCCCGCTTCGACGGTCACCGTCTCATTCACAGAACCGATCTGCAATTCAAAATTGATCGACGCTACGTCTTGGACGTGAAGTTCCACACCGCTTTTCACGATGCTCTTGAACCCATCTTTGTCGAGTGTCATCCGATAGATTCCCGGCTGCAGCGACGGGACCCGATAGATTCCTTGGCCGTTTGTGACCGTTCTCGAGACTTCGTTGGTGTTCAAATTTGTGATGAGGACGGTGACGCCCGGCACACTTCGGCCATTGGGGTCAGTGACTAGCCCCGTGACCGCAGCCAATTCATCGGCTCGACAAATTGCCAAGCCTGCCAAGCAGGCAAACACCAATATGCAAACTTGGATCGAGAATCGTTTCACGGGCGGTTCTCCTTCAAGGAACTGCACACTCTAACTAGCTATTCCCGTTTCGAATCGATTTGTGTCACGCCTGAACTGTGAAAATCGGTGAACGACCCCAACCTCGCCTGGTCCTCTGTGCCCTCGACCTGGCCACCTTGATATTTCATTTGCTGGCGGCGCTTCTCTAGGCCGACAACTGGTCGGTTTCTCGATGGGCGTTGTGTCCGCATTCGCCGCGAAAGAAAGAGGGACTCCACTACCCAAAATTGGGTGTGAAATGGCACCGCGATGGCCATTTCACATCGTCTCATCCGCAATACCAAAGGAGGAAAGGTACAGGGACTACAGGTGTCGCACCGTACCCAGAGGGCGCACTGAAAGGAACCTTACTCTTGCCCACAGCGACGTGACTCAGCGCAACGAACAGCTCACGGATGGTTCGGAGGGCCTATGAGGTTCGCGTAAAGGACCTTCTTGCCGCGCGGAGCGGTGCTACCACCAGGGGGCTCGACGGTGACGAACACAGCGTCAATGTGGGACAGCACATCCGGGTGGTTCACCGTCAGAACCCACCGGCTCGTCGATTTGTCGTCAACGGTGAAGAGGCCTAGATCGAGGGGCTTCCCTACATTCGCCTCGCGGTATCCCCATGCCTGGAAAGCACCTAGTTTGTGATTCTGCCGGTTCTGCAGGTCGAACGCGTAGAACACCAGAAGCTTCTTCTCCACGTAGTAGACGCGTCCGTAGGTGCGTTTCGTTTTACCGTCACCCGTCACATCGTAAACGTCCACAATGTGAAGATCCCGCGCGCCGAACAAATTTCGTGCCTCGCCTTCGCTCGGCGATGGCGTGGATGCCCCTCTTTCCGAAGGAGGCCGCACGTCTGCTTCAAGAATCGTATCCTCGCGTGTTTCGCCATTCGCAGCGACTTGCGTACTTGCTTGCCGTGCCTGGTACAGTTCTGCAAGAGCTTCGTGCAGCTTGGCGTCAGAATCCCGTTGAAGCCTTGTCAGCCTTTCCCGGTCGCTATCGTTCATTGCGATCTGCTGTCTAAGCAGTTCTGCAGTTGCAATTGCGCTTTCCAGCTTCTCTTCAATGGCTTTTTCTCTCTCGCGCAGCTCTTCGTTCTTTGCTTCAGACCCTGCTAGAGACTTTTCCAGAGTATCGCGTGCTTTTTGACTCTCTCGCAGAGACCGCAGTACCGCACTGTCAGAACCACCCCTGTCATTCTTTTTCTCTTGTTTCAAAGAATCGACGACTGACTGCAATCCGCGTGAACGTGCGCGCTCTGCCAATATGTCCTTCGTGGTGCGCCAGAAAGCAATCCCACCTAGGGCGGCAACCGTTAGGAGAATTGTCGCGGCAATGCCGTAGGCGATGCGGCGATAAGCCCACAGAGGCACGCGATGATTCTTCCCTCCTTCGTCCGTGCGAACATCTACACGCAGTTGCTGGGCCGCGGCATCGGCCTTTAACCGATTCCGAAGTCGTCCAAGATGTTCCCGCGCTTCCGTTTCATCAGCATCGCCAAGACTGACATCTTCAAAAGCGTGGGCAGCTGCAGCGGCTACACCAAGATCATTCGAGGCCAGATCCGCAAATGCCTCACACGACTCCCGGCATGGTGAACATTCCGCGAGATGGTGACGAAGGCGCTGCAGCTCAAGTGGGCTCAATTCGCCTACCGCAGCGAGTACCGCAAGTTCTTCAAAGCTTTCGTGCTGTGGGCACGAGTTAAAGCTCGATTTCATACTCTTCCCGTCTCTTTGCCGAAATCCTTGTCCGAACTGTCGTTCGGCGAACTCCCACACTCAAAACTGTCTTCAACGCTTTCAGCCCTCTGTAATAGCTATTCCTGATTGCACCCAATTCTTTTCCTTCCATCTGCGAAATTTCCCGCAAAGTGTGGCCTTCGAAATGCAGCAGCTCCATGATTCGGCGCTGCGCCGGACTCAGCGACGCAAGACCCTGTTCCACAATCTCTTTCTCTTCGACGCTCCTCTGGATAAATTCCGGCTGGACCAGCGCCGGATCACGGCCATCACCAGCTTCATCCACGTGTGGAGCGTAAAATTGGCGGTTCCAGAGGTATGTCCGGCGCTTCAGCGATTTGTAGTAGCCGAATTGTAGGACCCACGTCCGCGCCGTACCCACAGAAGGGTCAAACCGTTCTCGCTGCTGGTGAATGGCAAGGAAGACGTCTTGAACGATATCTTCCGCCTCCGACTTATCCCGAAGAATCTTGAATGCCAAGCTCAGTGTTGGCCGAAAGAAACGCAAAAAGAGCAGGTCGAAACAATCCTCGCAACCGTGCGCGATGTTGTGAAGCAGAGCTTCATCGGTCAGCAATCCGCCATGCTGGTGTCCTGCCATTTTGGAGCGGATTATAAGCGTGTAATTCGGTCCCAACAAGCCTCAATAAACTCCAACTGCCCGATTTATTTTTCCATCTCCCTGATACAAATCGGATCTTTCAGGGTATACAGAAGCGGCCGCACCCTCCTGCAGTCACGTAACCAACCTGAAACACACCGGCTTCTCCGAGGGTATAGATAAGTGGGTGGGTACTGGACACCAACCCAGTATTCGCAAGCGGAGCGATTCGTTTTGGAACGGCTCGTCAAGCCGTTCCTGCGGGCTGAGGAGTGTCCATGTACCCCGGCGTCGAACTCCGGCTGTATCGCTATGTCACGGTGCTGGCGGAAGTCCTTAACTTTACGCGCGCAGCGGCGCGCCTGCATGTTGCCCAGCCTGCTTTAAGCAGACAAATCCGACAGTTAGAAGAATATCTTGGCGCTAAACTCTTCGAGCGAAACAAGCGAGAAGTGCGATTGACTGCGGCGGGCGAAGCATTCACAGCCGAAGCTCGCGTGACTCTGTTTCACGCCGACCGTGCCGTCCAGGGGGCGCGGGCGGCGAAAGGCCAGTACCGCGGGCCTTGGAGCATCGGCTATTCGCCGTTGATCGACTTGCGCATTCTGTCCAAAGTGCGGCGCCATTTGTCGTCAACTCATCCTGCCGCCGACGTGCGCCTGGTTAGCGCGCACACGTCAGAGCAAGCAGATGGGCTGGTGCGCGGTACGCTGCAAGCGGGACTGGTCATCTTGCCAATTCGTGAGCAGGCGGTGAACTGCGAGGGACTGTATCGGGAAGGGCTGGTCCTAGCGTTGCCAGTGGGACATCCGCTGGCCACAAAAGATACGGTCGAAATAACGGACCTCGATGAAATTCCGTTGGCGACCATACGCGGGGACATCGAGCCACGCTTCGGCGAGGACTTGAATCGGATTTTTGGAGTGGCACGCGTGCGCCCACGCATTGCCCAACAAGCAACGACGCAAACGGAAGTGCTCGAACTGGTTCTGGAAAGCGGTTTTCTGGCTGGGTTGATCATGCCCTGGGCTCAGCATCCACCACGAGAAGGAATTGTATTTCGCAGGCTGGTGGACGAGTTTTTGACTGCGGAGGTGGGACTCGCCTACCTCCGAGACGATGGCTCTCCGATCTTGAAGTCCTTGCGGAAATTTCTGATCGATACGTTCCAACCTTTGTCTCCGGAGTCGGAGGCGTTCGAACGCCGCGGGCACCAGATGACTCTCTTTTGACTGCAATTCAGACGCGGGCAGTTTGCTCGCGCACCGGATCAAATCTCCATCACACTCATCGTGTGTATACTCATCGTGGTCATCAATCAAATGATGACCGCGTGCCAAGCGCTGACCCTAGAAGTGCTTTTGGAAAGCAGGTGCGAAGATTGCGCCTAGAGCGCGGCCTCTCGCAAGAGAAGCTGGCTGAACTAGCGAATCTGCATCGCAACTACGTCGGTGGCGTCGAGCGTGGCGAACGGAATATCGCGATCATCAACATCGTTGCGCTGGCACGCGCGCTCAGAGTAAAGCCTGCCAAACTTCTTGAGACAATCCCGTGAGCATTCTTGGCGTTATCTCGGCCGAGTCGGTCTCGCATTAGTAGTTATCGTAATGTGCACTTCACTCGAGAAGTTCGAAAAATAGCCTCATCACGTTTGTAAGCTGCTGGTATGAAACTGACTCTCCCCGCAGTGTGGGCCGTAGATCTACGGCGGGCCGACAACGTCGTGAGGCAGTTGCTGGCACCCGTTACGACCATTGAGGGGATGGCCGTGCGATACACGCGCGGTCGACTTAGGGGCGTGGTTCTCCAGTCTGCGTCCAATCCGGCAGACGAAATTTTAGAAACAAATTCAGGAATCTTCCGGCGGGAAACATTAAACGCGTTCGGGGTCTGTATCGTATAACCCTTAATCCCTTTTCTACGCAGTTCCGCTGCAATCGAATCAGCGATTGTGCTCCATGATTTGCTCCGAACAATTTCTTGCTGGCTTTCGACAAGCCGGAATATTTCCAGAGCGATGAAGTCGTCTCCGCACTTTACCTGGTAGTCAAAATTGCGATTGGTTTGCGCGTCAACGACGACATCACTATCTACAACGATCGACTCGCCTCGTCCCTGAGCCTTCAATTCGGCGACAAAGTGGTTCTTAGCCTCTTCTTCCCATTGGTCTTTCTTCTTCTTCATCGCGATTCACGAAGATTTTGGCTGATGTTCAGTATAGCGAAGGAAAGGCGAATATGCTATTTTGCGCTTATGGCCGTCCGATCCTGCCGCGTCAGGCAATACCAAGGTTGCGGAACCTGAAGTTATGCTTCCCTAACCACATCTCGCGGATTCTTATCTTCGCCTGAAATGAAACGGGACCCAACAGCGTATATAGAAGCAGCGCCCGAGGTGTCGGCGCTAAATCTGCGCAGTCAGGAGAGTCAAATGAAATTCCAGGCTATGGCGTCAGCAGTGGTGTTGTTCCTGGTATCGACGGCGGCTTTCGCACAGGATTCCAAAGCTCCGCAGGGGGCCTCGAACAGCAAGGGAGAGCAGGCTTCACAAGGTCCGTTCAGCACGTACAATAAGATCTTCTACGCAAGGATGAAAACCATCCTCGTCAGTTCCGCTGAAAAAATGCCCGAAGAGAACTACAACTTCAAGCCCACTGACTCCGTCCGCAGCTACGGCCAGATTGTTGGGCATGTCGCGGACGCCCAATATAACTTTTGCTCGCTGGCACTCGGGGAGACGAATCCCGGCCTCAAAATCGAGGAGACCAAGACCACGAAAGCCGATCTCGTTGCCGCGCTCAAAGGTGCGCTCGCCTACTGTGACAAAGCTTATGACGGCATGACGGATGCGTCCGGCGCGCAAATGGTGAAGTTGTTCGGCATGGATATGCCCAAATTCGGTGTGCTGAACATTAACAACGCGCATGACATGGAACACTACGGCAATCTGGTCACCTACATGCGGCTTAAGAACATTGTTCCCCCGACGAGCGAACAGGCTCCGGCAGCGCAGCAGAAAAAGTAATCTCACAAAAAACTTCCCGAACAGCGGCGTTGTGAAGGGGGGATTCATCGATTGGTGATGGGTTGGCCTTCGAGATTTCCTCAGGACGATGAGAACCGCGCGGCCCTGCCTCAGTTGCGCAAGCAGAAGCAAGGCCTAGTCGTTTGGGTCTCGAGCAGTAGCGCAGCGGGCGGAACGCCGCCCTATCTGGCGCCCTACTTCGCGGCGAAGGCCGGGATGGATGCCTTGGCCGTAGTCTACGCCCGCGAATTGACGCGTTGGGGTATCGAGACTTCGATCATCGTTCCGGGTGCGTTCACCGGTGGCACCAATCATTTCGCGCATGCTGGGGCGCCCGCGGATAAGGCACGAGCCGCTGAATACGAAGCGGGTCCCTATGCAGGATTCGCGGACCAGGTGCTCCAGGGCTTCAGCTCCATCGTGCCAGCCGATGCGGATGTCTCTGCGGTTGCGGACGCTATCGTGAAGGTGGTCGACGCGCCCTTTGGCAAGAGACCTTTCCGCGTGCACATTGACCCGACCCAGGACGGCGCGGAGGTAGTCAATGCAGTTTCGGACCGTGTCCGAGCTGAGCTTCTTCGTCGGATTGGTCTAGGCGACCTATTGACACCGCGGGACGTCCCAGTCCAATCGCACAGCGCGGCGTGATCAGAGTCGCTGCGTGCATCCCGGTTTGAGACTGAGTCCGTAATGCTCTGACCGTCGAAATTCATCTATTGAAAGAAGCTGAAGCTACATTTCAGAATATGAACAAAGCACAATTCCGTGCAATGCTCACGATCTAAGGCTGACGGGTCCGGGCCAGATGTGGAAAGGAGTATGACCCAATGAAGACCGATGCGCTTACGAATCCAACCGTTAGGGCCGCCATCGAAGCATTACAGAACGGTGACCGGAAGACCTGGGCGGCGTTCTTTGAGCCTGATGCTGAAGTCTATGACGATGGGAGCCCTCGTAGTCTCAAGGAGTTTACCCGCGATGCGCTCGGTCACGAGCGGTTCACTTCAATCGATCGCGTCGAGAATAACGGGCTGGATCTGACCGGCGCATTCCACTCGGACCGATGGGGCGATTTTCAAACGTACTTCAGGTTTCAGCTCTCGCATGCGGGTAAGATCAGCCGCCTGGATATTGGGCAGGCAACCTAGCGGAAACCTTGTGCTGTCCTCTTGGAAGTCGAGCACTTTCCGGGAGAATTTCTGAATGCATACACTGAAAGTTATTTTCGGCGGCATCTTGCTTCTGGGCGTATGCCTGCTTCTTGGGTGCTGGATTGGCGGCGCAGCAGCAAAGGTGGTCTCCACTACGATCAAGTATTTTCTCGCGCTCTGGCTGGTCGCCACGCTGATCAATATGTGGGTCGGGGTCAGTAAGGCCGGCTACTCCATAAAGGATGAGGCTCCTGTTGCCCTGCTCGTCTTTGCAGTCCCGGCGATCGTTGCGATTGTCATTTGGTGGAGATTCTCTACTTCTTAAGCTGAACAACTTGAATGTTTGTTTCAGTGTTCGACTCGCGCGAAGCGGGACAGTTTTGCCGATCATGAGCGATCGGCTGGATACCACAATCCGAGTGCAACGTTTGCGCTCTCTAAAGAACGAGCCAGAACCATCGTTCAAGCGAGCGCGTCAGTAGTGACCATTGCCGAGTTGGTGCACATGGAACCTATCGCTACAAACTCAAGCGCAACAGCAACGACGGCTGGAATTCATCGACCGGCTTACGGGGAACATCAAGTAAGCGGCCGATCTAGCGCAAAGGAGACTTCCATCAATCCACGAATCGAAAGTCAGGAAGCTTCTGTTCGGGCGAGGCAAATCATTTGAACGAGAGCCCGTGCTGCGGCAGAAAGTTTTTCGGGCTCGTTTCTGCGCAACGCCTGCAGGTCCACGAGGTCGGCGCCGACTCCCAGGGCGAAAGCGCCCGCGGCAATATACTCCGCAGCGTTGGATAAATTCACTCCGCCAGTGGGAATGAAGCGCCCGTCGGGAAATGGGGCTTTGAGCGCTCGAAGGTGCCTTGGGCCACCAGCGCTGCTGCACGGAAAGATTTTGATTAGCTCGGCTCCGGCTTCAAGCGCGGTCATCACCTCCGTCGGAGTCAGGGCTCCGGGGATGGTGAGGACTCCGCGCTTCCTTCCTGTTTCAAGCACCGGAATGGACAATCCAGGACTCACCAGGAATTGCGCGCCGGCATCCAGGCAAACTTCCGCCTGCTTCGCGTTCATGACCGTTCCCGCACCTATAAGAACTTTGTCTCCGTAAGTGCACGCTAGCTCCTGAATCATTTTGGGCGCGTCGGGCACGGTCATAGTAATTTCAACTACGGGAATACCGCCCGCACAGATGGCCTCGACGGCCCGCCGCACTTCCTCCAGGCGGGCCGCCCGGATTACCGGCACAATTCCGATTCCTCCTATTCGTTGCGTTGTCTGTTCAATCGTCATCAATTTCTCTGAGGAAGTCCTTTCGCGACATACTCATCGAGAGATTCGTGCCGACTTTCCCATCATGACCTGTAGCACTTCCTGAAGAGTGGCCATGGAAGTGTCTCCGGGAGTGGACATCGCCAGTGCCCCGTGGGCCGCTCCACATTCGACTGCCCAGGCAAGATCCTTGCCGGTGAGTAGCCCGTAGATCAGGCCCGAGGCAAAGGAATCTCCTCCACCAACGCGGTCGTATACTTCTAAATCCTCTCTGTTTGCGGCTTGCTGGAATTGTCCGTTGGCGTAAGCAATCGCTCCCCAGTCGTTCCGCGTGGCGGTTTTTGCATTGCGCAATGTTGTGGCTACCACCGCCAAATTCGGAAATTGTTTCACCACTTTCTCGATCATTTCCTTGAAGTGTTTTGGGTCGAGTCGCGAAGGAGCCTCATCGACACCAGTCACTTCGTATCCAAGGGCCGCAGTGAACTCCTCTTCGTTTCCCAGCATGACGTCGGCGAGCGGCGCAAGCATCCCGTTCACGGCTTGCGCCTTTTCTTTCCCGCCTACGGAGGCCCAAAGGGAAGCACGGTAGTTCAGGTCATACGAAACAATGGTGCCAGTGCGCCCGGCGGCTTCCATCGCTTCCTTGGCGACCAGTGGAGTGGTGTCCGAGAGCGCACAGAAAATCCCGCCCGTGTGAAACCAGCGGGCGCCTTCGCGCGCAAATATTTCTTCCCAATCAATCTCTCCAGGCTTCAGTTGGGATGCTGCCGTGTGGCCTCGATCGGAGCAGCCAAGCGCGGCCCTTACTCCAAATCCTCGTTCCGTAAAATTGAGGCCATTGCGGACACTGCGGCCAATCCCGTCGTACTTCGCCCAGCGCAAATGCTTGAGGTTTACGCCGCCCTGCAACATCAAGTCTTCAATGAGGCGTCCAACGGGGTTGTCGGCCAGAGCGGTTACCATCGTCGTCTCCATGCCGAAGCACCGCCTCAATCCTCGCGCCACGTTATATTCTCCGCCGCCTTCCCAAGCGCGAAACTCACGCGTGGTGGCAATTCGGGTGGCCCCGGGATCGAGGCGCAACATTACCTCACCCAAGCTGACCAGGTCCCAACGGCAATTGTCCTTTGGTTTGATCTTCATACCGTCACGTTTTCAATGCGGGTTACAGCGGACTCCTCGGTGACAAGGGCGCGTTTGGGATCAACGAACAACCAGGCCGCGGCACCGATTGCGGCCAGCACTGCCGCCACAAAGAACGGAGCCGTCCAACTCCATCGCACTGCAATGATGGGAGTAAGTTGCGCGGTCAGCATCCCGCCCAATTGATTGCCCGTATTCATGAAGCCGGAAACGGATCCAGGCGAGCCCCGTGAGATTCCTGCCGTGACTGCCCAGAAGGAACTCTGCGAAAGATAAAGTGCTCCAGCTCCTCCAGCAAGGACAATGCTGGCGACGCGCGCATTCTCCGCGCGGGATCCCAACACGAGAAAAATAGCGGTAAGCGCCAGGCCCAACACAGAAATACCGCATCGTCCGATGCGAAGGCCATAGCATTTTGTAAGTCGATCGCTGATGGCGCCACCCAGCGGGCTGCAGATCGCCATGGCCAAGAAGGGAAGAGTCGAATAAAAGGCAGTGCTCTTTAAGTCCAGGCCCCGAATTTTTTGCAGATAGATAAAGAACCAAGTGAAGAATATCCAGGCGACATAGCCGAAGGAGAAATAGGCAAGCGTGACTGCCCATACCTCCTTGCTGCCGAGAATTGCACTCCAACGAACGGTATCCAGCGTTGGAACCGGCGCTGAGACGTCGGACTTCGCACCAGCGCGAATATGGGCCAGCTCGCCCGGAGAAACCAGCGGGTGTGTTTCAGGTGTATCGCGAGCCGCGAAGAACCAGACCAGTCCTGCCAACAGGCCCACGCTAGCGCTCATCCAGAACGACCAGCGCCATCCGTAGTGAACCATCACGTAAGCGATCAAAGCAGGCGTAACCCCTGCGCCGGCGCCAACTCCAGCGAACACCAAGCCATTCGCAATCCCTTGCTCCTGCGACGGAATCCAGCGAGAGAGGAACTGATTCGAGGCCGGAAAGATAACCGCTTCTCCCGCGCCGAGCAAGAATCGCACACACACGAAAACAACCAATGGGTACGTCAGCTTGGGTGAAACCATGGCTGTAAGCGCCGTGAACACGCCCCACCACAGAACACCCGCGCCGAGTACGAGCCGCGGTCCAAGTCGGTCTGCGAGCCAGCCGCCAACCGTTTGGAACATCGCGTAACCGAATAAGAACGCCGTGAACACCGTGCCAAGCTGCACGTTGCTCAGCCCGAATTCCGCGGCGATGGAACTTCCCGCGATCGAAATGTTCACACGATCGAGGTAGGACACTGCACTCAGAACAAAGAGCCACGACACTAGGAACCAGCGCACTTGAGATTTACGCTGTTCAGCCAAGCTTGCACCTGTTCCGTACGCCCTCGCGAATGCTATTCACCTTCGCGCAGCTACCCGGCCCTTTCGATCTTTCCATAGCGACCCTCATGCGAAGTGGGCCTTCAGAATTTGTATAAGTTTTTCGGCGATAATTTTTTCTTCGCCGGGTTGCAACATGAAGGAGCACATCGTCAATCCGTTTCCCCGCTCACCTGATCCGATGACGATGGACGGCTTGGATTGGCGCAAAGCGGCACTGGCTTCTCGCGGAGAGATGGAAACGCGTTTAGGATCCCAGGAAATATGCATGTGCGGGACGTGATTGGCCACATCCGGCACGGAATATTCCGTTGTCACGCTCGGGATCTTCGTGACTTCGCCCGAAATATATTCCAAGCGACGCTGCCATTCTCGGTTCAGGGCTTCGTGGTCCTCGGCCAGATACAGTTCCAGTGCCTTCACCATGCCGACGATTTCCTCTTTGCCGACTTTCTGGCTACGCCCGAGTGTGTCCTCATGCGGGCTGTTGTTCAGTAGCGCGTAAGCCACCAGATCCTTCCTGCCGACAAGAAGGCCCGCGCACTGCGGTCCACGTATGGCCTTCCCGCCGCTGAAGGCGATCAGGTCATACCCCATGTTGGCGTAGTCCCACAGATGCGAAACCGGGGGCGTATCCGCCGCGGCATCGATGAACGCGGGAATGGTGTGTTCATGCGCGAGTTTCACCCACTCATCCACTTTTATTGCGCCGGAAGCATTTGCAAAATTTGAAAAATGCAGCATCGCCGTATTTTGATTGATGGCGCGTAATAGCTGATCCTTGGTCTCAATGACCACCAGCTTTATGCCGGTGGCCCGAAGTTGGTGATCGAAAGGATTGCGATGGGACTTCTGGATAATCACTTCGGATTTCATACCGGTGAGGTCAGGCAGTTGTTGAATGAACTGCTCATTGTCACCGGTAAGGATTCCAGCGAGTCCCGATTGCATGGCTGCCGCTGCCCCCGAGGTAACGATAGCGCCGTAGCCTTCCGGAAGCTTCAGCATCTGAGTAATGCGATTGCCTGCCGCGGCCTCGAGCTCCACGATCGGAATGAAGTGGCGGCCGGCCATCTCCATCACTGCCTCGACTTCTGGACGCATAAGCGAGCCGCCGAGTACCGTCATCGTGCCTTCGCCGTTAATCACGGTTGTGACGCCAAGTTCCTCGTAAACATTTCCAGTCGAGCCAAACCCCGTCACGACGTTCGCTCGTGCTTGAGCGGCCGTGCTCCTGCCGAGCAACCTGCCTGGATTTAGCAGAGCCGTAGCGGCCGCGCCCAGGCTTCCAAGAAACGACCTGCGATTCGAACCCTCTTGGAAGATCATGCGCTACATACCTTTCTTAGCGGGATTCACCACCGCGGCTGTGCAATTGATTTCCACCAGAGATTGTCCCGGAAGCGCAGCCACGGCTACCGTCGTCCGCGCCGGTCCTCCGTGCGGGAAGTAGATTTTGAAGACTTTATTCATGCCGTCGTAGTCGTCGATCTTCGTCAGATAGACTGTCAACTGCAGAATGCTGTCCACCGTTCCTCCGCCGGCTTCGACCAGGGTTTTGACGTTGTCCATCACCTTTTTCGTGTGCGTTTCGATGTCCATGGGAAAGGTACCGTTCGGATCGTGCGAGTGCGCACCCTGGCCCGCGATGTAGATGACTCCGTTGTGGACAATCAATGGGGTGATGAAACCGCCGCCCGTCGCCGGCTTTCCTTCATAGTCCAGCTTTTGGACTCCTGCCGGCGCTTGCGCTCCTGCTTTCGAAGCCGACAGCGCACCAACGACACCAGCCCCCGTAAACAGGGAAGCGAGGCGGGCGGCAAAGCTTCTTCGACTGCTGAGATTGGAAAACATCGGCTGTTCCTCCTTAAGAGATGAATTAGTTCAAATTTCGCGTTCCCTAGGGCAGACCAAAACTGAATACATTGCTCCCTGCAGCGATAGCAACGTACTGATTTCCGTTCACTGCATAGCTCATCGGCGAGGCATGGATGTTTTGTCCGGTGTTGAAGTGCCACAGCGCTGCACCTGATCGCGCATCGACCGCTTCCAAGGACTGGCCGTCGTCTCCGAAGAACAACAGGCCGCTTGCCGTTGTCATCGTGCCTCCGCTCGAATGTCCGTTCCCCACCTGCGGATATTTCCATGCCGGTTTGTCCGAACCCAGTTCATAGGCGAGGAGAATCTTTTTCGAATTATCGCCGGGACTCTGTTTCACGCCAGTGGAGTAGTATGCCTGCCCGGGAGTGAATTTTTCAGCGTGGAAGAAGTAGATATTGCAGTTTTCCGATGCGAGGAAGTAAAAAAGTCTCGTCTCGGGATTGTAGGAAGGGGCATACCAATTGGTTGCTCCATTGAAGCCGGGACACACGCGCGTTCCGTTTGCCGTGGGCTTGACCTCCGTGCGAACCGGACGCCCCTGAGCGTCAATCTTCTTTGCCCAATTCAATTTTTCGACGAAAGGCACTGCCGACAAAAACTTTCCATCCGTGCGATCGAGAACATAGAGAAAACCGTTTCGGTTCGCTTCGACCAGCAACCTGCGCGGCTGCCCTTGGTATATAGCGTCGATCAACACCGGCGTTTCCGTGGCGTCGTAGTCGAAAAGATCGTGCGGCGTAAACTGGAAATACCATTTCAACTTGCCCGTGTCCGGATCGAGCGCGAGCACGCAATCGGTATAGAGGTCATCACCTGGTCGCGGACCGCCATCAAAATCCGGTGAGGGATTGCTAGTCCCCCAGTAGAGAGTGTGCAGCTCCGGGTCATACGTGCCCGGCATCCACGTGGTGCCGCCTCCGTGAAGGTAGATGTCGCCCGGCCAGCTCTCGGAGCCAGCTTC